>Ga0123355_10005620_pt1 | contig 18394 bp, 21 predicted proteins | sample TergutEmb28metaG_3_FD_89872 | JGI IMG/M metagenome (GOLD analysis project Ga0123355, IMG submission 89872) | Embiratermes neotenicus P1 segment gut microbial communities from Petit-Saut dam, French Guiana - Emb289 P1 | ecosystem: Host-associated > Arthropoda: Insects > Digestive system > Gut ... | reverse complement strand
TTAAAGATCAAGATATATAGAACTATAATTCTGCCCGTTGTCCTGTATGGGTGTGAAACTTGGTCGCTGACATTGAGGGAGGAACATAGGCTGAGGGTGTTTGAGAACAGGGTGTTGAGGAGACTATTTGGGCCTAAGAGGGACGAGGTAACAGGGGAATGGAGAAAATTACATAATGAAGATCTTGGGGATCTTTACTCCTTACCCAACATTGTGCGGGTGGTAAAATCGAGAAGAATGAGATGGGCGGGGCATGTGGCTCATATGGGGGAGAGGAGAGGTGTGCACAGGGTTCTAGTGGGGAAACCTGAGGGAAAGAGACCATTGGGGAGACCCAGACATAGATGGGAGGATAATACTAAAATGGATCTTCAGGAAGTGGGAAGAGATGGAGACTGGATGGTGTTGGCTCAGGATAGGGACAGATGGCGGGCACTTGTGAATACGGTGATGAACTTTCGGGTTCCATAAAGTGCGGGCAGTTTCTTGACTAGCTGCAGAACCAATTAGCTTTCCAAGAAGGACTCTGCTCCATGGAGTAAGTAAGTAAGTAACGGCCAGTATCACACTTGACATTCCAATTAAGCTTTCTGCATTTAGAAGTAGGTATACAACACATATTAAATAATCATCATTTACTCATCATGTTTGAATACAAGTGCTAAGATTATAGTGCATTATAAGAGTTCTGTATGCTATGTATTTCACAAATGCAAGCCAATAAATCTTTCAGTAAACAACTGCTAGTATGCACTGCCTTATATCACAGGCAGACAACAAGATGTTCTACAAAATACAGGCAGTAGGTATCAAATGTATCACATCTTACGCGCTGGACATTTTACAATTTGGGCATATATCATGCCAGCATGGAATTTGAGAGTTTGCAGTAAATCCTCAAATCAGTTAGCAGTTCCTACAGGTTTATAGTGGACTATCTTGATACAGGCTTGAAATAATCAACAGTGATAGAATTCCCATGTGCTAAACCATATCCCAGAAAACATTTTGCAGGTTCAATAAAGTGATCGCACTTTCTTCCACCACTTCATATAAAAGTTTGGCAAAATCTCCTTTATGAGCACTACAGATGCTATATGCTCAGAACTCCATTTATGAACGCAGCCTCTATCCTTCTTTCAAAGTGCAGAAAAAAGCTACATCCACAGGCTATAAGCTTTAAGACAGGTAGAATTTGGTAAAACAGCAAACATAATATATAATTTTGTGAGACATGAGGTTCTTACAGCTGTGCTGATGAATGTGTCAGCCATGCAAATTGCCACATGCATACCATCACAGGAGCCTGCTCCCTCTATCCTCAGGGCAGCTCAAAAAAAGCACAATCCTTAGACTACCATGGAGCTGAATGCTGCAAGCACCTCCAAAACAATCACACCTACATACCAAACAGCACTGCACTCTATCCCAGAAAACTGGAATTGTGAGTTTATCTTATGGTTTCAGAATTAATTCAGAGTTCAGTCAGAAGAATGCTGGGATTTAAGTTGCAAGATTTAAATTTTTCATGCCAACTCTTACACAAGGAAAGCAAAAGCCCCAAGAAAAACTTTAACAGGGCCATAAAAAAAGGGGCCAAAATTGATGGACATATATGTTGAATCATTCAACCCTCCACCCTGCAAAACAATGTATGTGGTGGTCAGCAAAAAGGTGCCTATTGCAGTTCCTTCACATAACCTGCTGGTATGAATAGTTAAATGGTATTAATATCCATCAACGAAAATAGTCAATGGTCATAGTTCCATCCTGACCTCAAAACCAAGAACAAAATAGTATGCTGCAATGCATAAAATAGCCCTTCTTAATCCAGCCCATATTGTGGTTGCATAACTGCATGCCCTTCTCCCTCACCACAGCCCTGTCTGTGCCTCATCTTCCAACTATACATACAAGAACTTTTTGTTTTGAGGAAGAGGTTTTGAAAACTAGCACAAGAAATTTTTGCACTCTGAACAATGGCTTTAACACTTCCCCTGATCTTGTCCTTATCTTTCTTGATGAAAAAAAAAAAAACTGTCCATCTTTAAAACCAAATCACGACCCTCCACAGCAATTCTCATTCCCCTGCCCAAATTACCCAACAATTCTTTAACTGTCACATCAGTTTCAGTGTTTTATCCTCAGGCTCATCAGCATCGGCATAATTAAAACTTGAGGGAAAACAATTGGTTCTGAACGTGTAACGGAAAGCTTACATTACGACTACTTTATATAACGCTGTGAATGAAATGCACAAAACTGCAAACGAAGTTACGATATACGTTCTACATCCTGAATAACATGAAACAAATAAAACAAAGTTGTGATTTTAGAAGATAATGACAATAACCATGACACAAATAACAAAAACTGCACTTTATGTACAAAACAAAAATTCACCGACCCATTTTACGGACCATACTCACCGACTTGATATTATTCAACTATTACATAGATAACACAGAACCGCAATAACTCTGAACATGAGCAAACTAACAGAAAATCGAATTACCCGAATTTTTAAAGAAAGGTGAACAATTTACTAACAACTGACGGAATTCATTCGCACCGCTCCCTAATCACATTCTATACCCTTTACAAATACAAGTCTTACATCACGTTTCTACACTGCTTTATCTGTGTCGGCTGGAGTTTATGGTGGCTCTATAGTTTTTACTGATAATTGCAAAGAAGATTTAAAAAATCTGTGAAAATATGATAAACTAAAAATAGAGATCAAGAAAACTTGGATGAATTGAAATCTGTGCAATTAATAAATGGGCTATTACAAAAAGAATTAAATGCAACGCAAATGGCCAAGCATGTAAGTACAAATAGTGTGAACAACATAAGTGGTGAATGTTATGATGAAATATAAAGTGGAACTGATGAAAATAGCTGGAAACAAGTATCAACTGGTCAAAAAAAGCATCCAGAAGGCAAAATTAACCTCACAAAGTAAACAAATCGCAAATTCAAACCGCTTCGCCTCACTACGATACCTGCAAGAATAATCTGTTGGACACCATGTTTATAGACTGGTCACATCTAAGATTTCGGAAGGGAAAGAAAGAAGATTATTGATGACAGAACAACTCAAAGATAGAATATTAATAATTGCAGATAATCATGTAAGATGTTAGGGTGAAAAATAAAGTGATAACTTCGGACACTCTTTCAACGTTAAAAGTTACGTTTGTGGGACATCACATGGCAGCACAACTCTTTCCTCTGTCACAACACATATTCAGCAGCCTTTTCCTCATCCCCACTCACTCACTCACTCACTCTCTCTCTCTCCCTCTCTCTCTCTCTCTGTATGGTCACTGCTGCTTACACTCACAGAGCAGCAACCGTTTTCAAACACAGACAACACAAGCCAAGCCAAGTATGCCAATCCAAAGTGTTAAATGGGGGGGGCGGAGACTTGCGCGAAGCATAAGTCTCCGCCTCTCTTCCCCTGTCTGCTTGCCATTCCTGCGTTTGACCGCATCGCTGGGCTCTGTAACAGACCCATATACTCTGACAGGGGAATATGCTTACGCTAACGATTATAAAGTCAGGCTCAGGGCTTTGACTGATCATTCCAAAGACTAGGGCCTAGGTTGCCCTGGACTAATTGTGGGAGCGATAAGCTTTGGTTGGATGGCTGGCTGCCTGGGTTCCAAGCCCAGACTGGCTCCGTCTAAAACTTAAGGAATGCGACGTTTGTCAGGCGCTTAGGTAAAGTCGCTGCGCCTGGGGAGGGGAGTGCGGGCCGTTCCCCGACTTTGCATCGTATACCCTGGCATTTGACTTACAACTGAGGAAAAGTCACGGAAAAACCTCAGTCAGGGTAACCGAAGGGCGCTCGGCTGATCAGCGCCGAACGCGATTCATTTAGTCGATTCATTTAGTCGATTGGCCTGCTGGCCCCTGCCGCCCTTGGATTTCTCGTCAAGCGACTGGGTCAACACTCGGTCAGTGGATCTGACGATTTGCCGTACTAGGGGGTTCCCCACATCAGCTAACTTTGATCAAAGCTCACAGTCAGGGCACTGATGTTGTCGGCAAACTGAGGAACGCCCAGATCCTCGTAAAACTGCCTGTTACTTACGTACCAAGAGGCACCAGTAGCGAGGCGAAGATACGTGGATTGTTGCACCTGTAGCCTCCGGACATCGATGCAAACAATGGACCTCCATGCGGGGCACGCATAGTCAATCATGGAGCGGATTAGCTGCTTATATTGCAGGACTACGTTCCTGAAGGATGGAGCACTCTTCCTATTCAGGAGGGGATAAAGCATACCCAATTTTTTGAGTAGCCCTCTTCCTGTTCTGATCGATGTGAGGCGACCAGGAGAGTCGTGTATCTAGGGTCACGCCAGATAACGAGTTGTGTCGACCCATTGGATTGGTTTCCCGAACAGCGGTACTAGTCGGGGCTGGATGAAGCACCGTTCGGCACGCGCGAAAAATATCGCGGTGCTCTTGGAGACACAAATGGTGATTTTCCATTCACTCAACCAACGTTGATGACCGTTGAGGTACGACTCCAGGTAGCTTACGAGCAGCGACGGCTTGCGGGACGTGGCTATTATTGACGTGTCGCCGCGCAGATGGCCAACTCGAAGTGGTTCGAGGGTGAGGGCATATCGTTGACATATAGACTGAAAAGGAGATGACCGGCTAACCAATGGCAAAGCAGGAAGAACAGCGGGGCCAGAGTATAAAAGCAGACTTCCAAATCCACATTCTTGACCGAAAGATGAAGCCAGCAGTGCCTGCCGAGAGCCGCAGCACCACGCCCGGGGGTGGGAACAAAGCCTTACAACGTCCACACAGCCAGCACATGGACAAACGCAAAGCCAACGAGCTGGTAAACTCGGGTGACCCGATTAAGCCCGCCAAGAGGCGTCCAGCACCTGGCGCTGTGTCCGCGCCTCTGCCCACGATTCCAACAGTCACTGGCAGCTGGCAAATCTGCCCTCCCTAGGGGGTAACGTATGCGGCTGTATTAGCCGGACCCGTCGCCCCGTGTCAGCCAAGTGGGTCGCTCAAGCCCATAGCTATGGTTTCGGACGCGTCCGAACCCAATGTCTCAACCGAGACAACCAATGTGCTCATGTCTATTGACATGTCCGGGCCTCTGAGTGACAATCCAGTTGGTACCAATCACCACGCTCAGGAGGCCAACACCTGCCTGCCAGCAGGGGAGAATCCTAATAAGAGGCCTATTTTATATCAGTTTCGGGAACGACCTTTCCTTCTTGGCTTGGTTGCGAGCGTTCCTCCCTGTCGGTCTGACAGCCCAAATAAAGGGCGAGAAGTTGGGGGTCGTTCCATTAACCGATGACGGGTTCCGAGCCGCGGTCAGCGCACTGCGGTCCCTCGGTAGGAAAGGGATGTGAGTTTCCATACCGTCAAGAACACGGAGGACCGCCGTGTTCGGCTTCTGTTAAAGAACCTGGGTAGGGGTAAACCTGACAGCGTCGTCAGGGAGGAGCTCGAATCCTTTAATATTCGTGTCCAGTGAATCGCGAATCTGCGATCCGGCCGTTGCGATCAGGGTTCAAGCCCAAGAAGAAAACAATCGCGAGTGTCAAACTGTGGCTGCCAAAACCACAACACACAACCTGGTGGTATCCACGTAATCATCTTCCCCATCCCCATTCGAGGAAATATCTCATCTCTTCAACCAACTTCCCCTCCAAGTATTGTGGAGCTGACTCGTCAGCTGCTCACGTACATCTCTTTCCGCCCGTCCGTGAACGGTCCAGGAAACCGTCATCGTGTTCGTGACCGAATATGGCAGAACACTCTAGGAGGACTAAGCGGGGTAAAGCCAACACCATGCCTCCTGGAATGCGGATGGATTGCGCGACAGGAAGCATGAATTGAGCATTTTCTCAGCCAGCACGGTGTCGACGTGTGTCTATTAAGTAAGGCATTCCTTAATCCTGGACAAGCCATCAGGCTTGACATTTATTTCTGCCACCGCACAGACACACTGCCAGCAAGGAGCAGTAAGCCATATTGGTCCGCCGTAGAATAGTCCACCGCTCAGTGCCCTTTCCGGGCCTCACCTACTTGGAGGCTACTACCATTCAAGTCATGTTGGCCAGCAGACCGGTGAAAATCTTTGGGCCTTAATTTTCGCCTATCTGCCCAATGATAGGGGAGGGCATGACCACGTGTTTAGACGGTGGGTTGCTGGACCTGTAGGCCGGCGACTTGAACTCTAAACACGTGGACTGTTAATCGCGGCTGATCACGAGATGAGGGGAAACTCATGCGTGATTATGCCGAAGAGAATTCGTGCCTGATCTTTGGACTGGGCACCCCAACCACAAACGAATACAACCCCTCCGCTAATCCTTATGTTTTGGACATCGTGATAACCAAGAAATATTCATCCCCGGGTTAAACGACATGATGCTCTGCACTGGGCTCGGACCAACTTACGACACTCATTGATACTGCGTGTCGTTCATCTTTTCACCATCCACCCGATCGCCCTGATTTAGGTAGGCGCACTGATTGGGCGACCTTCCAAACTCACTTGGAAAACCAAATTATGGTTAATTTACAAAACGAGATGGCAATCGACACGTGCGTTGAGAACTTCTCCGGCGCCGTTTTGAAAGTTCTAGCAGCTTCTAATCACAAGTGTCGACCGCGTGACGACCCACGGCCTCCGATACCGGCAGTGGCAGTTCACCAGGGAATTTCAATTTCCGCCCATGCAGATAGTTCCTGTTACAGCAGGGGATATAAGAAGTATAATCAGTTCCAGAAAGTCTAAAAATTCATCTGGTTATAATGGGATTTCAACAAAATATTAAAATTATATGGAAATCAAATTAGTAAGCCTTTTGAGTTTAGTTTTAATAAAACTATAAGAATGGTGTTTTCCTTGAATGAACAAAATATGCTATGTAATTCCCTTGCTTAAGAAAGGTGCTGTATCAAATATGGCTAACTACAGAACAATTTCCTTGTTACGAGGGCTTTCGAAAGTTTTTGAAAAAACAAAGTATTGTAGATTAAATCAACATCTACAGCTTAACAATATATTGCCTACTGAGAAATATGGATTCAGGAAAGGTCTCTCAACTTAACACGCTACTTTCTCATTTACATATTAATACACGAATGGCTTGGAACAAAAAAAAATCATATTGGTGGAATTTTCTGTGATCTAACAGAAGTTTTGACTGTGTCAATCATGATGTTCCAATAGCAAAACGTAAACATTATGGGACACAGGGATCAACCCTAAACAGGTTTAAATCATACCTATCAAATAGGATACAAAGAAGAAAATTAAGTATTAATAAAGACCAAATTTATAAACTACATGGGAAATTGTGAGGCAAGGAGTACCACATGATACTGTGTTAGGCCCGCTACCTTTTATTATATACATTAATGATCTACCAATGGGTGTAAAATGTTTCTAAAGCTGTATTGTTTGCTGATGATACAAGTGTTACAATCACTGACAAGAATCATTACAGCTTTAAACAGAAAAAGAATCTTGCTCTGACTAACCTGATTCAATGGTCTTTATATAATAAGCTAGTGATAAATGTCACAAAAACAAATGTAATAAAATTTATACCTAAAAATACGGTATGTGAACATTTGGATATTCATTACAAGGATAAAGTAATAGATGAAGCAATGGGTAATAAATTTTTATGTATGCATATTGTTGGGTATCCCTGGTAATAAAGTTTCTGCGGTCCCGCGGAACGTTCGGTAATGTCCGATTATGTTCGGGACACTTCGTCCAAAGCTTCCAGTTCACAAGCACGTGGCCTCGTCGGAAAACTGGTATCATTCGAAAGGCTCATTGTTAAGGGGTACTTTACGAGCTGGTAACTCGAGGTGGCAAGTACGATTTTTTTTATTCTTTCGGTTATTCATGGGTCACGATTCGGTCTGATGGTCCGGTGGTGACCGGCTTGGAGAGTGGATGGGGAAATCTAACTGCCAAGCTTAACTGGTCAAGCAGGCTATTGTTTGGGCTGGTTTCTGCATTTATTCTTCACCAGAACTACACCTAAGGAGAGACAGGAGGATCTTTCGGATTTCTCCTGCATAAGCGTCATGGTGACGCAGGACGAGTTAGCCTATATTACGGCTATTTCTTCGTTGCAAATGTCGCCGACCCTTCTCAAGAAGCTAACGCTTGCCACGTCCCGGAAGAAGAAACCAGCGGTGCCCACCGGGAGCCGAAGCATATCTGGTAGCGCGGTCAGAGCCGCACAGCAACCGTCTACTCAGCTCGCAGGCAATCATAAAACTAACGAGCTAGCAAGCTCGGGTGAATCGACGGAGCCCGCCAACAAGCCCCAGCACCTGGCGATGGGTCTGCACCTCTGACCGCGAATTCATATGTCACGGGCGAACAAGCTGCTTTCAGCAGCCGGCAAACTGGGCCATCTGGGGGAGGGGCGACATAAGCAACTCTACTGGCCGGGTCCCTGGCCCCATCTCAAAAAGTGGGCCGCTCAAGCCCACAGCCATGGATTCGGACCCGTCCGAACACGGTGCATCATCCGAGACAACCAACAGGGGCATGTCTGGGAACATGTCCGGGCCTCTGAGCGACAAGACAGATGGCACCACTGCAAAAGCTCAAGAGGTCAACGCCTGCTTACCAGCACGGGAGCGTCCTAATAAAATGCCTACTTATCTTTCAGCTTTTGGCGACAACCGTTCCTTCCTGGCCTAGTTGAGGGCATCCTGCCCAGGCGGTATGATGGCCCAACTAAAGGTCGAGAAATTGATGATGGTCCCATCAACAGCCGAAGGGTTCAGAACCGCGGTCAGTTCGTTGCGATCCCTCGATGGGAAAGACGGTGTGAGTTTCCACACCTCCACCCTAACAGAGGACTGCTGTGCGCGCCTTCTGGTAAACAATCAGGGTAGAGGTATGCCGGAGAGCGTCGTCCGACAGGAGATCGAAGCTCTGAAAATTCGAGTCCAGATGATCACGCAGCTGCGACCCGGACGTCGCGACCAGGACCCTGACAAAGACGACCCTCCCAGTCCCACTTCATTGCATCAGTGGCGCGAGGGTCTGAAGTGGCAAAAGTGCGATCGCTAACCGAACTAAGCGGCTTGCGAGTGACGGTGGAGTCGTATGTGGCTTCTAAAGGCCTGCTGCAATGCAAGCGATAAAGCGCTTCCGACACAAGCACTGTTACTGGGGATACGAAGAGCGGTGCGTCGCGTGAGAGCTCGCACCTCTCCGGTTGATGCTGTAAACCGCGGGACCAGCCTCAGTGTTGTGGCTGCGGGGGAAACTACACGGCGAACGACTGTGGCTGTGTGAAATGGAAGGAAACAAAGGAAGCTCTTACAAAGCAATCGCCCGAAACAGCCGAAAGAGCGTCGTCACAGGCCAACTTGTCGATCCGAAAGTTCAGCGGGCCGGTCCCTCTGGCGAGAAGTTGAACCTAGGAGAGGGGTGGAATTACGTCGTTCGAGGGGAGCGTTACATCAAGGCTTTCACGTCTCCACCCACCAACCCAATCTTAATCCCACTCTTCAGCCGGTCACAGAGGCGCCCGAACAGCCTAAAATAGCCGCCACCGGGGAGACAGCCAGGCCTCAAAAACCTGAACCCAAATCCACAGCAGTCCCTAAGCTGGCTGTTGAAGAATTCCAGGAAGAAATCAGCCGTGAATATCAAAAACGAGTTCGAGACACCCACAACACCCGACCTGGTGGTCCCAACACAAACTCGCACCTACACAATCGAGGAAATCTCAGATCCCCTCAATCACCTTCCCCTCCAGGCATGCGTGAAGCTGACTCGTCTGCTCGTCAGTCCATCTTCCTCCCCAAAGGGGCAGCTCGCCCGCGCGCTGTCCTGAAGACCGTCATTCGTTTTGTAGGCGAATATGGCGGCACGCCCTAGGAGAACGGAGCGGTGTAAAGCCCTGCGCCTCGCCTGCAGGAATGCAGACGAAGTGGGCGGAATTAAACTTGAATTCAAGCATCTTCTAAACCAGCACGGTGTTTATAATTTTCTCTTAAGTGAGACATTACTTAACCCTGGTCAAATCTTCCGGCTTGCCAATTACGTCTGCCACCGCACAGACAGACCGACAGATGGGGGACAGCACAGTCATCCTAATCCGCCGAGGAATAGTACACCACTCAGTGCCCGTTCCAGACCTCACCCACCTGGGGGCTAATGTCACCCAAGTAACATTGACCGACAAACCGGTGATAATCCTTGCGGCTTACATTTCGCCTTCCCGCCCACTGATGGGAGCGGGCTATAACCGCCTGTTTTAGCGGGGAATGCCGGTCTTGATGACTGGCGAACCCAACGACAAACACGTGAATTGGAACTCGCGGCTAGGCACTATACTGGGGAAAACCTACGTGATTATGCCGACGAGAACTCCTATCTGATCTTTGGACCGGACTCTCCAACCTCCAACCTATACAACCCCTCGGTTACTCCCGATGTCCTGGATATCGTGATAGCCAAGAACCTCTATTTCCCTTTGTGTTCTGCACTAAGCACGGATCACCTCCCGGTTCTCATAGAAACTGCGTGCCGCTCATCCTTCCATTACCCAACGAATCGCCCTGACTTCAGGCGCACTGAATGGGCCAACTTCCAAACTCAAATCGAAGAACTAATTCCGTCGATCCGGAATTGCATAATGAGATGTCTATCGACACGTTCACTGAGAACTTCTCCGCCGACGTTCTGAAGGCTCTGGCAGCGATCATTTCCAAGCGTTGCCTGCGTGGCGACCAACGGCTTCCGAAAACGGTTGGCATTCAGGGTGAGAAACGTCTGAAATACCGGCTGCGGAGGCTGTGGAAGATCATCCGGGACCACGCTCTAAGAGCCGAGGTCATCCGCCTGCAGAATTCGGTGACCCGCTGGCTCAAAGATTGGAGAAAAGAGAAGTGGAGAGGCACGCTCGAATCCCTCGATCCCGAAGACCAATCGCTGTGCATGGGATTCAAGCGGGTGAAGAGAATTCCTACTCAATCTCCCCTCCTGCCCCCTAGGGGGAATCGCTCTCTCAGACTCTGAGAAAGCCGAAGATCTTGCAGAAAATCTGGGGATAGTTATTGAGATGGTTGACTTGACGCCGGGGTCTTAATTCTTCAGCCCTGCCAGCGAACCTCAGTTAACAACACCTGACGAGGTTCACGAAGCCATCATGGGTCTTCAGTTCAGCGAGGCTCGTGGTCTGAACGGTATCCCCAACAGGGCATTGGGCATCTTCGCAAGCGAACTGCTTCCATCCTCGCCCATATCTTCAACGCGGTTCTCTACACCCATCACTTTTTCCAAAAGTGGAAGCACGCTCGAGTGATCTCTATCCTTGAACCGGGGAAGGAACTAGCATTGCCCTCTTTCTATTGGTCCATTAGTCTTTTGGAAACAATTGGTAAAATACTTGAAAAGATCCTACTAGCTAGGATCTTACATGTAGTAAACGAACGCGGACCGATGCGAGACGAGCTGTTTGGGTTTAGAACCAGGCATATCACGTCTTTGCAACTGGCCCGCCTCGTTGGTAGTCGAACCAGTAATTTCGGCGTAAGGAGGCTCAACGTCGCTTTTTTTCTCGACGTGGCTAAAGCCTTCGATACCGTCTGGATCGATGGCTTCTATAAGCCACCGCTGCTAAACTTCCCGTCTTACATAGTCCATACAATCTCATCCTACCTCAGTGGTCGGAGATTCGGAGCGTCCTTCCAGAAGATCACGTCATCTCGTCGAGGCATGCGGGCTGGGGTGTCTCAGGGGGATTCATATCCACTGTCCCCTTCAGTCTGTATTTAAACGACATGCCTTCACCCTCGCACCACGTCAAGTTGTCCCTCTACGCGGACGACACGGCCATCATACCCACGTCCCGTAAGCCGACGCTGCTCGTCAGCTACCTGGACTTATAACTAAACGACCTTCAACGGTGGTTCGCGCGTACAGACGTCGCTTCTTCTAGCGCCGTACAATAAAACTCTTCGGGGAACCAATAGGTCGAAACACCTCGTTATCTGGGTGGTGACCCTAGATACACGACTCACCTGGTCGCCTCACATCGGTCAGGTTAGGAAGATGACTGCTCAGAGGATGGGTATGCTGGGTCCCCTCCTGAATAGGATGTGATCTACACGTTAGGAAGGGTATCCTGCTATATAAGCAGCTCATCCGCCCCATGATGGACTATACGTGTTCCCCGTGGAGGTCGGCTGTCTTCACCCATGTCCGGAGGTTACATATTTTGCAATCCAAGTGTTATCGCCTCGCTGCTGGTGCCCACTGGTAAGTACGTAACAGGCAGATACACGAGGATCTGGGCGATCCGCTGTTTGCCGACTACATTACAGCAGTGACCGAGAATTTTGACTCAAACTTAGTTGATGTGGGGAAACCCCTAATACGGCAACTCGGCAGATACGCTGACCAAGGGTTGACCTCGTCGCTTAACGCGAAAACCAAGAGCGGCAGGGGATAGCAGGGCCGTCGAGGTCATCGCCCACGATGGCCAAGTCGACTAAAGGAATCTCATTCGGATCAGATTATCCGAGCGCCCTTCGGTTATTGTGACTGAGGTTTCCATAATTTTACCTAGTTGTAAGGCAAATGCCAGGGTATTAGATGCAAAGTCGGAGCACGGCCCGCATTCCCCTCTCCCAGACGCAGCGGCTTCACCTAATCGCCTGAAAACGTCGCATAACTCCAGTATGCAACAGAGCCAGTCTGGGCTCGGAACACAGACAGCCAACCAACCAAAGTTCATGCCTCCCATAGAACCGGGTTCCTGTCCTCAAACCGGATGTCTGAAATGGTTTTTGGACAGCAAGACTGAGGAAGCAGGGGCGTCGAGCAACAGCATAATTTATTTAGGCAATGGAATTTATGTATTTTTAGACAACCGCTGAAATATCTCTGTTTTAGTTACTCTTTCCTTGACGGAATAAAAAAATTTGTAGACTCCATTTCTCCTTGTGAAAAATATACCGGAAATGATGGTCGATAGACTCGAACAGCACTCAACAAAGCTTGGTCAGTCTCGGTTCGTGATGGGGACGCAGCTAAAATGTCGGGTGTGAACTGCGATTGGTTTGAAGAAAAAATTTGTTAGTGAAGTTTTGAGAAAGTATGGTGTACGTGTGAAGTAAATGTTTCTGGCACTGCCAGGCAAAGGCATAACTCCACAAATCTTCATGCTGAAATTTCCTGTGCATACATCAGGCCCGAAACAGAAACGTAAGTAAAATAAATTGAGAATTATAAAACTTCTAAATTAATTTCCTACGTGTAGGCACTAAACATTTCTACTCAATCAGTGGCGTACACAAGGATTTTGTTCGGGCAGGGAGGTTCAACAAATTCAGTTGAGGACAGAGGATAGAGACAACGGGGATCTGTGGGCGGTAACCCCCTACTCATGGGTTCTGGCTTGGTTTGGTTTGGCTTGGCTTGGCTTGGTGGCAATAGGTTGCGGAGTAAGTTTGTATTGCCACTAGGGTTGGAAAACTGTTTGCTTGTCAGCTACTTTCGGTCAATGTGGGAAAACGTATTGAAGAATTTACTGATGCTGCTATTTAAGTTTTAAGTGAAGAACTTAGACAAATATTGAGGGGAAAAGAGGAGGAAATGTTGTTGCAAGTGTAGAAACTCGATCGCTCGTAGGGAATCATTTGGGGCATCAAACTGTCTGTTTCGTTAATTACCTAGTGAAGATCCACAAGAATATAGAAAACACATGAGGATGAATGTAGAAAAATTCGATGAGTTGCTTTGGTTGGTGGAGAGTTATATATCTAAAACAGATACTGTCATGAAAGCTGCTATTCCTGCAAGACTGGAGCTTGAGGTTACCCTCCGATTCCTTGCTAGGTGGGGATTCCTTTTCATCACTTGCCTTATTATTTAGAATTCCACCACGCATCATTTCAAGTTTTTACCCGAAACACTGCAATCAATTACCAACGCACTGGATAGTTTTGTGAAGGTATGTATGACTAAATTATTGTTGAATTATTAACTAATAACTTATTTTAAAAAGTGAGAGTGTGTAGGTAAATTAAATGAAATTCAAATTATATGCGAAATAAGAAATTTTAATGAACCAAAAATGTAGCATAATAATGAATGTCACAGTACAAAATAAGAAAATTAGAAGGAAAACTTTCGGTAAAAGTACCGAATAAGTAAACATAGAACTTCAATATCCTCAACTGACTGTACTTGGAAATGTCGTCGGAAGTTAAATCATCACAAGTTACATTTGCTGCAGAAGAGGCGTCACTTTCTTCATATGGAGTCAATGGCTCTGAAGGTGATGTAATTACTGACGAAACGTAAGAAGCCAAAGGCGATGGAGTATTCATACAGTGAAGCCTCTCATTTGTTAGTGAGGTTTGTATTTTCTCCTGGAGAACGACGAAGCGACGAAGTGGCAATTCTCTCAACTATTCCGCGACGTGTTTTCCGAACCTGTCATATTGGTCTTCAAGACACTGGTTCTGTGATAGATTATAATTTTGAAATTCCTAATTCAACGGCAACAATTCTGACTTTCCCATTTGTTTCTAGAAGGAGGTGGCTTTCTTCCCGGGAAAACATTTTTTCGCTTTTGGCCTGTCATAGTCCCTTCTGACGCAACAGCAATTTCCTTCGTAAATTGGCGCCTGGCCTGGTTGGATTTGTTTCGTGACTTCATCAACTGAGAGTTCCTAGAAATTAATAAATAATCATCGAATTAGTGACACCACTTCTTTAATTATCTTATGTGCATTACCTATTCGAATTTCTAAAAAATTTTCCGGTACCAGCCACGAGAGAAGAATGGAAAAGAATCCAGGAAGCATTTAAAGCTAAGTGGCATTTCCCCAACAGTTGCGGAGCTGTTGACGGGAAGCATTGCCAAATAAAACGTCCAAAAAACAGTTGTTCAGATTTTTATAATTACAAAGGGACATACAATATAATCCGATTTGCCCTGGTTGACGCAGATTACCGGTTTGTTTTCATTGATGAGGGTAGTAATAGCAGAGTTAATGACGGTGCCGTGTTCAGAAATTCAGCGTTGAATTCAGCAATGGAAAATAATTTGCTAAATTGTCCTGATAATTCAGTTATAATTGGCGATGGCGCATTTCCACACAGAAACACTGTACTGAAACCCTAAAGCAAGGTAAATCTGACCTTGAAATAAAAAATATTCAATTACCGCTTTTCACGTGCAAGGAGAGTTTCTGAAGATGCGTTTGATATTTTGGCGCAACGATTTCGCGTTTTCTGTAGGCCAATTGAATTGAAAATTAGTACTATTAATCTCGTGATAAGGAATGCCTGCTATCTTCACAACTAGCTAAGAATGACTTCATCCAATTACATCAGCATGGGGTGAGTAGACTATGAAGATCTACACACCGGAACAGTTCATGAAGGACATTGGCGAGCTGAACGAAATTTGGGTCTAGCCCCCGTTAGGAATATTGCTTTTAGTAACGACAATACATCTGCAGCACATTTCTGACATCAGTATGCCGATTACGTGTATTTCTCTGGAGCAGGATCGGTGCAGTGGCAACTCAAAGCTGTAGGAACCCACTAGAGTTGCATTATAAATATAATATGCGTAAATACTGAATCATTTTGTACAACAGGAAAGATGTGCACGCATGCTATTTTGCTTTATTAATATTACATTTTATTATCAATGCAAACCTATGTAATCTTTGATCTATAAATGAATGTGATAAAGGTGTGAGAAATTGTGTAATAAAAGAAAGGTACTTACAAGATTCGATGTAGTCGTTCTACATTATACGAAATTTTTCAGGAAAATATCGGCCCTCTTAAACCATGCAAGTTTAGGTTGACAAACATCGTCAGCTCCTGCTTCACTTTTATTGGATTTTTCAATCTTCGTAAGCTCTTACCGGTACACGTTTTTATACTTTTTATCTTCTTTCGCAGAACCTCCAAACTTTCAACAGCCACATTCCTTTTTAATAGTTGGCCCATCAATTTCAACATTGCATTGTCGCGTTTAATTTTATAGTTGTAATCGGAATGTCGGATATTCCAAAGACCCTCAGATTCCTCATACACATCAAAAAACCTGACAACATCCTCACTACTCTACTTGGACACCATTTTCAATGAAACAGCAATGCAAAACAAGCACGCAAAATGGGGAGGGGAACACAAACCACACTAGCAGCAGAGTGAGCTAGGAGGTGTTGCCACGGGTTTCTACATGCCTGCTCGTAGATCATGTGACCGGCAACAATACAAAGTAGCCCGGTCGTCAACTCGAGGTGGCGCTATCCGGGTAAGCGAGTAAGTAGATAGTGCGGCTGTTGCTACGGGTCAACTTCACTTACCGCTTGCACTAGCGGCACGTGAACTATCCCCATTACTAGTTGATCTGTGCCCGTGACAACGAGCCTTGACCACCATACTGTGCCTACTGTTTGCGTCCAGACTCCAAATGAGGTTTAAGGGTTTCACAGAAGTTAGAAAAGTTTCTGTGGGTGTATGGTCTTGTTCGAGTGTGTCATAAGGCGGGAGGTAAGAGCTCGCCATATGCATTGGAGGGTTTCCTGAAATTACTACAATTACGTTGTGGGGATTTGAAAAATTGTGGAGTAGCTATTTCACGTCTAATAAGCAGGGAAGCTCTGGGATGTGGAAGAGGAGACATAGAAGGCCAAATAGGCTGAAGGAATGTAACAGGGTTCCCCATTGTAACAGTATTGTTCCTGGATGAACAGTATGTCTACTTTATTTTCGATTTTGTATAGAGAAAGATGCTCCATAGCTGCTCTGCAGTGATCAGTGTTTATCTGAGCGTGTATCAGGGGGTATGAGTAGTCCGTCTTGCTCATTATTATTGATTCTATTCTACGCATTCTGGGGCATTCTTTACTGAATACGCTATGGTTTGTGTTTATTTTCTTGCTGTCGTCGTGGATGTAGGTGTTGGCTTTTAGAAAGTTAGAGCAACGGGTAGGGTGCTGGTTGCCACATTCTTTCCAGCGATGGTCTTTAGCACAGCGTGAACATTTTTGTTGATTTTGGCAGAATCTAGAAGTGTGCCCGAAGCCGAGGCATTTGAGGCATCTGGTAACTACAACGAAGTCTTGAACTTTGCACATGCTCCAATAAAGTTTAATTTTCCGGAGAGCGACTAATTCCCTCCGTAGGTTTGGGCTGACTTCAATAACCATGTGTCTTGAGTCTTCAAATGTCCTTTTGGTGAATTTTATGTTAAGTACAGGATCTTCTTTGTGAGACAGGTTGTTTTGCTGGAGTATAGTGTCTTTAAAAGCCGCGTCTTCTACATGTTTAGGCACAAACATGAGCAGTAGTGTCGGGATCTCTCTTCTGGGGGGCTCTACGGTAACTGTGCTTAATTTGCCTCATTCCATTTCAAGAATATCGCAATCAGTTTTGCTCTTATATTCCAAAAGCAATACATTGTTAACTATGTTTTTAAGTTTGCTCACTCCCAATTTAGTGCCTTTGGGTCCACCGCTTCTTTTATTAGTCTTTTTGCTTCGTGGAATGAAGTATTTGGATCAGCAGCCGCCTTGAGGATTAGCCCAACAGTTTGGGCTTAACCGCCATGCGGTCCGGCTTACAGTGCTCGCGTGTGATTACAAGTTCGAGTGATGGTGCAAATAACAAGTGGGGATAGAGTAAATAAGAAGCACACAAGTGGGGTTAATTTGTAGGAACGTACAACATAGCAGTAGCGACAAATATAATTAATACACACAGACAATCACAATAATTGTAAAAACCATGTAGAACAAATTCTTTCTAAATTGAGTGCTGCATGCTTCTGGATAAGGAACTTCATACTGATAAATCCGGATATTTTGCATATGGTCTACTTCGCGTATTTTAATTCAGTACTTCAATATGGAATAATCTGGGGAAATTCAACACATGCACTGCAAGTATTTAAACTACAGAAAAGAGTGGTTAGGTTATGTTTGGTGTAGGACCGAGGTTCTCATGTAGAAGCTTATTTAGAAAGCTTAATATTTTACCTATTGCATGTCAGTATATATTTTCCTTAATCTTGTTCATAGTAGATAATCAAAAAGACTTTCTCATTCATGCATGTGTACACGGTTTAGACACCAGAAACAAAATCATTTATATATATGTGGTATACTGCGGGATTGTGAAATGACAGTCGCAGTAAAGCACATATGATGTTATTTATTTAGTCTGTCGTACAGTTGTTGCGTGTAGTGTCGTCATGCGATGTTTGAGTAATTACGTCTGGCTTCGCCGGTGGTCTGCTCCTGATGAGAGTTTGAACTGGAATGCGGAGTGCGCCTGCGCGTGTGGAACACAGGCAGAAGGTGCAAGGTGCTCGCGA
>Ga0123355_10005619_pt1 | contig 18396 bp, 17 predicted proteins | sample TergutEmb28metaG_3_FD_89872 | JGI IMG/M metagenome (GOLD analysis project Ga0123355, IMG submission 89872) | Embiratermes neotenicus P1 segment gut microbial communities from Petit-Saut dam, French Guiana - Emb289 P1 | ecosystem: Host-associated > Arthropoda: Insects > Digestive system > Gut ... | reverse complement strand
GCAAGCAGGTGGGCACGAAGCTGGCCGGCTGGGGCCTGGACGACGCGGCGTTCGTCACCGAACTCGTCGTCAGCGAGCTCGTGACGAACGCGATCCAGCACGCGGAGAGCCCCATCCAGCTGCGCCTCATCCGGGACCGGACACTCATCTGCGAGGTCTCCGACGGCAGCAGCACCGCCCCGCACCTCCGCAGGGCCAGGGCCCTGGACGAAGGCGGGCGAGGCCTGCTGCTGGTCTCCCAGCTAACCGAGCGCTGGGGAACCCGCCAGACTCAGCGTGGCAAGACCATCTGGGCCGAGCAACCGCTGCGCGCCAGCTTACGGCCGGTGACCTGCGGAGGCTCCAGGAAAAAGCGGAGAATTACCGACCGGTCGTTCGGTGCGTTAGGGTGCCTTCTATGGTGAGCGGCGAGGGCGGCCGGAGCCGCCCGGCCCCGCTCGCGGTCAGCCGGCCAGGGCGCCGCGGGCGGCCCGGCTACGACCTCGAGTCCCTGCTATCGGTGGCGATCACCGTCTTCAACGAGCGCGGCTACGACGGCACGAGCATGGAGGACCTGTCCCGTCGGCTGGGCATCTCCAAGTCGTCCATCTACTACCACGTCGACAGCAAGGAACAGCTGCTCGCGCTGGCGCTCGACCGCGCGCTGGACGGGCTGTTCGCCGTGGCGGACGAGGTGCTGGCGGCGGCCGGTACCCCGGCGATTGAGCGCCTGGAACTGCTGGTCCGCGGCAGTGTGCGCGTGCTGGCCGAGCAGCTTCCGTGCGTCACCCTCCTGCTCCGCGCCAGGGGTAACACCAGCACCGAGCAGCAGGCGCTGGCCCGCCGGCGGGAGTTCGACAGGATCGTCGCCGACCTCGTCAGCCAGGCCGAGCGAGACGGCGACATCCGGCCCGACGTCGACCCGGCGATCACGGCGCGGCTGCTGTTCGGCCTCGTCAACTCCCTGGTGGAGTGGTACCGGCCGGGGCGGCCGGACGCGGCGGGCACCAGCGCGGCCGAGCTCGCGGACGCGGTCTGCGCCGTCGCCTTCGGCGGTCTGCGCTTCCGCCGCGCCGCCGCCGCAGCGAGCGCGACCGCGGCGAGCGCGAACGCCGGGCTGGCCGCGAGAGCGGAGGCCCGGTGATCCTCGACGGCGCCGACCCGCGCCCGGTCCTGCTCGTCGACGTGGACGGCGTGCTGAACCCGTGGCTGGCCGACGGCTGCCCGCCGGGCTTTGATGAGTACGACTTCTTCGGCGACTCGCGGGTGCTGCTGTCCCCCGGCCACGGCGAGCTGCTGCTGTCCCTCGCGGAGGCGTATGAGCTGGTGTGGGCGACGGCGTGGGAGCACCGGGCGAACCAGCTGATTTGCCCGGTGCTCGACCTGCCCGAGCTGCCGGTCATCGAGTTCCCGCTAAGCGGCCGGGACGTGTATTTCCGCAAGCTGCCGTCCGTCATCGAGGCGGTCGGCGACCGGCCCTGCGCGTGGATCGACGACGAGCACCGGCCTGATCACTACAGCTGGGCGGAGGACCGGGGCGTCCCGACACTGATCATCGACATCGACCCGGCCGAAGGGCTGACGAGCGATGTCGTGGCGCAGCTGGCCCGGTGGGCAGCAGCACTCGGCCAGCCGTAACGCGGAAGCCGCGCCCTGCCTAGCCGGCGGCGACCGGGCGGCCGATCGCCTGCAGCCGCGCTGTCTCCTCCGCCGTCAGGCCGGCCGCCACGGCGAGCGCGCCGACGTTGGCGGTGACCTGCGCCGGCGACGTCGCGCCGAACAGCACCGTGGTGACCGACGGGTTGAGCAGCGCGAACGCGAGCGCAAGCTGGGCCGGATCGCGGCCGAGTTCCGCCGCCAGCGCGGCGAGCTCACGGCCCGCCGCCAGCCCGGCCGCATACGGCGGCGCGGCCAGCTGGCCAGCCGCCCGGCCAGCCTCCGGGTAGGCCGCGTACTTGCCCGTCAGGACGCCGCCCGCCAGCGCGTACGACGCGACAATCGCGATGCCGCGCTGACTGGCCACTAGTTCCATCTCGGGATCCTCGACCAGCTCGCGCCGGATCAGGCTGTAGGCCGGCTGCGTCGCGGTCGGGCCGGGCACGCCGTGCAGGTCCCCGATCCGCCATGCCTGCTCCAGCGCGGCTGGCGGCCAGTTGAACGCCCCCCACGCCCGCGCCAGCCCGGCGCTGATGAGCCGCGTGATCATGTCGACCGCATCGGCAAGGGGAACGCCGGGCGGCAGCGTGTCGGTGTAGATGAGGTCGACGTGATCGAGGCCCATCCGGCCGAGCGACCCGGCCAGCTCGTCGGCCGGCGTCTCGTCTGGCCAGAACTCCCACCAGAGCTTGTTCGCGACGACGACCTCGTCGCGCCGCCATCCGGCCGCGCGGAACAGCTCGCCGAACACGACCTCGGAGTACCCGGACGGGATCGGCGCCGTGCCGGTCTCGTCGTTGTACCGGGCATCGTCCAGGAACGTGATGCCCGCCTCGCGGGCCGCCCGCATGACGGCAAGGCCGTCGTCCCTGGCGATCCGCTCGAACGTGCGCCACGAGCCGAGCGCCAGCCGGCTGACCTGCAGCCCGCTAGCGCCCAGCGGCACCTCCCGCATCGCACCCGAGCCGCGCTGCGAGCTATCCGTCATCGCCACATCATCCCGCACGCGCGTCTTCCCGATGCCGTGGCTAGGGTGGCCCGGGAAAGGAGTCACCCGTGATCCTGGACCGCCTCGACGCTCCGATTGTCCTCGCGCCGCTGGCAGGAGGGCCCTCGACGCCCGGGCTCGCCGCCGCCGTGAGCAGCGCTGGCGGTCTCGGCTTCCTGGCCGGCGGTTACCTCAGCGCTGATGCGCTCGCCGACCGGATCGCAGCCGCGCGGGAGCTGACGGCAGCGCCGATCGGGGTGAACCTCTTCGTTCCGGGCCCGCCGTCACCGCCGGGCTCGGTGGCGGACTACGCGAAGCGGATCGCCGCCGCGGCGGCTGAGGCAGGCACCGAGCTCGGCAACCCGAGGTACGACGACGACGCCTGGCAGGCCAAGCTTGCCCTGCTCACCACGGACCCGCCGCCGGTCGTCTCGTTTACCTTCGGCTGCCCGGACCCTGGCGTCATCGGCACCCTCAGCGATGCAGGCAGCGAGGTCTGGGTCACCGTGACGACCCCGGCCGAGGCCGAGCACGCGGCGTCCGCCGGCGCGAACGTGCTCGTCGCTCAGGGCAGCGAAGCAGGCGGGCATCGCGGCAGCTTCACTGACGACCCGGACGCCGACGCCTCCGGCGGCTATGGTCTGCTGTCGCTGCTGCAGCTTGTGCTGGCGCGGACAGGCCTGCCGGTTGTCGCCGCAGGCGGGATCACCACCGGGGCCGCGGTGGCGGCCGTGCTGGCGTGCGGCGCGCGGGCGGCCCAGCTCGGCACCGCGTTCCTGCGCAGCCCGGAGGCCGGTACGCCGCAGGTGCACAAGGACGCCGTGGCAGCGCCGGGCGAGACGGCGATGACCCGGGCGTTCACGGGACGGCTCGCCCGCGGGATCCGCAACCGGTTCCTCGACGAGCACAGCCAGGCCGCTCCCGTTGCCTACCCCGACGTGCACTATCTCACCGCTCCGCTGCGCGCGGCCGGCCGGAGCGCGGGCAGCCCGGACCTGGTCAACCTGTGGGCTGGCGAGACGCACGAGCTGGCCGGCGCGGTGCCAGCTGCTGAGCTCGTCACAAGGCTGGTGGCCGAGGCACGGTCGGCCCTGGCGGCTGCCGCCGGGCGGATACCGAACGCGTGAGGGCCACTGTGGCATGACCGGCGCGCGGCCTGGCATGATGCGGCCGCAGAAAAGACAACATCAAGGGGAACGTGGTGACTTCAGCTAACTCTGGCTCTGCAGGCGCGCAGCCGCCGGGCGAGCTCTTCTCGGTGGCCGGAAAGGTCGCCGTCGTGACGGGCGGGTCCCGCGGCATCGGCGCGATGATCGCCGGAGGACTAGTCCGGGCCGGCTGCCGCGTCTACATCACGGCGCGGAAGAAGGACGCCTGCGACGCCAAGGCAGCCGAGCTGTCCGCGTTCGGCGAGTGCGTCTCGCTGCCGCTCGACCTCGCCGCGCCGGCCGGCGCCGACGAACTCCTGCGGGCGGTCAGCGAGCGCGAGGACCGGCTGGACGTCCTGGTCAACAATGCGGGAGCCACCTGGGGCGCGCCGCTCGAGGAGTATCCGCTGACCGCCTTTGACAAGCTGTGGAACGTCAACATCAAGGCGCTGTTCGCGCTGACCGTCGGCAGCCTGCCGCTGCTGCGCGCCGCGGCGACAGCGGACGACCCGGCACGGGTGATCAACATCGGCTCGATCGACGGGCTCGGCGTCCCGGCCATGGAGAGCTACGCCTACAGCACAACCAAGGCCGGCGTGCACATGCTGACCCGGCACTTGGCGAGCCGGCTGGCGGGCGAGTTCGTCACGGTCAACGCGATCGCGCCAGGCCCGTTCGACAGCAAGATGATGGCGTTTGCCCTCGACGATCCGCAGACCCGCTCGGCCATCGCCGCGAACGTGCCGCTCGGCCGGATCGGCGAGCCCGACGACATGGCCGGCACGGCGATCTTCCTGGCTTCGCGGGCCGGCCGTTACCTGACGGGCGCGGTCATCCCGGTCGACGGCGGCCTGTCCACGATCCGCCGCTAACCGCCGCGCTGACGCCGGCACCGCAGCTACCCCGGCAGTGAGGACAGTGCGCGACGAATATGTACTCTCTGTCATTGCCTGTTCCCGAACACGCCCAATAGGTTGGTCAGCGTAGTCGGGCTGCGAGCCTAGGAGGACGCCGTGTCGGGTGTCATCGAGATCCGTACGTATCGCGCTCAGGCTGGCCGGCGCGAGGAGCTGACCGAACTGCTGGAAGCCCGCGTGTTCCCTCTTCACCGGGAGACCGGTATCCGGGTGCTTGGCGTTTTCCCGTCCGCCGAAGACTCCGACACACTGGTCTGGCTCCGGGCATTCCCCGATGCCGACAGCCGCGACGCCATGACCAAGGCCCTCTACGGCAGTAAGGAATGGACGGACGAGCTGGCGGGAGTCGTCCTGCCCCTGATCGCTGATCACACGGCCGTCCTCCTGGACGACACGCCGTCGCTACTGAGCCGCTGGCCCGAACCAGCGGCCTGACCCACGAGCGGTTTGCCGGACCTTGCTACCTTCACCAGGCATGGCCAGTGCCGCCGTGCGCGTCGTCCGTGCGCCGTCGGCTCTGACCTGGTACGCGCTGGATGGCAACGTCGTCGCCGGTGAGGTCAGCGCGAAAATGCGAGCCGATGGCCGCTGGTTCCTGTGGTTCGACACCTGGCGGCCCGACGTCTACCCCCCGCTGGCAGACGTCGTAGCGCAGGACCTGAGCCGCGACCTCCATGCGAGCCTCGATGACGCCGACTTCGACGCGCTCGACGCGTGCGCGGCCGCCGGGTTCGCCGAGCACCGGCGCGAGAGCCACTACCGGATTCCGATCGATCGACAGCCGGCGGGCCTCCACGGCACCGCGCTGCCGGAGGAGCTCGATCTTGTGTCCGCGGCGGATGCCGACGTCGGCCGCCTGCGACTGCTCGATGACGCGCTACGCCAGGATCTGCCAGGCTGCGACGGCTGGCGCTGGGATCCGAGCGAGTTTCAGGCGGAGGCGTTCGGCCGGTTTTTCGACCCAGCCACGTACCTGGTCGCAGTCGACCGGTCCTGTGGCGACTACGCCGGGCTCGTGCAGGTGCGGCGCTCGCGCGGCGGCCCCCGGCTGGGCCTGATCGGGACGCTGGCTCCGTACCGCGAGCGCGGCATCGCCAGGGCATTGCTGAGCCGCGTGCTTTCCGTTCTCCTTGTGCGGGGCGAGACCAGCCTCATCGCCGAGGCCGACGATGCAAGCGTCATGTCCGTCTCGCTGCTTACCCGCCTGGGTGCCCGTCGTTATGCCGGCAGCGTCGAGCTAGTCAGGCGTCACCCGGCGATCGTCACCGACTAAAGGGCGCCCGCGTCAGCCCGCGGCGAGGGCGGACCCGATGCGGCGCAGCTGCGCGGTCGCGCCGCCGAGGGCGAACTCGTTGTACTTGGCCGCGACGTAGTACCGGTGCACCTCACCGTCAGTGTCGATGCCGACGCCGCCGTGGACGTGCACGGCGGTGTGCGCGATCCGGTGCCCGCCCTCGGCGGCCCAGAACTTGGCCGTCGCCAGCTCCGTCCCGGCCGGCAGGCCCTCAGCTAGCCGCCAGGCCGCCTGCCAGAGCGTGAGGCGCATGCCCTCGACGTCGATGTAGCCGTCGGCAAGCCGTTGGGACACCGCCTGGAAGCTGCCGATCGGCTTGCCGAACTGCTCGCGGCTGCGGGCATAGGCGGCGGTTATCTCCAGGGCCCGCTCCGCGACTCCGAGCTGCAGCGCGCACAGCCCGATAGTGGCGCGCGCGGCGAGCCAGCCGGCCACGCCGGGCCCGATGCCGCCCAGCAGCCGGTCGGCCGGCACCAGCGCACCGGACAGCGTGACCTGGACAGTCCCGTCACCGCCGGTAACCTGCTGCGGCTGCACGCTCACGCCCTGGTCATCGGGAGCGACCGCGAACACTCCGGTGCCCGACGGCGTGCCGGCCGGCACGAGCAGCACATCAGCCTCCGCGCCCGCGAGCACGGTCGTCTTCGTTCCTGTCAGCAGCCAGCCGCCGTCGGCCTCACGGGCAGTGGTCAGCGGTGCCGCCGCGTCGTCGGCATCGTCCTCCGCCAGCGCCGCCGCGACGACGATCTCTCCCCGTCCGGCCGGAGCGGCCCAGCGCTCTCGCTGCTCCCCCGAGCCGAACAGGGCGACCGCCGACGCGCCGACCGCGATGGAGGCCAGGTACGGCACGGGCGCCACGGTGCGGCCGATCTCGATCAGAACGCTGCACTGCTCGAGCAGGCCGAGGCCGTCCCCGCCCGCCTCCTCCGGCAAGGCCGCCGCCAGGATTCCCGCCTTGGCCAGCTCAGCCCACAGTTCCGGGTCGAACCGCGCGGGGCTGCCGTCCAGCTGGCGCAGCAGCTCCGGCGTCACCCGTTCCGTCAGGATCTGCCTTGTGAGCGCGCCGAGCTCGTCCTGGGCAGGTGTCAGCGTGAAGTCCACCAGTAGCCTCCTTACCGGCGACGGAACGGGAGCCCGAGCGCGACAGCGCCGATGATGTCGCGCTGCACCTCGTTGGTGCCGCCGCCGAAAGTGAGGATGAGCGCGGACCGCTGCATTCGCTCGACGCGCCCCGCGAGCACCGCACCCGGGGATCCGGTACGCACCTGGGCGTCGGCGCCGAGGATCTCCAGCAGCAGCCGGCAGGCCTCGATGGTGAGCTCAGTGCCGTACACCTTGGTCGCGGACGCCGCGGCCGGACCCGGCGCGCCCGCCGCGGCGGCGACCTGCCAGTTCATCAGCTTGAGCACCTCGGCCTTCGCGTGGACCCGCGCCAGGCTCAGCTGTACCCACTCGGCGTCGATGACGCGGCGTCCGTCGGCCAGCTTCACCGACCTGGCCCAGTCCGTCACCTCCGCGAGCGCTGACAGCAGCGGCGCGGCTGAGGTCAGCGCCACGCGCTCGTGGTTGAGCTGATTGGTGATAAGCGGCCAGCCGTTGTGCTCCGCCCCGACGAGATTCCCGGCCGGCACCCGCACGTCGGCATAGTAAGTCGCGCTCGTCGTCAGCCCGGCCACTGTGCGCACCGGCGTCCACGAGAATCCGGCCGCGTCCGTGGGCACGATGATGATCGACAGGCCCTTGTGCCGCAGTGCATCCGGATCCGTGCGGCAAGCCAGCCAGACGTAGTCCGCGTACTGGATCAGGCTGGTCCACATCTTCTGACCGCTGATGACGTAGGTGTCGCCGTCGCGAACCGCCCGCGTCCGGAGCGACGCCAGGTCAGTGCCAGCCCCCGGCTCGGAGTAACCGATGGAGAAGTGCACCTCGCCCGCCGCAATCGCGGGGAGGAACCGCTCCTTCTGCTCCGGCGTGCCGAAGCGCATGATCGTCGGGCCGACGGTATTGATCGTCAGGAACGGAACGGGCACGCCTGCGATCGCGGCCTCATCCATGAAGATCAGCTGATCGAGCGGGGACCCGTCCTGGCCGCCGTACTCGGCCGGCCAGCCGAGTGCCAGCCAGCGGTCCCGGCCGAGCTGGCGGACGAGCTCTTTGTACGCGCCGCCGTCGCCGTAGTCACCGCCGCCCTCGCGGGCCAGGCTGGCGCGCCGATCCGGGGTCATCAGGCCGGCGAAGTACTCGCGCAGCCGCTGCCGGAGCTGCTCCTGCCCTGGCGTGTAGCTGATCTGCATCCGCCGTCCCTCGCCGATCGACTAGAACGTGTTCTAGTGATGGTAATCGAGCGGGCTGGGGACCTGGAAGCGTCGCACCTCCTGCGGCCAGCCGCAGGCAACCGCGATCTTCCCCGCCCAGAACCGCGCCGCCTCCTCGTCTGCCACGTCCACGACGGCGAAGCCGCCGAGGTGCTCCTTGGTTTCGGCGAACGGACCGTCGGTGAACAGCGGAGTGCCGCTCGAGGCATCGACACTGACGACCGGGGCAGCGTCGTCCAGGCCGCCGGTGAAGATGAAGACCCCGGCAGCCTTCATCTCTGCCACCAGCGCCCTGACAGCCTTGGACTTCTCGCGCAGCCCCTCGACCGTCTGGTCGGGCACCCACTCGTCGTTGAAGGCGATGAGGTACTCGGTCATGTCTCCTCCTTTGCCGGCGTGGCCCCGGCGGCCACCCCTCACCTTCGCTACGAACGGCGTCGCCGGATTCGACATCACTCAGTCGAGACAGAACTCGTTGCCCTCGATGTCCTGCATCACGAGGCACGACTCGTTGTCCTCATCGGCGAGCAGCAGTCGCACGCGGACCGCACCGAGCGGGACAAGGCGCGCGCATTCGGCCTCAAGGGCGGCCAGGCGCTCGGCACCCACGAGCCCGGTGCCAACCCGCACGTCAAGGTGCAGGCGATTCTTGGCGACCTTGCCCTCGGGAACTCGCTGGAAGTACAGTCGCGGGCCGACACCGGTGGGATCAACGCATGCGTACGATGCACCCTGTTGCTCGGACGGCAGCGTGCGACCGAAATCGGCCCAGGTGGCGAACCCCGCCGGCGGCGGCGGCTCCACGTACCCCAGCACGTGGCACCAGAAGCGGCCGACGCGCTCAGGGTCTGCGCAGTCGAAAGTGACCTGGAACTGCCTGACAGACGCCATTGCTCCACCTTAGGTGTGGCGGCGGTCTCACCGCAGAGGAGATCGTGCCGTCACCAAGTGGGTAGGCCAAGGGGTTGTTGTCACGCCCTGCAAGCACCGTGGCTGAGGAGTCAGCTGGTGCATTCAGCTATAGATCACTCGCACGGGGGCGAAACACCATGAAGGAGAGCGTATTCCGCGGATGTGCTGCTGCGTGCGCGCTGGCAGTTGTCGTCGGCGTTGGCGCCTGCGGGGGGACCTCCGCCCCGAGCCACCCGTCATCACCCTCGCCGCCTGCGACAGCGCAGGCCGGAGAGTCCATCAAGGGCATCCCGTTCTACCAGCCCTCGACGGTTCGCAGTAACACGGGGACGTCGGCCACGCTCACGTCACCGGACCCGGTCACGAAGGTGAATGACTACTACGTCGGCGTGGTGGACGCACACGGCTGGGACACCGTGTCCAAGAGCACGAGCGCCTACCACGGCAACCTCACGATCAAGAAGTCTGGCCAGGGTGCCACCATCTCCGTCGCGCCGTCTGGATCCGGCAGCCTGATCAGCATCAGCACCTACCCGACCTCCTGACGCGGACCGCAACGTTCCAGGGCGCCCCTGAAGCCCTGGAACGTTGCGGGTCCGTGAGTCGGGTCAGGTCACAGCACCCTCAGGCCCGGGATCGGCGCAGGATGCCGACGGCGAGTGCCGCGATGGCAGCGGCACCAGCGGCGCTGGCGAGGCGCTCGAACAGGCCGCTCAGCCCGGAATCCGCGAAGTCGCCGATGGCGAACACGACGATCAAGACGGCGGTCAGTCGGGTCGGCCAGGCCCAGGCCTGCCAGCTGGGCATGCGCCGCATGGCATGAGCGAGGAAGAAGGCCGCGAGCACCAGCAGCGCGACGCCGATCGTGGTGAGGTTGCCATCCAGCTTCCCGCCGGAGTTGGAGACCATCTTGGCCGTGGTGCACCCTGGGTCGGCCAGCCGGCAGGCCACCCGTTCGAATGGGGTCAGCAGGTCGCCGAGGCCGGCTGCCGACAGGGCGAGCAGTGCCGAGCCGACGGTGGCGGCCCAGCCACCGGGGCGCAGCGCGGGCAGCACCGACCCGAGCGCAAACCAGATTGTCGCGGCTCCAGCGAGCGTGATCACGATGAGCAGGAACATCGGGTGCGGAGCGGTGACCGCGTACATCTCGCTGATGGAGTGCTTCAGGACGCTGTAGTGCGGCCCCTGCCACGTTGCGGCGACGAGCCAGCTCGCCACGAAAATCACCTGGGCAGCGATGCCCACCCCCGCCCAGCGCCGGATGCTTGCCGAGCGCCGACCGACCGAGTGCCCGGCCCCGGCAGGGCTAAGCACCTCAGAATATCCGCTGGCCATTCTCATGGTCCTTTCGTCCTGGCCTTGGCACCGTGCCGCGGCCTGCACGAGAGGCTCGCCGCCAGGCGGGTGAGCGGCAATCACCCGATCCATGTGATCGCTACGACGGGACGAAGCGGCACGACTGCCATCCAGGTCAGCTCCATCGCCGGGATCATCGGGAACGCAGGCACCGGCTGGACGAGCTCGCCGTCACCTGTCCCGAGTCTCGCCTGCCGAAGCCGCGGCAATCACCTTGACCGGGTGATTGCCGCTCATACCAACCGCAGCCAGTCTCGCTGATACGTCAGAGAACTGCTTTCGGCGACGTTCAAGGGAGACTCGTCATGACCACCACCACTGAGCTCCGGTCGGCGGCCGGCCGATCCGGGCCCGAGCCTGATACGGATCGCGGGCTGTTTGCCCGGCTGGGCAAGTACGTCACCGCGCACCCGGTCAGGGTGTTCGTCGGGTGGCTGGTTGTTGTTGCCGCACTGATTGGTATCAGCGCAGTCATTGGTCAGCCGGCTCCGTCGCAGTCAGCAGCGAGCGAGTTGCCGGCCGGGTATGAGTCGGCACGCGCTCAGGCCGTGATCGACAAGGCGTTCGGCACGCCCAGCAGCAATGCCACCGCATTCCTGGTCATCAGCCGGACCGACGGGCAGCGATTGTCGGCCGGTGACCGGGCGCTGGCCGGGCACGCGGCCGGCGGGCTGGCCCGTCTGGTGGCTCGTGATCCGGGAGCGAATGGCGAGGGGCCCCCGGCGACCGTGCGGGTCGGCGCCGCCGCGCCGTCGCCGAACGGGCTGATCGCGCTGGCTCCGGTCAGCTTCGGCGCGGTCAGCGGCACGACGGCCACCAACCAGGCCGTCGGAGACCTCCGGCATGATGTAGCGGCCGAGCTGGCCGGGACAGGCCTTCGCGCCCAGCTCACCGGTCAGGCGGCTTCGGACAACGACAACACCTTTACCGAGCAGCTGGCTACCAACGGGATGCTGCTCGCCATCCTGATCCTGCTGCTGGTGCTGTTCCGCAGTGTCGGCGTGCCGTTCATCATCGTGCTGGCCATCGCCGGGGCCGGGTCAGGGGTGACGGCGTTGCTGAACATCGCTGGCCACGTGGCGGGCTTCCAGCTGGACCAGACGACCACGAGCCTGCTGCCGGTCGTGCTATTCGGCGTCGGCACCGACTACTCGGTGTTCCTCCTGTACCGGTACCGTGACCGGCTGCGCGCGGGCGACGACCACAAAACAGCGATGGCCGCGGCCATCGCCAGGGTCGGTCGCGCCATGGTCGCCAGCGCGCTTGCCGTCGCGGTGAGCTTTTCCGCCATGGCGGTCAGCGGCCTGCTGAGCTTCCGGATTCTCGGCCCGTCGCTGGCGGTGGCGGTACTGGCCATGCTGGCAACCTCGGTCACCCTGGTACCCGCGGTGCTCGCCCTGGGGTCGCGCCGCCGGGCCCGCAGCGCCCGGTGGACCCGCCGGCCCCAGCGCGCGGCCGCCGGCCGCCTGGCCAGCCTGGTCGCCCGGCGGCCAGCCCCTGTCGCCCTCGGCGCCGTCGCGGTGCTGGCCGCCCTCGCGGCGGCCGCGCTGGGCTACCACGCCTCCTACGACCAGCAGCCCTACCCGGCCGGCAGCCAGTCCGCCGCGGGCTACCAGGAGCTGCAGCGCGGCTATCCGGCGGGCGCGCTCGACCCCACCGTGGTCGTCGTCACCGCACCGCATGGCGCGCCAGGCAGTAGCCAGCTGGCCAGCTTCGCCGCCCTCCTCGGGCAGGTCCACGGCGTCGGCCGGGTCGCCATCGGCCCAGCCGCCGAGCACGGCCGGGTCACCGAGCTTGACGTTCAGCTGTCTACCAACCCGGAAAGCGCCGCGGCGTTCCGCACGGTGCGATCCGTCGAGGCCGTTGCGGCGAGCCACGCGCCGGCCGGCACGACAGCACTGGTGGGCGGGGATACCGCGGCCTACTACGACGTCAGCACCGTCATCGGGCACGACATGAAGGTGATCTTCCCGCTGGCCGGCCTGGCGATCTTGCTGATCCTGTTGCTTACCCTGCGCTCCCTGCTCGCGCCGCTGTACCTGATGGGCTCGGTCGTGCTGGGCTTCGGTGCCACGCTCGGCGCGTCGGTGCTCGTGTTCCAGGGCATCCTGGGCCACCACGGGATCGACTTCCAGCTGCCCCTGGTGGTGTACCTGTTCGTGGCCAGCATCGGCACCGACTACAACATCCTGATCACCAGCCGGCTGCGCGAGGAAGCCGAGCGCGGAGCGACGCCGCGCCAGGCCGCCGTGACAGCCGTCCGCGCCGCGGGGCCCGCCGTCGCAGCCGCCGGCCTCGTGCTGGCGACCAGCTTCGGCCTGCTGATGGTCTCCCCGCTGATCGCTGACATCGGCTTCGCCGTAGCCGCCGGGGTGCTGTTGTCCGCCTTCGTCAACGCGTTCCTGCTGGTCCCGGCCCTCACCGTGCTGACGGGAAAGGCGGCCTGGTGGCCATCACACCCTCAACGGCCTGCACACGCGGGCCGCGAGGGTCACCCGCCCGTCGAGCGCTTCCACGAGCCCGGCCCGGCCGACCAGCTAGCGTGACCAGCGCCAGCTCACTGCTCCTGGCCGCCCGGAATCCGGGCGGCCAGGACACATCTGCTGCCTGCCGAAGAACTAGCGGAGTCGTCAGCGGGCGCGGCGCGCAGAGGGTGCGAGCAGGCCGAGGTCGCGGGCGCGGGCGACGGCCTCAGCCCGGCCGTGGCTCCCGAGCTTGCCATACACCTTGCGCATGTGCGTCTTGACAGTGTTGACCGAGATATAGAGCTGGTCCGCAATCTCCGGCGCGGTCAGATGTGTCGGCAGGTAGCGCAGCACCCGCAGCTCGCTCTCGCTCAGCGACTCGATCAGCAGCGCCGGCCCTGCCGCTGACGGGGGTGCGGGCGTCTTCCCGGCCAGCACGCCGAGGATCTCGGAGATCAGCGCAGCGTGGGTGGTGCGGCGCCGGGCATGGCGTTCCAGCAGGCCTTTCGCGGGATACAGCAGGAACGGCAGCACGGCGCCATCCGGCTCGGTCAGGTCCAGCGCGCGCTCGAGGGCCGACGCGGCGGCGTTCTGGTCGCGGAGCGCGTCCTGGGCAACGGCCTCCAGCAGCAACGCCCGGGCCAGCCACATCCCGGGGAGTGCGGCTGTGGAGCTGTGCAGGATCGGAGCGAGCGCGGCTGTCGCCGCGCGCGGGTCGCCCTGGGCTAGCCGCAGCGCGGCCGTGGCGACGCGCACGTCCAGGCGTTCCCGCGCTCGCTCGTCCAAGGAGGCGAGGGCCTGCTCGGCGTGCTCGCTGTCACCGAGGCGCACAAGGGTGATGACTTGCAGCGCCCGCGCCCTCGACACGACGGGCTTCGGGACGTCCAGGCCCCCGGCGACGAGTTCGGCTGATCGGAAGGCGGCTAGCGCATTCCGATCCCGGCCACGTGCCAGTTCCAGCGTCCCGCGGCCATAGCGCACCGCCACTGCTGCCCCCGGCTCGGCTTGCGCCGCAACGCTGCGCTCGGCATGCTCGATCCACGACTCTGCCTCCTCGAGCCGTACCTGCCACGCAAGCGTGAATCCAAGCGCCGCGCAGGCAACGCCGAAGGCCTGCTCATCGGTCCAACCGTGCCGCTCTGCCAGCCCGATCGCCTGCCTGGCGCACTCGGCTTGCCGTGTCAGTGGTCCTCCGATCTCCGTCGATTGCGCAAAGGGACCCGCGATTTCGGTCGTGGCTAGTTCCGCTAGGGCGCGGAACTCCAGGAAGGGCCGCCCGACCTGGCGCGCCAGACCGACGCCCTGCTCCAGGTGCTGGTGTGCTTCCTCGGACCGCCCGGACCAGAATTCTGTGGTGCCAAGACTTATCAGCGCTAGTGCCCGCAGTTCGTCGCCCAGGTGGCGCTGGGCAGACCCTGGGGCCTCGGCCGCGGCCTGCAGCCGTCGCGCGTGCTCGGCCACTACCTGCGGGTTCCCGCGCCGACGGGCCTGCAGGAGCCGGGCGACCGCGAGCAGGACCTGGAACTGCCCGCGCCGGCTATCCAGTACAGGCGCCGATGCCCGGTCCGCAATCTCCAGGTACTGTTCCGCGGTCTCCAGCGATCCACTGGCAAGTTCGTCCGCTGCAGCCAGGACCGCCAGCTCCGCGTCTGCCCTGCGGGCGTGCGCGGGGAACCCGGCGAGCAGCTCGTGGACGGTGGTGTCCTGCCCGTCCAGGTGCAGGCCGGGCCAGTGGTCGGTGAGCAGCCGGGCTGCCATCTCAAAGTCACCGGCGGCCTGCGCGTGCCGGACTGCCTCCACGGGGTATCCGTGCGCCGCGAACCAGCGGGCGGCGGCGACGTGCAGACCGGCCACCTCACCTGGGGCAGTGCGGCGCAGCTCCAGCTGCAGCAGCCCGGCGAACATCTGGTGGTAGCGGAACCAGGTCCGCGCCCCGTCCAGCGGCATCGTGAAGGCGTTCGCGGCCTCCAGATCCTGGAGCACACGCTCCCCACCGCACTCCCCGGTCAGCAGGTCGGCGAGCTCTCCATTGACGCGTTCCAGGATCGAGGTGCGCAGCAGCAGCCTGCGCACCTGATCGGGCTGCCGGTCCAGCACCTCAGCCAGCAGGTACTCGGCCACTGTCCGGTCGGTGCCAGAGAAATCGGCCGCGAACCTGGCCGGGTCCGGGTGCCCTGTTAGCGACAGAGCGGCCAGCCGCAGCCCGGCCACCCACCCCTCCGTCCGCCCGTGCAGCACGCTCACCGCCGCGGCGGGCACGTCCGCTCCCGCGGCTGCGAATAGCTCGTCCGCCTCGGGCAGGCTGAAGCGCAGGTCGTCCGCGCGGATCTCGGCCAGGTCGCCCTCAAGCCGCAGCCGGTGCAGTCCGAGACGCACGTCATGCCGGGCGGCCAGCACGAACCGCAGCAGCGGCGGAGCCCGCATGATCAGCAGTTCCAGCTGCCGCAGCACGTCGGGGCCTAGGTCGTGCACGTCATCGACCACGAGCCACAGCGGCCCTGCCAGCGGGGCCAGTTCAGCGAGGAGCCGTTCGGTGATCGCCCAGCCGTCCAGGTCCGGCGCCGGTGTCAGCGGCTGCACCAGACCGGAACACGCTGCTGTCTGGCGCAGCGCGGCCACAACGGACAGCCAGAACTGCTGCGGATCGCGGCCATCCCGTCCCACCGGCACCCACGCCGCGCAGCCGGACCGATCCCCGTCGCTGATCCAGGACCGCAGCAGCACCGTCTTGCCACTGCCCGCCGGCGCCGTCACCGCCGTCACGCGGGCAGGCCCGCCCAGCCGCGCGAACAGCCCAGGGCGGGCCACCACTCCGCCCGCGCCACGGCGAGCGACCCGCCCGGCAGCAGCGGCCGCCTCACCAGGCTCCACGGCCACGATCCCCCCATCAACCCCAGTTAAGACAAAGCCCTAGATATCAAGATTTACGAGAATACGATCCCGTATTCACCAAGCCTGCCATCGGCGGAATCACACCAACGAGATGACACGCGCTCACCCCTGCCATCCCAAGACTGGAACGCATCCGATCCGCTGCCGAAGGCAGGTACACATCATGAGCAGCAAGACAAGGCTTCGGTTCCTCCCCGCGATCGGGGTACTGGCCGCGACGACGTTGACCGTAGCTGCATGCGGTCCCAGCGGGGCGAGTCAACCCGCTGCCGCTCCCAGCACGCCGCACGTGCCCGCGAGTTCCCGATCGACAACGCCGGGCGATCCGTCCGGGCCAGCGGCATCGTCGGCGCCAGCCGCATCAACATCAGCCGGGCAGGCCGGATTTGCCAGCGCCCTCGCTGCCTGGAAAGGCGCCGCCTCGGCGCCTGCCGCCACCAGGAATGCCTACCTGCAGCAAGCGGCGGGTGATCTGCAGGCCTCAGGCAATTCCGGCTACGCGACAGCCATCAACGAGCTGACGTATCTGGCAGGCCTCCCAGCGACAAACGACACGTCCGAACAGCAGGCAACCGCACAATCCGACGTGCAGGCTCTCGACAGCTTCTTCGGAACCCCCGGCCTCCTGGCTCAGTAGTGAGCCGGACACACCCGCAATCACCTCGATGGGGCGATTGCCGCTCACACCGCTGAGAGCGAGGCTCGCTGACATGACAGACAGGGCAGATGGCCAGCCGCGGAGCGCGGAAACCGTCGCGCAGGCCACGGACTCAGGCACGGAACGAATAGTGGCGGCGCAGAGCGAGTCCGGGCCGCAGCTGTATGAGATCCGTATCCGCGGCCACCTGGGCCAGACGATCCGTTCCGCGTTTCCCGCGCTGCGCGCACGGGCCGAGGGCGGAGACACTGTGCTGACGGGCGTGCTGGCCGACCAGGCGGCGCTGTATGGCGTGCTCGCCGAAGCCGAAGGGCTCGGCCTGGAGCTCATCGAGTTCCGGCGCCTGCCCCGGCCTGAGCCTTTGGAGCCATCCTCGTGAGATCGCCCGGAGCGCCCACGCTCGGTTGCGTCTGAGCTACGTACCAATCCCGGTCAGTCGTGCTCCGGGTGCGTCTCGCCGGGCCGACATCCCGCCTCGCTGACATCTGCGGCTGCCCCGCAGCCTGGGGCTGATGAGATGATCGTGGCCGTGGAGTCTGGTGAGGCGGTCGTTACTACGGGGCGGACCGCTCGTCTGGGCGCGGGCGGGGTGGTGGCCCGTCCGGGGCTGTTCGCGCGGCTGAGCGGGCCGTCCCGGGTGGCGGTGGTCGCCGCGCCGGCGGGCAGCGGAAAGACGGTGCTGCTGCGGTCCTGGATCTCCGAAGCGGGACTGGACGGGCGCGCGGCATGGGTGCCGAGCGGGCGGGTGAGCGCGATCCGCAGCAGTTCTGGCTGTCCGTTGTGGCCGCGCTGCGCCAGACAGCTCGGGGTTCGGGGCTGGTGCAGGCTGTGAACTGCGCCGCGCAGCGCCGGTTCGGGCGGCCGAGCCTCGAGTTCAGCGGTGGACCTGCGGGTCAACACGGCCGCGTTGCGGCTAGCCCAGGACGATCCGGGGGCTGCTGCCGTCACGCTTGCCCCGGTTCTGGACGGCTCTGCCTCCGCGTACCCGGGGACGTGGCTGGGTCGGGCGTTCCTGCTGGAGGCCCTCGCGCGCGACGCGCTCGGCGATCAGGGCGCCGCTGCGTCGGCCCTCGAGCGTGCCCTGGACATCGCCGAGCCGGACGGCTCGGTGCTCCCCTTCGTGCTGCATCCCGCGCCGGGCCTGCTCGAACGACAGGCCCGACGCCGCACCGCGCACGCCGCCCTGATCGCCGAAGTCCTCGCCCTGCTCGCGGGGAACCGGGCCGCGCCGGCACCAGCCACCGGACCCCGGCTGCCGGTCGAGCCGCTGAGCGAGAGCGAGCTGCGGGTGCTGCGCTACCTGCCGACCAACTTGACGGCGCCGGAAATCGCCGGCGAGCTGTATGTCTCGGTCAACACCGTCAAGACACACGTCCGCAACATGTACGCCAAGCTGGGCACCCACCGCCGGGCCGAGGCCGTCGCCCGGGCCCGCGACCTCGGCCTTCTCGCGCCCTCCGCCCGTAGCGCTCGCTGACTGGGCGGCGCCGCCGGCTATCCAGACCGTTCGGCTGGGGCTGAAATCACGCCGACAGGGTGATCGCTGCTCACCCTGTCGGCAGCGAAGCTCGCAGACATGCCAGGTTTCACCGAGAGCAAGCCGCCGTGGGCTCTGTCCAGCGATCTTGTGAGAGTCCGTGACTTTGCTGCCGCACGAACACGTCAACAACATAGGGCCGCTCAGCGGTGGGCTGGGGAGGTGCGGCGGTGCCGTTGACGTTGCATGTGGATGCGGCGGGGTGGCGTGAGCATCTGCGGGCGGTGGTGGCGTCTGATCCTGGCCTGGTGCCGGTGGTGAAGGGGAACGGGTACGGGT
>Ga0123355_10005618_pt1 | contig 18399 bp, 8 predicted proteins | sample TergutEmb28metaG_3_FD_89872 | JGI IMG/M metagenome (GOLD analysis project Ga0123355, IMG submission 89872) | Embiratermes neotenicus P1 segment gut microbial communities from Petit-Saut dam, French Guiana - Emb289 P1 | ecosystem: Host-associated > Arthropoda: Insects > Digestive system > Gut ... | reverse complement strand
TGTTGCAGCTACTGTGTGTAAGTAGAGACAAAATGATATCTTTATCAGCAATATAAGTCCTGTAATAATTTTTACACAATAAATCATGAAGTATTTTTATTGAATTGTTACAGAAGTAGACTGCGTTACAGTGTTTTTACATTACACTACATATCCAGGTAAAATGCGTAATGAAAGTCCAGTTGGCATATATTTTAATTTTTTTGTTTAATAGTTTCCAAGCCTATTAGATATTATACATAAATTTTGCTTGTGCAAATAAGTTTTACAGTTTACTTGTTTATTTGAAAAGTAAGCACCATTTTCTCTGCATGTGAATACATATTCACACATTATTACATAGGAAAATTGTAACTTTTTAAGAACTAAAGCAGTGAAAATTTCAATACATTTTCATAAGTTACATTTATACAAACATTTCTTAAACTTTGATACAGATCAACTAATTATATAATAACATATCAGTAGCATGCATTTTCAAAAACAAAATTTGAATACAATGGAATGACAGCAGAGGTCACTGTAATTGAGACCATTAGCTGCAATTTTTTAACCAGGGTGAAATCTAAGTGAAGGCATTTTATTACCATAGCAACAGCAATCATGAATTTAATTTGTACAACATGAAACTGATTTTTTTTTTTGTCTCACACCTTCTCCAATATGTACTATTTATGTTTTTCTTTGTACTTTTCCTTGATAAAGTTGAGTTAACAAAATCTGTTGAAGTTCTATTTTTTAGGCAAGAGAAAATACTATAGCTAAAATTGTTATCATAATACTTGGTGCCACAGCATAACCTCCATCCTGGGACCATCTGGCAAACAGGGCTAAAACAAAACATTACACATTTAGGTGTATGATGCAATTATGCATTTTGTAGTGGGAAAACATAGTTGTAAGAACACACCAGGATGAGTAATTTGACAGATGTATGCATTTTGAAACCAACCAAGACCTCAAAAAAATTTTTATTTTTAACTTCTACTCATGATAAATTAAATGGTGACAAAGATCAGAGTATGAAATTAAAATAGTCTTCCTCTAAAAGAATAAGAATCCAGTTTAATTTAAATAAAACTAATAAAGGAGGATTGTCTTGCTCCATTCATGCCAAACATTAGTTTGACATATATCAAGGATACCTTGGCCTACAAAGTTAGGTCAGCTGTGAAGAAGACATTCTCACAAAACGCAGTATCATATAGCTGATGGTTAATGGAAAGCCAGATTAATTAAACTCAATGAAAATGTAAGCCCAGCAAAACTTGATTTCAAAACTTCAGTGGTGAGATTTTTTTTTTTTTTTTGCATTGCATATAGCTGTAACAACAGTCAGAACAGATAAGAGGGTTTACCAACATTTCACACTGTGTCTTGGTTATTACACTTTACCATGCATTAGCAGCATATTGATTACTTTATGTTGACAGATTTGCATATACTGGAAGGTACTTCTGTGTGAAAATGAGTGGAAAACATTATAGCTTACTACTAACAGCAATCCCTGTACAGGCCTCGACAGACCCCAAGGGCTCCAGGAGGTTGAGGCTACCAGGATTTCTAGACAATTGGCACATGAGGGTGGTAAGGTTGTGAGCCCTACACACCGGCCACCTTGACCCCCTCAGAGATATCCCTGGTACTCGTTTCTGTTATGAATTATTTCGCAAAATTTATTTTTAGTCTTACGTGATTTTACTTTCTTGTTGTAGAGGAATTTTGTAGTACATAAATATTTTCTGAACCTGAAGCAACTCCAGCAGCATGTGAAAATTATATATAGCTGATGAATGAAAGTTGAGAACCAATAATATCTATAGAAAAAAGGGAATGTGTGGTTGCATGAAGAGGTCTCAAATGAAGAAACTGAGTTGAATGACTGGTCACTTATCTGTTAACGAAAGGAGCAAATGTTAATGGACAAGGACATTTGGATTGGTTTTTACAGTTATTTACACAAGGGGTTTGCAATGTGGCTCAAGCGGTAGGACTCTGGACTTGTATTTGGCGGGTGTCCGTGTTGAATCTCAGCTTACCAGCTATTTTGACTGATGTCTCCAAGTCTTCCCCAAATCATCACCATTAATCCTATCATTAATACTGTATAGTCTCAGATATTGACAGCATTATAAAAGAAATCACAAAAGATATGTATTGTAGGATTTTGCCCTAAAACTTTCATGTGTAAGTCTTCTGCTATGAATTTGTAGAAGTACATAAGGAAAAGTGGCATGATCTGGTATTTTTTGTTGATCAATATTTTGCACACTGCCCCCCAGATAAAAGAGACAGAAGAATGAGGAGGAGAAGCAGAAGAAGAATATGAAGAAGAAGGAAAAAGACTCTAAATAATACAAGCTTGTGTAGAGGAATATGGCATGGTGCCTCCAACGATTCAAAGTTAGAAGCTTGATTTGTCCTTTAAGCCTGACCTGTTTATCAGAAAATTATTTAGAGTATTTGAGGTTCTAAAGTGATTTAATTTCTCCGTGTTTACTTTATTTTTTGATATTTTCTTTCAGAATAATTATTAGTAATTAGTTCTTTCCCACAGCATCCTAATATAAATATGCTTGTGTTAATTTTATGTTCATTTTGTAAGAGGATAGCCCATCTGTTGTGAATTAGTGTCTTTACAGAACAATACGACCAATGTGGTAATTCAATTGAACAGTCGCGAGCTCCTGATGACGGATATATTAATGTCCAAAACATGTTGAGCACACAAGAAGTTAAATAAAATAGCAAGTGACATCAAGTTGGTCTTTTATTCTTCAACTATCACAATGATGCACGGTCCAATAAACATAAGATAGGGTATTGTTGTTTATCAGAAAAAATTATTGTTCTGATTTAATTGAAAACTTATTGAAGTCAGTCTGATATTATACATTATGCACAGTATAAATCTGAGCATCTTACTTGCCCATATTTTTTTTTTTAAGAGGTAATAACTGACATGATTTTTTATCAGTAAGAATATCCTCTAGTGACAGCATTTATGACTGCATGACAAACTGACTTTGAATTCTTCTAATCATTGAAGATTCACTGTTGACAAGCAGAGTCTAAATTATAAACTGGCAAACTGGTGGTTGGAGAGATGAACACATTAATGAATTACATAATACATGAGAGACTGGATAGTTTGTGTATTTAAAATGCTTTTGGTATTTAGTAACAAGTAAAAGATCACAATACTTGCTTTCATCGATTATTGAGAGCTGCATTCAGCAGTTTCACCCATATGAGTTGCCATTCCTTTATTGATAAAGTGTTTTTTATCACAGAAATTCATATCTCCCCTGATAATGTCAGACCTTCCAGACCCTGGACTAGTCATGGAGTATTTCTTGATGAACTCATACCTGTGTCTTCTCCAGTCGTACTCCAACCAACCAAGCTCTCATCTCGGTTTTGCAAATTTAACCACATTGACAATGGTTTGAAGTATTCTAACAAAGGCCGAGCATCCAGTTTATCAGTTCGGCCACGTGTCATGATTCTTATCACCTCTGGCCAGGGCCTTGATGAACCTAGTGAAAGTATGTCCCTGTCAGACACACAACTGTATTAGTATAACAAAATTTGGTATATAATTTGAGTAATAGGAGAATAAATATAAATGGAGTTTTATTTTTGAGAAGTTGTTTACCGACATTTCCCTGCATATCTCTTGACCGTTAGTAGACATATCTCTTTGGATAGTAAAAATCCTATTAAGAAGGAGAATACTAATAGTTTGTGCACCCCAGTAACCACAGACATACTTAAGTGTGATTGTTAGAGAAAGTTTGAACATAGATGCAAGATCCAAGGATCTCACCGCAGTGTTAATGATGATTCAGGTCTTTTGGGATGTGTAGAAACTCCACCCAAAATATGGGGGCAGTAGAGGTCTCGAAGGTAAGTTCTACCAGACTGCACGGTGTTCCATTGTAGAAGACACTGTCTGTTATAGGGTATATTTTTTTGGTTTGTGGTTGTGCTTATTATTTTTATGTTTTGTCATTACAAATGCCAACCAATGGCACTGAGTCAGCTAAGAACCAACTGATCAATTAATCAACCATACAGTCTGCCAGGATGGATTAGTGAAATTAGTGTGGGCCATCAGTGAGTAGATACTGGCAACACAAACTAATTATAGAGCTGTTTTCTTTAGACCACTCTTACACTTTTTTGTCTTATTTATATTTTATACTGTTATATGATTTCCTACTAGAATGATTTTCTGTTTATATGTGCCATACCATTTAGAGCAGATCATAGGTGACAATACATCTCTTTTTTATTATCACTTCCCATTTTTCAGATGAATATAAAAGAGGACATGTTGTATTGGTACAAATCCTAGTGTAATTTTTGTTAGTAATATAGAAGCTTAGAATAAAGAAGCTGCCTCAGTTTGTGATGTTCTTGCAGTTTTAACTATCATGTTTATATCTAATAAATAGTTGAGAAAATTTTCACCATTATGGTAAAGTGTCCATTTTTTAATTTTCCAGTAGTGATCTCCCTAGCATCTCATGGGCTTTAACCTCTCAATGCAAAAAGAGTTTCTCTTCTTGTCTAAGATATGCCACTCACCCCAGCAATCGGCCTGCCTCCCTTGATCGGTAGATGTTACAAGTATGCAGTGGTCCAAAGTGACCAGCTGCTTCACAAAGAACTTCATGCAGCTGGAACTGCAGCACCAGGCTCACAAAGTACCTGCACACATCAATTATCTGTCATTCATATTTCACAAGCAAGGGCTTTCCCATCAGATATTTATATGCATTCTTACATATTATATGCAAGTTAGCAAATATTAATTGCTGAATTTGGTAGTCATCTTAATGTAAGTAAGAGTAAAAACCATGCCATGGTTAGTTAACTTTTTGGTCAAATGTATACTTTTCAGATGCTTTTACATGATGTTCTTACAGAAGGGACCCAGTGATTTGAGGTTTTATTATTTTTTAGAACTTTAAACAGACATTTGGTATCTCACTGTAAAACATCTTCCTTTTTATTTCTTTCTTTTTTTATGGCTGTGCATCTCAGTATATATCTTAGTAATTAACCAACTTGATGCACAAAATTTTGTTTTACAATAAGTTTTATTTCATGCCTCTACACATTTCGAGCACATGGTACTCGAAATGTGTAGAGGCATGAAATAAAACTTATTGTAAAACAAAATTTTGTGCATTAAGTTGGTTAATTACTAATATAAATCATACCTTGTGTATGGCATATCTGCAGGTATATGATACTTGGAAGCAGGGTCAAAATCATTCTCGGTCCGTGGAATGGGAGGTATGATTCCTTGATGCCTCAGCCGCAGTTCCCACCAGCGTGCATTCATTTCATCGATATTCCAGTCGCCAGCAAATAATCCCCATCGCCACTAAGCACAAAAGGCACTTTATTTAGCCATACATGAACACTTTCTGTATTGAGATCTAAAATAGAAAAACTAAATCAATAGAAGCCATATATGAATTCTAAAGGTATGTGCATTCAGCCATTTTATGGGCCTTCTGGGTGCAAAAAAAAACAGTTTATTGCATTGTGCTCTAGCCTTCTTACACTATCAGATGTGCTATTCCATTACAGTGAGAAAGAAAGTCTGCAGTCACATGTGCATAAGTTTAAATTGTGTTCCAACTGATCTCATGTTCTCAGAAGTTGTTTCTGTTTAGTAATATGAATTATAATATTTTAATTTATAAATGAGATGTTTACCTTCTGTGCAGATTTTAATATTTTTACAGCAATTCTAAACATATAAAACTGAAATAAATGCATATTCTATAACATTAACCAATCTCTCTCTCTCAAATAACTAATATATGTAACCCACAAAAATTTTCAGGATTTGCATAGTCATTGCCAGGTCACAGTTTGTTGAATGGCAGAAGTTCAGATCAGAACAGTCATTTCACTGCTACAAGCGAGCACCTGGATGGATGTAATGCTAGATTACAGACTAAATCTATTAAATAAACATACTGCTGATAAAACACAATATTTCAGTTAAGTTACTATGTGAATTTGAAGGATATCATAAGGGGTATTATAAATACGAGTAATGTTGTGGGACATATGGTCTTCTTGAATGTGATGCCATGCATTGCCACAGAAGACAGTATTGTACCTAGTCACTGCCATCAGAACCCAGATGTCACCATGTAATGTTACCATACCTGATCAACAATATATGCAAATGGAAGGTATGCTACTTTCTCAAGAGCCATCATGAGCAGGAAGTTCATACCAGTCTCTGAAACATAATTCTGAGATGTAATTCTTTTGCAAAGAAATATAAATTCATTAAAGTAAATAGTTAAGGTACAAATAGGTTGTAACTTACATAATGTGGAAACTTATGTCTTTAGTATAAACACACATTTGTGGTATCAGAATTATTTTGTATATCTCTAGAAATTTGTAATGTCTCCTAGCCAAAGAGTGAGAATGACAATATTACCACTGTTTCCTGTCAGCTCACTAGTTTGTCAGACAAACTCAGTTCAGTAAGAAGAGTTTGTCACGCACATACATAAACCATTTTGGTAAGTCATAATACATATTTGTGTATCTACACTGTCCTTAGATGTTCCTTAGTTCAAGTTATGGTTGAACATTTATCTGCTCTGGTTCTCATTATATGTTGATTGTTCCTCCTGTTTAAAGACTGACAAATTTAAGTTTTGTAATAATGCAGCGTTGCATAATTGTTGCAAATAGAGGAATTTAATCAATATTTGATGGTGCACACATGATAAGAACAGAACATATAGATCTAAATAAAATTATACTGCAGTAATATGCAACTGTGTGCATTTAAACCTTCTGTCAATTAGAACAAGCAACTGAGGGGCACATGATGGTAGTGCACATGCACTGAAATGTGACGTAGAAAAAATGTGTTAATGTCTGTTGGTCCATCATACTAATAATGCTTTAAATGAAGTTTAATAAAATTACCATAGAAAATTATGACCACGCAGCTTGCATATGGGCTTTTATGTAGTGAACAAACAGCATTTTTAGTTTTTTTCTCACTTTGTAAATATTTTTCATGGATTCTGAGATACTTGTATCACTTTATTAATATATGAAAGCTTCTTGGAAGTACTAAGGATCCACACTACTGTTCATCATCTTGAAACAATATAACAATGCAGCTACACCCCAGTTCTGCTGTTGCCAAATTCTGCAGCCTTTGATGAACTCTGAAACCAGCATACCCTGCACTTATTATGTAAAGTATCTAGTGGGGTTGCTGTTCCAAAGCATTACTTAGAATTTAAATGTGGGTTATCTTATTTATATATTGTTTTGCTGGACTTTTTACTCATAATCTCATGGAATCACTTAAACTCACTCGCATCTACCCCTAACAATGGAGAAAGAGGCAGTTTCTGTAACATTTGATACTGAATTCACCTTCACAAGGTTGATGGTCCAAGAAAACTTCTTTGCATCACTGTTGTGCTGAAATGTGTCATACATCCAATAGTTGTTTCCATATGTAATTCCATACATGCTGAGGCTCCACTATTTGGAACTCAGTGTCATGAATATAAGGTAAGTATGTAAGTATAATAGATAAAGCTGTCCCTTTGCTTGAGTAACTGTTGGATTACTGACTGGGTACAAAATGTACTCAGGCCTGGCCTTTTCTTCAGCAGTTCTTGGTGGTGTAGAGTAAGTCTTAACAATGTTGCTCTTTGTTCTCAGAAGTTACCTTGACGCAAAATTATTATGCAGCGAGTATGTTGTTTGATTAGTATGCTAATTTTTTTCAAATCTGACTAGATAATTTTTACTCATATTAGTTCTATTTGTTCAACAGCCAAGGAGAGAAAAAAAAAGACTGGAAATGTTGCCAGTGCTCAGAATGGGCGTGCAAGGACCACGTTTTCACGACTAGGCACATAGTATGCAACAGTTGCAAGGAAGAATCATAATACAGACAAATTTCATTCATATTTCTGTTCTAAACTGTATTTTCTTATTGTCGGACATTTTAGGCATCTCAATTTGTATGGTTGCATGAGAAATTAAAAATTATAATAAAAGCTTTTTTATCCCTGGAGTCTGAGAAACAAACTTCGGTAAAAGAAACATGTTGAGAACATAATTAAAAAATATGGGTGACCTATTGTACCCAGTGCAGTAAATTTTGGAACCTTTATTGCTCTGTAATTCAAGGGTTAAACACCAAAACACAAAGGCATATGGGAGAGTGAAGTATAGCTCAATGCATTCCTAATCTTGGCATGCGATAAGAGGTCAGTATGATGCAAATAGTACAGTGATGACACTTCATGCTACAGTTCACATGGTGGTAAGGGTATTATATCTGTTTTACTGACTTTGATGTCTTTTATGGTCAGGGTGACTTTGATTTGAACCAATTCCTTTGTTGACTGTGAAATTTCCTAGAACTTCTTATCAGCATTACGTGTATGGCACATTTAAACATACAGTAAATATTAAAGTTACTACAAATGATATCACTGACTTACATTAATACTCTACACAAGCAGTGGACATTAATGTTTTGTCCATGATGTGATGGGACCTACTTTATGTTCAACTGCACATATTGCATTGTAAAGGACTGTCATCAGCAGTTCCCAAAGAGTGATTTGCAGAGAGACCTTGAGATTACAACAACAAAATTTTAGTCAGAGTTGTTTGCCAGAAAATATGGTTAATAACATGTTTTTATGCCACTAATCTTATTTTAAGGCGAAGTTCTAAATGTATTTCTTTTAGGAAAATGTTATTACTTTAGTCTATCCCAGTTGTACACTTGTGTTATATGTGCATTTACAGTTTGTAAAATACCATGTAAAGCTTTACATGTGTGCTGAGGGGCCAGGTCGGTCAGTGTATGCATGCAAGGAGCAGAAGAGGCATTGAAACGAAAGAATTAAGTTAAACAGTAAAGGTAATGTTTTGTCTGTGCATGCCATGAAGGCTTACTGGAGGAGTAGGGGTACAGCTTCGTGAAATCTTAACCTTGACATTGTTTGGAGGTGAGTGGTCAGCTTCATGCCCTGACCACTTTACCGCACTGAATAAGATGCTGGGTGGGCCCCAGAGTCGATGTGGACGTTTAGAGAAGAGAAAAATATCTTGCCCCTGCCAGGAATTGAACTTAATCCAGATTGTAGCCTGGTCACTCTACCGATTACAGTAGCCCGGCTCATGAAACAAGTGAGAGAAAGTACAATTTCAGATAAGAGTTGGCATTTTGTGATTTTTTGAGGCGGTGATTTATGAAATGGTGAAGTTACAGACCACTAGTTCATATTGCCTTGCAACTTAATAACATGCATGTAAAAAGAAGTCATTAACAATAATGGTCATGATTTTTGTTGATTAGTAATGTGTCCAATCCTAACTCGGAAACTTTGTTTAAAGCAGGAGAAAATGTTGCCCCATTTTGAGAACTGATCAAAAGAGTGAAGTTACAAGTATTTTGGATGTCAGTAGTTATTCATACCATAATCATCAGTGGCATTATGGAGGAGTCCGATTCCTTGCAAATGCCGAGGATTAGAAACTGATAATGTGATTACATCTCCAACAGCTTCATGGAAACCTGTAAAAGTATGGACAGATTTATTAATGTAGTTCCATAGAAACTTTATAAAACCTTACCATTAATAACAAAAAGTATTATATGGTCCTGACACATTGTAATTATATATTTTTGAAAGTTTGTCTCTTAACTTGGTGGTGGATTCTTTTGGATTGGGGATAGAGAAGGAGTCCATGTCTCTTGTTGTGGACCCTATGAAACCTATACAGCAAGTTAAAAAAACAGACTATCAGGATTTTGAAATGCATTACTTAACATTTCTGTCAGCTGAGAAGAATACATAGCATTAATGAGGGATGGATGTGTGTGTGTGTGCATGCGTGCGTGCATGTGTGTGTTTGTGTGTGAAGCACTGGTCAATGATCCAGACAGGGAAAAACCAAAGTACTGTGAGAAAAACCCGTTGCATTGCCACTTTGTCCACAACAAATCCTAAATGGATAGGCATGGCATCAAACCTGGATCTCCATGGTGACAGGCTGAAATACTTTTGACCAGTTCCTATGCTCTGATCACAGCTACACAGCAGACAATTCAACCTTAGGGACTTGTCAATGGTAAACATTTTTTCTTTACACACACACAATAAAATGTGACCGAGCATGAAGCTGCTTCAGTATGCTACTTCTTATTTGTTCCATGTTGTTGAATACCTCCACTTATCTATTCCAATATTACAGCTGGGATCAAGTAGACATCTATTCTGCTGCCAACTCCAGTTACTTTTAGTACAGAATGTGGTACCCACTGCACATTCAGCATAACATGTCAAATTGTAATTTAATCTTTTTTCTATGTTCATCAGGGCTTTCTTTTTTATCATTTAGGCAGTATGTCACACAAGAATTAGTACTTACAGGCCCAATGTCAAGTTAAACTTGACAGTGCTTTACAATGTCCCATGTCTAATGTCGAGCTCAAATCAACATATTACTTGAAACTGTCAGTTTTCCCTAAGCTCCTCTTATCTAATGTCTGCTGTTGAACTTTGAAGGCTAGACATTTTCTGGAAAATTAATTTGGACCGGACTTACACAGTGTTTTTTACCAACTTTTTGCACATGTGATATAGTTGCACAGAATCTGTTTAATATTAAATGTGGACCAGACTCTTAGGATTCATAAGAATAACATGGACCACAAAAGGGTAGAAGAGGTTGTTCACATGTTGAGTACAAAACAATATTTGTGCATTCCATTGCACAGGTATAACAAATAAATGATTAGAGAGGGGGTAATCCTCGTACAACATACATTACATGTCTTTAATGAATCAATTGTCTCCAATGCATTTTTAAAGCTCTCTTCATCAGCCATGGTTTCTACCACATCTTTAGGCAGGAAGTTCTTGAAATATCAACTTCTAAAGTAGTCCCAAACGTTGCTTTGTTAGGAACCCTTCCGATACATAAGCGGCATGCGTGGTTTTTCAAGAATTGAAAAAATTTCAGACCCACACTTCATTTGCTAGTATCATTTTCCTGCATCCTGTTTATTATCATGTTATCACTGTCAGGATTAGCTCTTTTTGACAGCTGTTAGACTCTTTGCGAAGCGCAATCTTCAATACTGACCACGTAGTATTTCAGTCTTCTTCAACTCTGTTGCAGAACTCTCTGCCGTTACCTGTCAGCAGAATAAGGGGTGACCCAGAGAGCAAGCATCTGGAAGCTGGGTCGCAATTTTTTTTAGTATTAAGGGATTCCAATTCAAAAATTTTATCAGGTGGTTCAGATAAATGACAATAAATTTATACTTGCTTTCATGAAACAATGGCAACATATCAGTTGACTCATTCCACTCATTAACTGTTTAAATTTTGGAACCATTAAAAGATCTATGCATTAACTGGGATCATTTCATTATGCTATGGCATAACTAGATAAAATGTTGTGTATTACTGAACAATACAGTTTTCTGTGTAGTGTGTGGGCTGATCATGCTGAGTGGCTAATGAGTATGGAGCACCTGTGACAAAAGAGTTATTGTGTTTATAAAACATGCCTCATATATGACTAAAAACAGGTAAAATTTTACTACAAATTGAGTAAATATAAATGATAAGTGAAAAGTTTGTGTGTTTATTGTATTTGTCTCCAGTTAGAATGGTAATTATAACATTAATTCTTTCAGTTCTGTGAATAGAATACTGCTATCTGATATTGCTAATAAAACTGATCTTCAGACTAGGCAATATTACCAGGATTTGCTCCATCCCGGAAAAGCAGGGGCTGGTCTGCATATTGTAAGTAGTACTGGATGTGAGCCATCTCATGGTGTATGGTCAGTAAATCCTCCATTGACACTGTGGTACATTGTTTGATCCTGAAAAGTATGATCCAGTTACAAGCTGAAAAGCTAACACTGCAGCTGTGGGATTTGCTTACTTTAATCATTAATTTTTAGGTTGTGTAATGACATTCTAAAAGTTACAGACATTTTGTGTTTCTGAGTAATGGACATTAAGTATCATTATGAATGGAGGAAGTGGGAGTAAATATATTGTTCCTCCAAGGATATGAAGGTCTACTGTAAGTTCTAGTATTAGTTAAATATACATAGGAGGTAACCGAACTGTCTTTTACATCTTTACAACCTACAAAATTATGTCATTTGCTCTATCATGAAATTTACTTGATATAATGTATTTATTAATACCAATTTTATAAATAAACTACTATGTAAGAAAATATTCTGTTATGAATGTTGAATTTAGAAAAAGAAAGTATTAGGATAAGTAATATTCTGTCACTAAAACCTTTCCAAAGTGCACCCTTATGCGTAACACTGAACTATGCAAATAATGTGACTGGTTAAATATAGAATGTGTTTATACATTTTCGGTGGAGAAGCATCTCTGAAAGCACATAATAACAAAACTAAATTTTAGAAAGTGTGATCAGAAATAGAATGTATTGAAACTTCAAGCTTAAGTGAACTATTTTTTACCTGAAAAGGCTAACAGAAATCATGTAAACTGGGTAAAAACTGGATCCACCTTGAATGCATGTTACAAATTTCTGATGAGCTAGTTTCAAAGGTGGCTTTTTCATATCTCACAAAATCACTTGTCATCTTGACAGTTTGCTCTTCATATATAGAAGGCATATTTTTCAAAATTTTTCAATCCAGGATGGCTCATGTTTTATGAGTAGATATTAAATGGTCTGCAGTTTATTTTTTATGAAATTTATGTAAGAGTTGGAGGGAAAGGTTGGGCAGAACAAACAGTAATTTGATATTACATTAATGTACATAATATACCTCATTATTACATAATTAATTTGTTAATTGATTACAAATTTAAGAGATTCTGGTGACAGTCCATAATTGGCATCATAATGTTTTGGACATTGTCCACAATCTCAGAAACCCACAACATGTCACAGAATAGATTTGTCTCCATTGCAAGGGTGGGGGAGAGGGTCAAACTACTTTGACATGCCCTTTAGAAAGACATAGTCTCTGTTTTGGGTGCAGTGCTCAAGATTAGTTGTTTTTAAAGGGTCCACCATACTATTTTCTCTCTCCATATGAAGATGGAGTAAGATATCTTCTCCAGAACATTGTGCATTTTTTAGTCTGAGACTTTGGCCAGTGGCCAAAATATCAGCCATGTAAATTAATTAGTAATTCTTTCTGAATTTTTCTGACAAATGTCATTAGAAGTGAATTCCTTCTTAATGAAAGTAATGATATATTACTGCTGTGCATTAATTGCTAAACTTAGTATTAGAGTTTATTTATTGTTCCATGATTTTAACATGTCTGATGTCCAGAGACAGGTTATAAAATGAGTCTAATGTTACCTGTAGTCTTTATGATTACAGAAATCCCACGCAGAAGCTCGACAAGCTACATCTCTGTCCAGAGGTTTCTCAAGCATTGAATGGTGCCAGAATTCAGGGGGCATTGGCTTAAGTCCCAGTGATGTGAAGAATTCTTCAGCCAAATGAAACATCCTATTAACATTTCCAAACATAACCTTATAATGAAACAGTAGACACATTTCTCTGTCAAAAATATCTGTTTTAGGGTAAATGCATATTTGTATAAATGAGTACACATTCTAGAATTGATTTAGGTTCAAATACCATATCCAGTACTTAACAACTTCTGTTATTAAAATCTTGATATTGTTTAGTCAAGAAAATCCAGTACTTCAGGAGACATGCTGTAACCTTCGTCACCCTGAATTGGGAGCCAAGAGCACTTACTAATTTTGTGTCACAGTAAACATCTGGACAATCAAATCCTGAGCAAATGGGAAGAGTGATAAGAACAAAGAACACTTAAACAATTCACAAGCTCATTTTAAGTTACCTGAGTGGTGTATAACCTTGTCTCAGCATTTCAGAAGATACATCCACTGGTGGTTTTACTGGAAATGGCATCACCAAATCTGCTAGTTTGCGCCAGTTTTGTGCCCACATGTTCCCTGTATGAAAAAAATCTATGTTAGTAAAGCTTGTATTGAACACCTGAAACATGTGTAGCATTTCCAGTATTATATTTTTAATTGAGACCATTTGATTTAAGGCCAAATCTAAAAACAGTGTTCGTATCTGAATCTCACTAATTTTGTCTTCCTAGATTTTGTTATTCTATCAAACATATTTCAAAGAAAAAAGATAAGACAAAACTGAGTAAGGCTCATATACTTGGTCCTGAGTGTCCATTTTTGTTAGTCTAACAAGTGTCTGCAACATAATTTTGTCTAATACAATAATATTAGCTTTCAGATTAGCAGCAGATTTATCAAGAAGAAAATGTCCTAGTTCAACGCATAACTAACAAACTAACCAACCACCTCAGCTAGTCAAATTCCCCACATTTTATGGAACCTAAAGTGTCATAATCTTGTTCACAAGAGCCTGGCACTTGTCGCTATCCTGAGCCACATGAATACAGTCCACACCCTCTCACCATGTTTCTTTGTGATTTATTTTAATATTATCCTCCCATATACATATAGATCTTTTAAGACCTGTCTTTTCCTCAGGCTTCTCCACCAGAAGCCTGTATACATTTCTCCTCTCCCCTATACAGTACACATATCCTGTCCATTTTGTCAATCTTTGTTTGATCACCTCAATATTATTTTGTAAAGAGTACATATTATGAAGCTTCTGAGTATGCAGTTTTCTTCAGCTTCCTTTTACTTGCTCCTTCTCAGCCAAAATATCCTCCCCAGTATCCAGTAGCACAGCTCATAAACTACCTTACAACAAAGTTCTATGGCAATATTTTGACAGTTTCCTCACAATTTCTTTAATGTTTTGTTTGATTCATTTATGATCATAAATTTTGTTTGTATAATTAATTTTATTAGCCACCATTTTTTATAGCTGTCCACTGCTGGTTCAAATGTTCTTGCTTTCACACTAGTGCCACAACAAAGTCCTTTTTTTTTAATTGCAGAAGAAAGGGGCTGGTTGGGCACAAATCTTTGTGTATGTTTAAACTGGTCTTTAAAAACAATAAAGATTAGTTGTGAACATGTTAGGTTGTCATTTTGTTAGTTATACATTTAGTTGAAGAGAACTTAAAAACTGTAGGAAATTTTAGTTCTTTAAAAAACAAAATCTTTTATAGTGTATGTAACTTATCTGAGCCTTATAAGAGATTTTGTTTATTTAGGACTTTTGATCAAAAATTAATTGTTTTGGCTTATACATATTTTGTTGGTCACAATTCAGCAACCCCCTGTTCCATGTATTCTCACCTAATAGATGTGCTGGCAGTGGTCCATCAGGTCTAACACGTTCAGAACCATACCACTCCACAAGTCGGCGCCGCACATAAGCATGAAGCTGTCTGTACAGCGGTGCTAAAGTTGTCCACAGATCTGTCAGTTGGCTATTAAAATCTGAGTCCTCATAGCTCTCTCTCTGTTGCTGCCCTGCATCATGGAAACCTAAACCCACCAGGTAAAGACATGAAATTTTTACAGTTAAGGGGATATAAGGAATCTGTTATCATGAATATTAATTGTAATATTTGTATAAATAAAGAAATATATTAGGATTGCGAAGAGATACTGCAATTTAGGGTTTCATATTCTGTCCCTTGCGCATTTTCATACCTCCAGCCCTGCCAACAACTCTAAAGAGTGGAGCAGTACAACAAAGGATCTGACTATACCAAAGTTCTTTGCCAAATTACTGACATTATAAATAAATGACTATATAATTGGTTTTCTAGTGAAAATTTTACATTCATTTTCTCTGTACTTTAACCTTTCAAACTTGTATTTAAATGCTGCTCAGTCTTTTACCTAAGAGGTATTTAAATCTCACTTTTTTCATTAGAGACTCTAGTTTGTATGTCAAACCACCAATAGGGTAAGTTATTCACAAACATGTGTAATGTCCATTAACATCCAACTAAATACACTTATTAGCCAGAATGTACCTAGAGGTCTTCGCTCTTTAGGGACGTTGCACAGTGTTGATTGGTGGTTAGTTACCAGCATTTTGGGACACTGTCCTGAATTGTCGATAACTAACCACCAATCAACACTGTGCAATATCCCAGAAGAGCAAAGACCACATTTACTCTGTCACAGAAACCTGAATTTGTTTTTGTATAATATTATCTCCTACTTGTTGTGGCTTAAGTCAAGGTACCATCAGAGAGACAAAATACAATACATATAAGTGTACAACAAATTGGAGAGTGTTACACATGCATACAAGATGTTGTGGTGTCAAATACAGTTTTTGTTCAGTATTAATCTTAGTATATCTGCACATGTAAAGTAGTAGTGATTAAAAGTAGTATGAACAGATATATTGAGATTAATGTTGAACAGAAACTGTATTTGATTCAGCTGTATTTCATACTGAGAGACTGTCTGGTGTGTTTATATACTTACATGTTTCTCAAGTTATACATTGACTAATAAGTGTATTTAGTTGGATTAAACAAATACACAGACAATGCAGAATATTAAGATACATGTGTACACTGAACCACCTTGAATGGTTAATGTCTGAATGCTTGATATACTGGAATAGACAGTTAATTAAAATTACTGTTACTGTTCATTTCAACTGGCTTGCAGTTAGAATGTTATGTTGCAAGAAATCTAATATAATATTTCCTTTTTAATGTAAATATGTACTTACCATTTAATCTAGCTGCATGATTTGCTAGTTGAACATAACGAATATACTTGTTCCTGATTAGAGGGCCTACAGCATCACGCCATGCTCGCCACACATGCAGCTGCTCATCATAGTCCCGTGAATGAGACATAATTCGAGTCAGATCTATAGAACATTCACACATAAGGCAGAGTTTGAAAAGGATATAAATCTTGTCTGTTATATTCACATGCCTAAATTGTTGAAGAGTAAACCAGTATGGTGAATTATGAATGGAACAGTTGAAAGAGAACTGGCAGCGATTTGCCCTGAGTGGAATGTATTTTTAACATGAGACTGCATATGATAGAGTGGACAACATCATTGATGCATAGTGACCAATGATACCACCCACTCTGCAGTGTACAGTCACATGTTATAACAATGCTCCTATAAACATGTATTATGAGTGGAATGGCAGGGAAGGATAATCCATCAACTACCTAACCTTTTCTCCATCTTCATATAACACAGTGCTGTACATGTAAGTTTATCACCTCAAATTCGTATTACTTGACACACATCATGTACTATGCAGATACCTTATTCATATGTTATAAAACAGCATTAACATATTTAAGTTATATGTTAGCAAGTACGACTGTTACAGTTTACATTTTAAATTAATTTAAAATCTATGTCTGGAATTACTACCAAGCTGCTAGTGTGTGAGGAATGATTACTGATATAAGGATTTCTGCATTAATTAACGAAATATGATATGATGGTCTTGTGAGTTCTTATAGGGGCTGGTAGTTATCATCTGCAAAAGTATATAGTGTCAGAACACAGAGGCCACATACAAATTGTGAGTTCTTGTAGTGGTTACCACATGCAAGAATATGTAGTGTCATAACAAAGAAGACAACAATATAATTTTTACCACTCTGAAACTCCCAGGTTTTATGAATGTCTATTTACTAGTGCACACAGAAAGAGAACTTCTATTTGAGGGAATGAGAGAATTAGTCCTTAACCCAAGAAGCAAACAAAATAGTGATCCTTACATTCACATTACAAACAGTGCACCCATGTGATTCTCAGTTACAGTTTGCAAGAATGTAGAGTTGGTCTTACCAGGATCAAGTGCAAGATCACAACTTCCACTGTGCCTGTAATTGTAGTTAGTACTGCTAAATGAATGAGGGCAGATTCGTGCTCTTGAATATATATCCTTCATTTCTGTAATCAATTGTTGTAACTGTAAATAGGAAAGAAAGTGTCTGCTTACAATAAATGTTAGGTCCTTAGTCTAGTAGATATTGAGATAAATTATATACATACATACATACACATGCACACATACACACATACTTACACACGTACATACATGCATACATACATGCTTACATACATACATACATACCTCGTACCTACATACGTACCTACGTGCATACATACATACATACATACGTATGTACATACCTACATACATACATACATACATACATACATGCATGCATGCATACATACATACATTCATACATACATACATACACGTACATACATACATACATACATATATACATACATACATACATACATACATACATACATACATACACACACACATACATACATACATACATACATACATACATACATACATACATACATACATACATACATACATACATA
>Ga0123355_10005617_pt1 | contig 18401 bp, 4 predicted proteins | sample TergutEmb28metaG_3_FD_89872 | JGI IMG/M metagenome (GOLD analysis project Ga0123355, IMG submission 89872) | Embiratermes neotenicus P1 segment gut microbial communities from Petit-Saut dam, French Guiana - Emb289 P1 | ecosystem: Host-associated > Arthropoda: Insects > Digestive system > Gut ... | reverse complement strand
TTCCAACCCTGTAAAGTAAAACCGCTTGGGTGAGTAGGGAATATAGTTGCAGGCGGTAGACCAGTGGCTGCTCCGGTCCATGGAATCGTGAGAAAGTTGCCGCTACGAGTGACAAACCTGTGAAAATCACCATCTCCTATAACGAGGCTCGGGTCTTCCGGTATATTTGCGTCAAAATTTATTCTATAATTCCATACGCCGTAAAGGTTTCTGGTATTACCGGCGTTTGCAGGATGAGGAACATTAGCTTGACCGGTAAGCCAGGTACTAGGACCTGTGCCGTCCGATTCCACATTCCAGCCTTGTAGAACTAAGCCGTATGGGTTTGCCGGTATCCTATCTCTCATCATCTGTAAATCTGTAGGCAGAACTATGAGATTATCACTATTAGTACCAACGCCGCGCTCAACTGTAAGATAACGATCGCTTGCCGGTATTTCAATACCCGGAACACCATGCATGTTAGCTACAAAATTGATTGTATAAGTTCCATCGCTCCACATACCATAAAGATTTAGTGGTGCACCTTCACTAACTGTGCGCGGGATATTGGCGTTAGCGTTGGCAGCAAAAGTAATACCGCTACCATCAGACTCTGTGTTCCAACCCGTAAACACCAAATCTACCCCTTGTGGAAGCGTAGGGAATACAGTCGGCATATTGGCCTGTAAAATACGAACATTATCTATATGATTGTTGACATCCGTAGCACTTGTACCGCGGAGAGCTATACGAAACTCACTTTCAGGAGGCATGGCAATACCCGCATTACCAGGTACATTGGCTACAAAGTTTACTCTATAGCCCCATACACCATACAAATTAACTGCTGTACCGCTACCTAAAGTGAAAGGAATATTCGCTTGCCCGGTTAGAGGGATTGCAGTTCCCGTACCTTGACTATTCGTATTCCACCCTACCAAAACTTGACCATTTTGGCTTGCCGGAGGAAATACAGTAGGCATTTCGCCGTCAAAAACTCTCACTTGAGCCCGGTTATTGCCAGTTACGTTGGAAGTTCCGCGATGACCAGCCCTTGACTCCTGGCCCGGAGGCATTGTAACGGAACTATCTACAGGGTCATTAGCTATAAAGTTTACAGTATACCCAGAACCCCATATTGCATAAAGACGTCTAATTGGGCCGGAGGTACCTATGGGGTGAGCGACATTAACTGCATGAACTCCATCACCCGGAATAAAGGTGCCTGTACCATCCGCCGCTGTATTCCATCCTCTAAACACTAACCCTTGAGGATGTGGAGGAAATTCTGTCGGCATTTGACCGGCAGGAATTTGGATGTTATTAGTAGTGGTTACACGATTAACAATAACATGCCTATGGCCCACAGGCATTTGAACATTTTCATGTCCAGGAACACCAATATTAGCTATAAAGTCTACTCTATAGCCCCACATGGCATACATATTTCTAATCTGCCCGCCCGAACCTGCCGGATGGGCGAGGGAAGCGGTACCGGTTGTAATGTGTATCTGCATAATATTAGTATTGGCAGCACCGGTACCAATAGGCGCTACATTCCAGCCTACTAAAGACAAACCATCAGGATGCGCCGGAAGCTCAGCTACAGGCGGGAAAGAGGTATGCGGTATTGTGATAGTTGTGGCGTTGGTACGTGAAGTAGCCAATCGCTGTCTATACTGGATAGGCACAAGCAGATTCTCATGCCCTGGAATATTCATATTAAAGTTTACGAAATAACCCCACATTGCATAAATAGTAGTGACAGGGTTGCTTGCAGGTACATTAGTGGTGGCAGCATTGGGAAGCATATTAGTACCGCTGCCATCCGGTCTTGTATTCCAACCAGTCAGTATTAAACCATACGGATGCGCAGGAAGCACACTTGCCGGTGGCCGCATAGCAGCCGTAATTGCAACATTGCTGGTTCCAGATCTGGCCGCCTGTATGTTAGTAAATTCCGCAGGCATCTGAAGATTTGGATGACTCGGAATATTAAGGTCAAAACTTACTCTATCGCTTCCCCACATGGCGTAAAGATTTATCGTACTTGCGCTACCAAGAGGATGTTGATTGATAGTAATAGCACCTGCAGGAGTAAAATTCTCACCGGAGCCGTCCGGAGCTGTATTCCAACCCACGATGATAAAACCATCCGGATGGTTGGTCGGAAGATCACCTGCAGCAGGCCTATTTGCAGCCGTAAGGCTTAGAGTATGAGCGTTAACACCAGTATTTCGAGTAGCAAATCGCGGGTTATTCCAAGTAGCCGGTAAAGTAACTTGCGAGTGACCGCCCGGGGTATTAAGTATGAAATTTACTCTGTAATTCCATATACCATGAAGAGTCACGTCTCGACCACTGCCTGGAGCGTGTACAATGTTAGTAGCCGTAAGATGGAATGCACTGGCGCCACTACCATCCGGCTGAGTATCCCATCTTGATATAGTATTACCGTCCGGATGCGTTGGTGATGTAGGGAAATCAGCCGTTGCAATTTGAATTTGAGTGGCAGTACTACGGCTTATCTGCCTATGTCTCTGACTCACGCCTATTTCAACGCTGGAATCCCATGGGCTATTGGCTTCAAAAGTTATCCTATAACTCCATACACCGTACAGTGTTCCCGGTGTGGCATCACCAAGAGGATGATTAAAGTTAATAGCACCAGTACCTGTACTTATGTTATTTGGCACATGGAAAGGTGTAGTCGCACCATTTGGCTCTGTACTCCAACCTGTCAAAACAAAGCCGTCCGGATGTGGTGTCGGGGCAACCAACGGACGATCCGCAGCCGCAACAGTAATTTGAGCCGGATTAGCGATATTACGGATGGCAGACCGCGTGACCATTCCAAAATCCACACTACCGGGGGCGTTAAATACAAAATTTACGGTATAACCGCCCGGAGACCATACACCGTAAAGTGTTCTTTCCATGGTACCTACAGGATTAGGAAGGTTAAGCGCGGCGTCTCTTGCGAACGTAGTGCCGGAACCATCAGGAGCCGTGTTCCAGCCCACTAAAGTATAACCGGTCGCCGGCGGCCATGCATTTGGCATACTCGCAGCCGGAATCTGAATGTTAGCATTGGTAAAAGACGCACGACCAACTACCACAGACCTTCTGGCCACAGGTATTTGAAGTGAAGAATCTGTCGGATGATTCAGTTCAAAATTAACCCTGTAACCCCACATAGCATACAGGTTACGCTCGGCACCATAATGCATTGGGTGAGGGATATTTTCTTGAGCAACACTATCCGGATTGATATTTAAACCGCTACCATCCGGCCGAGTGTTCCAACTTCTTAAAATCAAACCCTCCGGATGCGTTGGGAATGAAAGCCTAGGCGGCATATCTCCTGCAGTAATAATGATATTATTTACATAGTCAGCACCAGTTAAAGAACTATGTCCTCTACGAACAGTCCTAAACTGATGCGCCGGCGGCATAACAATATGCTCGTGACCCGGAATATTGGTTATAAAATTAACTCTATAGCCCCACATGGCATAAAGGTTAATGGTATGCCCACTACCCGCCGGATGCACAACAGCGATCTGGAGGGTAGGGCTGGTTAATCTAAAAGAAGTTCCACTGCCATCGGGAGCCGTATTCCAACCAACGATCCTTAAACCTTCGGGACCGCCAGCCGGTGTTTGAGTCGGCACATCCTGGGCTCTGATAATGATACTGTTGGCAGGACTATTAACACCCGAACCGGTGCCGCGGCTTGCCATCGCAAAGTCTTGACCCGGAGGCATAACTATACCCGCATTACCAGGAGCGTTGGCAATAAAGTTTACTCTATAACCCCACATAGCATACAAGTTTCTGGTTAAACCGCTGCCTTGTGGATGAGGTATATTCAATTGAGAAGTCAAACTAAAGTTAATACCGCTACCATCCGGCTGAGTATTCCAACCTACAATCCTAAAGTTACCGGGATGGTTAGGGAATACCGTCGGAAGGTTATTAGCCAGCACGATAATATTATTAACATTATTTGTATTGGTAAAGCTGGTACCACGATGCGCCGGTCTGGAAGCTGACGCCGGAGGCATCACTATCCCTTCATTACCTGCGCCGGGGGCGTTAGCAATAAAGTTTACCGTATAAGTGGATAGAGGCATAATACCCCAGTAAGCATATACAATCGTGGTTTCCGTAATGATGGTGTTTTCGTCAAACACTTGACCGCTACCGTCAGGCTCTGTATTCCAGCCCATAAATACATAGGTATCCGGATTAGCAGCTATTGGATCCGCAGGCATATTTTCTTCGCCTAAGGCGACGCCATAACCTACTTCTACAACATAAGTATCGGTAGAAACCACAGACACGCTTGGACGGTCATCATCTGCTGATAAAAGAACGCTAAACAAAGCCGGATTAACAGGAATATTGCTGAAAGAAACAGTCGATGCAACTTCCATCATTCCGCCGTTTGCGTCAAATATAACGACCAGCCAATAAGGTATCCAAACAGCATATAAGGTATGATCTAAATCGGTAGTTACCACAGTATCCAGTCTTACACGCATACCGCCGTCAGGCTCGGTAAACCAACCAAACAGAACATAATCTCCATTTTCAGGTTCTACGATGTCAGCAAAAGCTTCTGCGTAAGTTTCGCCAAATGTAACATAAGCATACTGAATTTCGGGAGTACCTGCGTTGCCGTTAAATGTTACTCGAATGGCAAGGTCTTCTCGCTCTTCTTCCCATACTGCGTATAGGGAATTGCTTATATCGTAGTTATTCAAAAGGTGGGTGCCGGGGATACTGTTATCTCCGGACCAGCGAATATTTGTATAACGCGCTAAAGCCTCGTCCATACCATATTCTTCGGCATAGTCAAAGGCTCCCTGTGTTGCGATATTGTCATAAAATACTGCACTTGCGTGAATGGTCAGACTACTGCGGTCATCTTCCGCAACCCATACAGCACCACCATCTTGGGCCGTATTGCCTGCGATGGTGCCGCCTTGCATGTTAAATGTACCGCCGTTTACCAGCACAGCACCGCCGCGAACCGCTGTATTATCCCTAATCGCGCCCCCATGTAGTGCAAAGGTTCCGTCCAGTACTTGCACAGCACTGCTGCCAAAACCGCTTATGGTCAGATTATTATCAATCCGAGCTCTATCGGTCACTCCTTGGTTGTCAACGCCTATATTGAGTTCCCCAAAAACTCTAAACGCAGAAAAACCAGCCCCATAGGCACCTAATGTCCTGGAGCTTCCGTCTGTTACCAGATTTACGGTTATATTTCTCGGGATATCAATAGTATGTTCAAAATCAAAGCTTGCGCCAATAACGATTGTAGTTTCATCGCCTTGAGCGTAGCCTGCGATCGCATCTCTTAACTCTCCAAAAGTCATCACCAGATGATATGCGGGTTCGTCGTCCTCTTCTTCCTCTATAACTTCTTCTTCTCTAGGGAGGATGACATAAACAATCCTCTCTCTATAGAACAATTGCATAGAGTGATGATGAACCGCACCATAGGTGACATAAAAACGATTATTAGGATATTCGGCGTTGATATTAAACTCACCGTCATCAACGACAAAAATCGGAGTTAAGATCGGATCACCATACTGGTCAACCGCGCTTACTCCTTCTAACAAATCGTATGCTTCACCTCTTATGATATAGAGATGGTCATAATCGTCATCAAGATCTTCCGCAAAAGTGAATACGATGTAGTGATCTACAAAAGTGAATTCATGATCTTCGTCAAATTCTATTTCGTCTGTCTCATCGCCTTCGATTTCGTCATCGTTGGCATCATCGTCTTCACCTTCGGTTTCATCACCGTCAGTTTCGTCGTCTTCACCTTCGGTGATCTCATCGTCAGCTTCGTCGCCTTCGCCTTCGATTTCATCACCTTCGGCAAGTTCGTCTTCGCCTTCGGTTTCATCGTCAGCGTCATCTTCTCCATCCGGATCTTCGGCATCATCGCCGTAAATCCCTATGTAGTCGTTTTCACTGTCACCGTCAGCCGGATCGTCGTCTGCTTCATCTGAAGCATCAGCATCTCCGTCGTCAGCTGCAGCTTCATCAGCCGCTTCTTCAGCTTGTCCCGTATCGGTGTCCGCAGAAGCGGTGTAGGTTTCAGCAGGTGCGCTGTCCTCTCCCACCTGATAGGTACCGTCAAGAGCATACGTCATTGTCGCTACCAAAATGGCGATAGCAATAAACAATGAAGTAAAGCGCTTTACCCGACGGCTGAAGATTGTGTTTTGCCTGGTTCTTGTTGTCCTGGCTCTACTTGCGTTCTTCATTTAATTACTCCTTCTTTTTCAAGGCTCTTGTATTGAACCCTTTTGGTTTTAGTTTTTTCCAAACTATATTGGTAGTACATATATTGTCTTTAAGCTTAATGAAACTCATTACTTACTAACTATATTATGCGACAAGTTTCAGCATTTGTAAAGTCCTTTACCGCTTTTGTTGTCGATTATTGCCATGTTTAATTTTCAGATGTATTCACTTTCAAATCAGCGCAAAATCTATCCTGTCTTTGAGGCTGAATCATTATTTTTTAACCTAAGACGAATAATGTTCATCGGTATGAAAGACAATGTCAATGTCCTCGCAACTTTTCTGATCATATCTGCGCTTCACCTATAGATCGCACATCCACTTAATGCTTAATACTTGCCAGATAGCCGCATTCGCCCAGCTTCGTTGTCAATTGTCATCAATTTTCAACATTGTTGTCGACGCGCCTTCCGACATTTATTGCTCAATTCGCTGGTATTTTCAGGCGTTTTTTCCCAATAACAACCCTAGCGTAATTGGTACTCGCCATTATAAGTAAGTTCACAAAAAAAGTCAACACTAATCAATTAATTATTTTTGCTGTATCATCCAACTATTGCCTGTTGAATGTCACCCTGTGTTGTGCAATTTCACATCATTAAATTATAAAGCATGAACCAAGCTTGTGCATACAGTTGATGTTTGCATTTTCACGTAGAATTTGACATATTGCGTCATCCTTGAGTTTATGCGGCAAACGTCAATCGACACAAGCCCGCGTTGTTGTCGACAACCAATTTCGGGTTTAATTTTACAGTTGTGTGTCAACGGAATCGACAATCATCTTGGAATGATATGGTATTCGCATTTCAATGCGAGGTGGGTTCATATTAAGGTGTCAGTTAAGGATGTCAGTCAAAAGGTTTATTAACAGGCCTTTTTAAAGAGGTTTTTTCTAAGAGTCAACTTCGGTTGTTAGGTAATTTAAGATGGCAGAATATGTGCGTATATTATTGAAGAAAAAGTTGTTGCCCGGAAACGGTTGTTGGTCTTAATTTTTTTGGATCGTTTGCGCAAACCGAATTTTCCCCTCCGACAACCCCTTGTGTTTACAGGTTTTTCGACGGGTTCATGGTTGAGGCAGTGATGGTTTTCGGAGGATGTATTAACGGTTTACGGCAGGCATGTTTTGCAGTTATAAAGGCAAAAGAAGCGGCAACCGACTGAGATTAGTCTGTATTTAAGGAATTCTATAGTTTGCAGACTCTACATTGTTGTCAGCAGCATATTGACGATATTTAAGGGTGATTTTAAATATTGGTTAGCATTAAATGTAAAAGACACCCGCCATTTTTTATGACAGGTGTCTTCTTGAGGTTTATTGTTGATGTACTTATTGTAATGTTATTTCCGGCATTGTTTATAACGCTAGTGCTATCTACGGCATATAGCGTATATCAAATTGGAGTACTGCTGCCGGGTTAGCGTTTAAAGATTGCCCGATAACTAAACGCACATACTGTGCTGTTATAGTATTACCAAATGGATACGTGGAGATAGCGGCCGGTGTGGTTGCGCCTGAATGTAGTACGTTCCAGGTCACTCCATCGTTAGAATATTTAAGCTGATAATTTTGAATTCTATTACCGTTTTGGTAGATACGTATTTGGTTGAAATTTTTTGCTTCGTCAAATCTGGCAGTGAGATATCCGCTGCCTGGGTTTGCCGGACGCCAGGGGTTAGCTGTTGTAATATTGTCATTTGTAAAGTGTGGAGCCGTGTTAACCGGATGGAATGACGAGGAGGCTGTCATTGTGGCGTAGTGGTGGGTTAGGTTTTTGTTGGGGTCTGGAGTGTTGCCTTGGGTTGTCGGTTCCCATATGGCGGTGAAGGTTAGCTCTTTATCTGAACTATCAACATATCCACATAAAGGACATGGCCATAGACTAAAGAACAACCCGCAATATAAATATATCTGCAATACATCCTCAGAGCTTAAAATTGAACCCGGGCACGTTCCTCTACATTCTTGCCAATACCAACCAACAAAAGCGTAATCATCACGGTGTGGGTCTGTTAGACTGCCCAGCTGATTTCCTAACGCGACATTATGACGCCATGGAACAAAAATTCTTGCTACGCCATTAAATATCCAAACCCCTGACTCACTAAACTGTCTTGAATAACCCCCATTTAAATCAAAGTCTAATTGTATAGGTGAATGCCATTTAGTAGCGAAATACAGCGGCTCGTGAGCCGTAACCATTGCCAAGTTCCATGATGGGCTAATATTATTTACATCAAGATCATGTGGAGGCCAAGCAGTTTCACCAAAAAACCAATCCCGTGCCCCTGGCGTTACATCCCGCCAGCCGACAATACTTGTATTAAATCGCGACAAAAGATCTTTCAGGATCCCCACATAATCTTGTCCGATGGAACTTCCATGCCGGATATCGAAAGCAATATAACCATCTCGGCTAACGGTCCAATCCAGACCTTTGTTCCAAACTTGCTGTTGGTAATGCCAATAGTTCGATAACCAATAATCAAAGGCCCACGTTGGGGAGTTGATTACTGTACGCTCTTTCTGTGTACAGCAATGATGTCCTTCAACTATATGAAACATAACTCTGTGTGTAACTCCGTTGGAACCAGGCGATTCATCAGTGTGGCATTTTATTAACACAGGGCTGTGCTGATCAATGCCTGTACCATCACCAAGTTGACCAAACCCGTTGCCGCCCCATGTCCATATACAACCATCTGTCGTAATTGCTAGTGTATGCTCTGACCCGATTGATACTTCAGCCACATTATCCATTACTTTTATAGGATTTGGATTTGAAATACCGAACGCAGAGATTGTGCCATTCCCAAGTTGGCCAAATGTATTATGACCCCAACTCCACAGGCTACCATCTGCTCTGATCGCCATTGTATGTCCACCAAAAACTGCACCATGACGAGCCGACATTGTAATCACATTGTCCATTATCCATACTGGATTATGACGCTCTTCTTGTGTACCATCACCAAGTTGACCAACACAATTGCGACCCCAAGCCCACAAACTACCATCTGTTGTAATAGCCATTGTATAACCGTAACCAGCTGAAATCGTAGCTACATTGTCCTTTATCCATACTGGGTTGAACGAGACTGCTGAAAGGGTATTGCCCAACTGACCATGCCAATTGTTCCCCCAGCCCCATAGACTACCATCAGCCGTAATTGCCAGTGTGTGGCGACTACCCGCTGAAACTGCAACCACATTGTCCATTATCCATACTGGACTGTGACGGTCTTCTTGTGTGCCATCGCCAAGCTGACCATACCAATTGCGGCCCCAACCCCATAGATTTCCATCAGTTGTGATTGCCATTGTATGGAAAGTGCCAGCTGAAACCGTAGCCACATTGTCCATTATTTTTATAGGATTCGGATGAGGGGTCCACCACTCTGTCGCTGTACCATTTCCAAGTTGGCCATGGCAATTAGTACCCCAAGCCCATAAATCACCATCATTTGTGATTACCATTGTATGACTATCACCGGCTGAAACTGTAGCCACATTGTTCATTATCCATACTGGACTTAATCGACAATCAGTTGTACCATCGCCAAGCTTACCATTCCAATTGCGGCCCCAACCCCACAGACTATTATCAGGCATGAGTACAAATGAATGGGCGTCTCCCGCACTTATCCTGGTCCCCTCCTGCACAGCCAAACCCCAAGCAGGCATAAATCCAGCTCCAAATGTAGTTGCTTCAAACTCTTCAACTTCCTGCATCTCCGGTGCCAAAGAATCTTGTGCATACTCATCACAATCATCGACGATTTCATTATTACCATACTCATCATAACCGTCAACAACTTCATCATCGTCACTTACATACCCATCATCATCTAAAAGCCCACCTGCATAATAATCTTCTCCATAACCCTCACTTACACCACCCTCAGCAGCAAGCACCAACGAAAAGCTACTAAAAACCAAAACCAGCGTAAGCAACAGGCCCAGGCTCGACCGCAAAAATTGCCTTCTCTCTTTATTCACACAGTGCATTAAAATTTCCTCCTTTTATCTTACTCTACCTCTTGCCGCAAATGGATGGGGAAATGAACCATCACTTTACAAACATTTATTTACACAGGTCCATACGCCATTTACAAAGCGAGAGTGAGTCCTTCACTACCGAAAGAACTCCCAACAATGTCAAATACAATCTCTATAATCGCCCTTTTCTCCCTTCTACCCCTATATAACACCCACCAAACTATGATGTTTGATAGACGTAATTGCTTAAAACACCACCTTTGATGATATCTCTTGCTGCATTTTACTACGATATATTATTCCAACACCCTTTGCGACAAATAGATCTTCAAATTAAATACATATTGCAATGCAAACCCATTGCAATTTCAGATAAACACATCCCTTTATTTCCTTATTTGAACTAGTATGTAGTTTGTTGCTTCTATCGATTAGAATTTTACAATAAATTTTTACTTTGCACAATTAAAATATACGACAATTCGTCAAAAAATTTCTGGCTTTTGGAATTTGCATTTAATCGCATAAAGTCTTGTTTTAATCAGTGCTTAAAGCAATTTTATCGCAACGGGAGAGCTGTCTTTCTGTGGATTTTTTTGTAAAATTATGCAGATATAAAAATGCAGAGGACGCTTTCTTCAGCGTCACAAGACTACGTATCACGACAGTCTCGGATGCTGATGGCAGCGTCCTCTTACTCGAAATTGAAAATTTATCTACTATAATAAACGCGTTATAAATACACTTCACTAAAAGCCCGTTGCATTTACAGACAGTATTTCAGATATAAACTATACACTCAATTACGGCATATAGCGTATATCAAATTGGAGTACTGCTGCCGGGTTAGCATTTAATGATTGCCCGATAACCAAACGCACATACTGCGCAGTGATAGTATTACCAAAAGAATATGTGGCGATAGCTGCCGGTGTGGCAGGGCCTGAATGCAATACATTCCAAGTTACTCCATCGTTAGAATATTTAAGCTGATAATTTTGAATTCTGTTACCGTTTTGGTAAATACGTATTTGGTTGAAATTTTTTGCTTCGTTAAACCTGGCAGTGAGATATCCGCTGCCCGGGTTCGCCGGACGCCAAGGGTTAACTGCCGGGTTATTGTCGTTTGTAAAGTGAGGAGCTGTGTTGATCGGGTGGAATGACGATGATGCTGTCATTGTGGCGTAGTAGTGGGTTAGGTTTTTGTTGGGGTCTGGGGCGTTGCCTTGGGTTGTTGGCTCCCATATGGCGGTGAAGATTAGTCTGTCGCCTGGATGATAATTATCCCAACACTCCCAACATGACCACCAGCTAAACAACCCACAATACAGATATATTTGTAACACTTCTTCGGCACTTAATAAAAAGCCAGGGCAACTCCCTCTGCATTTGTTCCAATACCAACCTACAAATTCGTAACCGGCACGTTGTGGATCTGATATGGTTGATATATTGCCCCATGGATATCTTGGCATAAAATCTTCTATAATCGCACCAGGAATCCATTTTATCCCCATTTCCACGGTATCATTATGATTATGATTCCAGAAAACCTCCCAAAACATATTCAACTCATTTGTCAGATCTGGATGGCCTCCATCTAGGATAAAGGTCAAGCCTACGGTTGTATGCCACTCAGCTGCAAAAGTTAATGGCTCATAAACCGCAAGCATTGCCAAGTCCCATCTGGAACCGATACCGGGCTCAGGTTGACCCCAAACAAACCTGCAAACATACCAATCAGGTCTTCCTGGCGTTACATCCCACCAACCAGTAATATGAGCAAGCCCAGCCGACATATGATTCAAGAATTCCTCTAAAGCAGCCTCTTTAGCGATACCAATATTTTCCCCATACCTAACCTCAGTAAAAATATAACCATCTGAACCAAATACCCAACCCATATCAGTCATACGCTGATATTGCTGATGACTAAACGGCCATTGAGTTAACGCCCATGTCGGCGAACCGATTACTGTCCACTCCTCATATGTGCAGCAATGAGGGCCTTCAAACAAACGAAATGTCACTCTGTTGTAAACGGGGACTGGTTCCCATATGGCAGTAAATGTTATCACAGCCTCTAAACTGTCATCATATTCACAACACCGAAACCACCCAATCATCCAGCAGTCCAGAGGCGTATACGTCAATTCTTCAGAACTTACCATGATGCTATAGCATCCTTCGCTACAACTTTGCCAATGCCAACCGACAAAATTGTATCCTTCACGATGCACCTGTAATGTTTCTACCCAGATATCCCAATGTTGAAGCCTCTGGTTTCCTAAAATACCATTTGGATGCCAGTTTAACCAGCGCGTTATTCTATTGTTAAGAAAATCCAGATGCCACTCTCCACCAAACAACTGTTGGCCTGGATTACCTCCATTTAACTCTAAAAACAAACCTATATCCGTCCACCATTCAGCAGCAAAAGTCAATGGTTCGTAGACCGGAAGCCATTGCAAATCCGATATATAACCGATACCGTAACTTGGCACAACATGGCCCAATAGACAATAAAACCAATCCGATGTTCCAAACGTTATATCGTTCAAACCAATAATATTATGAGTTGATATAGGAAGCCACTGTATAAAATTCTTCAAAAAATCCGCATATACAGATCCTATCATATCTCCATGTGGAATCTCAAAAGTAATATAACCATCTCGACTAACAACCCAATCTAAACCATAATGCCATACCAAATACTGGTATTCCCAATATCTTGATTCCCAATTATCAAAGTGCCATGATGGCGAGTTGACCTTCCATTCTCCAGATGTGCAACAAACTGATTTTTCAAATAAGTGAATGGTAACGGTGTTGGTATAGACTATTGGCTCCCACATGGCTGTAAACTTTAGTGTGTCACCTGTATTAAATTGTCTCCAACACACTTGACACATTATTGAGCCAAACAACCCACAGTCTAAATATATCTGCATTAAATCTTCAGCACTTAACATTAATCCTGGACATATTCCTCTACATTTGCTCCAATACCAACCGACAAAAGTATAACCATCCCGTTGCGGATCTGATATGCCAACCCGATTTCCCAAATTATCAATTGGCATAATATCTCCTACCATAGTGTTAGGATACCATGGCAGAGTAAGCCGTATGTTGCCATGAAAGTCCCAAAACTCCAGCTCACCCACTTGGTCTGTATAGCCTCCGTTTAAGTCAAAGATCAAACACATCTGCGACTCCCATATTATTGCAAAAGTCAGCGGTTCGTAAACTATAACTCCCCCTAAATCCCATATCGGACTAACATTATATTCAGGCAAAATCCAGCCTGTACTACAAAAAATCCATTCAGGCCTTCCCGGTGTTATATCGCGCACGCCAAGTTTAAAAGTATTCATCAGATGACTTAATGACATAAAACCCAGAGCATCCACATTTCTTTGCCCAATAGGCTCTCCATGTGGGATATAAAAAGTAACATAACCATCTGGACTGACAATCCAATCCAAGCCATGACTCCAAAGCATATCTTGGTGAGGTATATAAGCCGATACAAAGAAATCGTCAACCCAAGGTGGCGAATTGACTACTCTCTCGTCAGAGGAGTAACAACATGGCCCTCCAACCATATGGACGGTAACCTTATGACGGTACTCGTATTCATTAACGAACTCTTGCTGACTAAGGTTCATGGTGTCTTGATAGCTCTGCGTATTAACTAACACATCGTCGTCATAATCATCATTTTCATGTATAACGCAACAATCCTGAAGCTGATCCGATACCTGTTCCACAACTGAGCTATCACGCATCGCCGCTAATATACTGTAACTTGGGATAGATGTAAAAACCAAAATCAATGCAAGCAACAAGCCAAGACTCGACCGCATAAATTGCCAGCTTTTTTTATTCCCTTTTTGCATTAAATAATCCTCCTTTTTGTCTGCTTTCATCAGTATCTTGCTGCAAATGGATGGGGAAACGAGCCATTACTTTACAATAGTTTAACTTATCGGGCTCATACGCCATTTGTTACGCAAGAGAGAGTCCTATAACTTCAAACAGAACTCTCAGTCAACATTAAGTACAATCTCTAATAATCTCCCTCTTCTCCCTTCTACCCCTATATAACATCTATCAAACTAACTATTTGATAGATGTAGATACTTAGAACACAACCTTTGATGATCCCTATGATAGCTTTTTAGTATGATTCGTTGTTTCAGTAACTTTTGCGACAAATAGATTTTTGAACAAAATACACATTGTGAAATAGCTGAGTTGCAATCGCACACAAACATATGCATTTATTGTATCGTTCTACATCATATGTAAGACATTTTTATTATCCGCTAATATTTTACAATAATTATTTCCATTGCACAATTAAATCGTACGACAATTTGTCGTTTTTTCTATCACCTGGCAGTTGGCAACGGATTATAGAAGGTTTAGGTTAATCAGCATTTAAAACTCTCCCGCTTATGAAGTCAACTTCCTATTAAGCCAGTTTGGCAAAATGTCCATTAAATTCCCATCGATTTTATTCACACCTCCAAGCCGTTAATAAACAACAACTTTCTTTGCCGAAATACCGTCTATGTATTTGTCATGGCACATAATAAAAATAAAAAACTCCTACCACAGGGAAGGAGCTTGTTTATCTTTTCTCATTTTTTTGCAGCTAAGCAGCTGAAACCTTATGCATACTCCTAATCTTCAAGCGGCTCATCGAAATCATCCGACATTGTGATCTTGCCGCGCATACACCCAAACACTTCTTCCCTTGGCATCTTGGGTATTAAGGGATCTGATGGTATTACACCTGTAATAAGGTCAGGTCTCGTATAGCCTTGCTGCCCCATGCCTTCATAGACTACCCTTGTATGAATATCACGTTTTGCTCTTGGTTGAAACGGGATAGCCTCGTCTGTTAAACATTGCCTAAAAAACATATTTACTGCCGTGCTAATATTCATACCCATGCTGTTAAATAGAGCTTCAACATTTCGTTTAACATTTTCGTCTACTCGTACGTTTACTGTTGTGGTTTGTGGCATTTATACGCACCTCCTTTTGTAGATATATTGTATCACGAGGTATACAGATATCAATTCTAAAGCAAATGAGATTTGATATAAATAAAATCTCATATATCCTGTTCCGTTGCAGAAACAGGCAGTTTTTTGCGACGAATTTTCGCCAATCCAAAAGTATCTGACGAAGAAATGGTGAGGAGTTCGGCCAGAAAGCTGTTGATTATGCACCATATTAAAAACACCTGCCATTTTGACAGGTGTCTTCTTAACAATAATTATATACAATGCACGTATTACACGCTTCTTAAGGCAGGTAGTATACCTCAAACTCAAAAACAACTATAGGAGTCACACCAATACTGCGTCCGCTCACCAGCCTAACAAACTGAGCTTGGATTGTTGAGGGGTGGGTAAAATGATAAGCAACAGGTGTTGCTTCCATTATGCGCTCTCCATAGCGAAATTCCGTCCAATTAACTCCATCACTTGAATATGCAAAAAAATAGTCTGTAATTCTATTGCCGCCTTGATAAATTCTAATATGGTTAAAGTTTCGCTGCTCACCGAAATTAATTTCCAACCACTGTTGATTTGCATCATCCGCAGACCAACTGTCTGTTGCCGCACCAAATCGAATGCCGTTATTCGCGCGGTCAGGGGTACGTATACCTTGTGAACTTCGTGCACTCATTGTTGCGTCTAAGGCTAAGTTTCTATCAGGATCCGGTGTGTTTGTTGCGCTAAGAGATTTTATAAACACAGGACTATTGCGGTCAATACCTGTATCATCTCCAACCTGACCTTGCCGATTATAACCCCAACCCCATAAAGAGCCATCCGCCATGATTGCTATTGTATGTTGAAAACCAATTGAAACCTCAACCACATTATCCATTATTTCCATAGGATTTGGATTTGGACTGGACAAGCCCGAAGAACTTGTACCATTTCCAAGTTGACCATGTGAGTTGTTGCCCCAGCCCCACAAAGAACCATCGGTTCTGATTGCCATTGTATGGCCGCCCAAGCCATCCCCATTACGAGCCGACACAGCAACCACGTCATCCATTATCGGCGTGTCAGGAGAGCTATCAAATGTTGTACCATTGCCAAGTTGTCCAAGGTTATTGCGTCCCCAGCCCCATAAAACACCGTCAAATCTAAGTGCCATTGTATACTCTCCGCTAGCCGAAACCGAAACCATATTACTGCCTACTTGCACTGGACCATTAATACCCAATGTCCATAGAGAGCCATCAAATGTGATTACTTCTGTGTGATACTTACCTGCTGAAACCGCCATTGCATTGCCCATTATCCATACCGGGCTGTGTCGATCTATCGTTGTACCATCACCAAGCTGACCACCCCTATTGCTACCCCAGGCCCACAGGCTACCATCATTTGTAATTGCCATTGTATGAGAAAAACCCGCTGAAACCGCAATCACGCCATCCATTACCCAAACCGGGTTAAGCTGAAAATCAGTTGTGCCATCTCCAAGTTGACCATGTGTATTGTGTCCCCACGCTAATAACTCACCAAAGGCTGAAATTGCCATTGTATGAGAGAAACCCGCTGAAATCGCAACCACATTGTCCCTTATTCGTACAGGGCTAAATCGGTCTTGACCTGTACCTTCTCCAAGCATAGGCCCAGCACCCCAACCCCATAGACTGTTATCAGGCATAATCACAAAAGAACTGAATCCTCCTGCGCTTATCCTATTACCTTCCTGTACAGGAAAACCCCAAGCAGGCACAATTCCAGCCTCAAGTCCAACAGATTCGATTCCTTCAGCTTCTTGCATCTCCTGAGACAAATAATCTTCCACATCATCATAACTATACTCTTCATGATCATAAACAACTTCATACTCGTCGCTTATGTACCCATCCTCATCCTGCAAAAGCCCATCATAATAACCATCTCCATAACTTTCACTTACACCATTCTCATCAGCAAACGCCAACGAAAAACTACCGAAAACCATCACAAGGGAAATCATAAATGCCAAAACGCCTCTTCTTTTACCTTTACCCATAATATCAGTTTCTCCTTCCGCGAAATCTCGCTCTTTTGACTGGTTTCAGATCTTTTTGCCCAATTTCAATGGTTGTACGGTCAATCTTTTACGACCGGACAACAAACTCCTTACGAAAACGGCCTAACCACCCCCTCCTAAATATTACATAATACCCAACAAAATGATTGTATTTGATATATTACCAACTTGTCAAGAAGTTATTTCGTTTTGGTGACATCTGGTGATGGATTATAGACAGTTGATTATAAACATGAAATAAAAAAATGCCAGCCATCAGACTGACACCGGATTACAAACAAATAATACTTTGTTTGTAGCCCGATGTCGGCCTTTGTGCTGACACTTTATATCTCTTTTACTACCCAATTTAACCGTAATTTCACGAGGTTAACCACGGTCCCCGACCGCTTTTGATGTTTTGGGTAAAAGCGGTCGGCTCCGCCAAGTTACAGCTTCGAAGCGCTTTTGTCGATATTGATAAAAGCGCTTTTGAAGGTAAATACTGTTATTTTTACAAACTATACATCCAAATTTGAACTATACTCTCAAGCAACTTCCAAATTACTCTCGTAAAACCCGCTCCCAAATAACTTCCTCAGCAATCAGCCTTATATTTGTAGATGCCCATTGTAAAGGATTTAAATTTAGAAACCCTTCGGTAAAACTTACCCATGGCCCTTGTCGGCCTATACCGGTTGGATTGTTATTACTTGGAATTGCTCTTGCCTGTGGTGCAGTTTCTGCTCCTACTTCACCTACACTTAAAGCAACTGCATCTCCCAGTCCTGACACCGCGGAACGTAACCCTTGAGCAAACACAGTCGGGCTCGCACTCAACCCTATACTTTGAGCCGACATTGGCCGCATTGTTGGTATTGGTGTAGGACGTGGCGGTGGCGTTGGTATCGGTGTTGGAATCGGAGTCGCCGTTGGAGTTGGGGTTGGAATCGCTGTTGGTATCGGTGTTGGTATCGGTGTTGGTATTGGCGTCGGGATTGGCGTTGGACTCGGCGTT
>Ga0123355_10005616_pt1 | contig 18401 bp, 11 predicted proteins | sample TergutEmb28metaG_3_FD_89872 | JGI IMG/M metagenome (GOLD analysis project Ga0123355, IMG submission 89872) | Embiratermes neotenicus P1 segment gut microbial communities from Petit-Saut dam, French Guiana - Emb289 P1 | ecosystem: Host-associated > Arthropoda: Insects > Digestive system > Gut ... | reverse complement strand
CCTGGAGATCCATCCTAATATTATCCACCCATCTACGCCTAGGTCTCCCCAGTGGTCTCCTTCCCTCCGGTTTCCCCACCAAGACCCTATACACCCCCCTCTCCTCACCCATACGTGCCACACACCCAGCACATCTCATTCTATTCGATTTTATCACCCGCACAATATTGGAAATACTGGGTATTTCAGGAACTAATCAAATACCAGTTTGGATGTGAATGTTCTCAAAATTATTCTATGAGGCTATGTTCATCTTTACCATTGCCACATGATACACTTATAGGAAATGTTCAAATAATCAGTGCACCAAAAATCTTTTTTGATAAAATCTAGGACTTTTTTCTCAACCTCCTACAATTTATGGAGCTTGGCTGATAGAACATCTAATACTTCATATGCATATGTCAATTCTTTCTTGTACACAACATAATGTACAGAACACATCAGCCAGCGTGTTTTTAAGTTCAGACAATGTGAGTACAGAGAACAGAGTACTTACTTCTGTTTGGCAAGTCATACAACATATATTCTTACAAGTATATTCCAAAATAAGTAAATGTGCACTACACATGCATACTAAGAATTTCAGTGGAAGATACAACCAAAAGTGCTAATTCTTTGTTAAAATTCATTAATTTCCTTGTATGGTGTGACAATAACAAAAAACTTAACATGAATTCAGAATTTTTAATGGAATTTATTCTTTAACTTAAAAATGTGTACTGAAAAATAAATATAATTTAAGTGAAGCTGGTGATAGTGGTGACGATGAGGTACAGGTGTACCTATGCACACCTCAAAGGCACATGCAGAAGTGGAGATAAAGCTTCAATTATTCCTAGCCTCAGCGCTAACAGAGGTGAGTGGTAAGCTACCAACACTGGCTGCTTTGGAGAAGAGATCATAAACACACAAAACTGACGTGCATATTTTGTTTGGGCAAATGTTATAGTTGGTAGAGACTTTTTTTAATGGCTATCTTATGTAATGTAATGTTGCATAATTTGATACAGATACCACTGTTTTGGAGGAACCTACCGCTTCAATGTTCAGTGAAAAATGTCACCCTGAAGATATAGTCAGCAACTTCCTCTGAAACTTCTGTACCTGTCTATTAAACTGCATGGCATCAAGTCCAAGAAGACAGTGAAATTCATGGTCACTCCAGTAAGAACCTCAAATCTCGCAAACCTTCACATAATTAAATGATATTCAGTGCTGTGAATGTATATCTCCTTTGTCTATTGTAAGATTGATTGGTTTTGTATATGGATGCAAGTCCAGTTTTCACATTGTTCATTTTAACATATTTAAATAAATATTTCTCCAAAATCTGATACATGTATATTACCATTAGATACAGAGGACCTGCAGGCATGTGTGTCAAAACTGCAGAGCTTGGAGTTGCTTAGAAAAATGAATCTAATTTGATAAAATTAACACTGCACACAATTTACAGTCTCCCATTCAGACACAAGTAAGTCACATTCTGCTGCATTTGGCACAACCATACCAAATGAACCAAATGAAAAACAGCAATGATCACATAAATAGACATGCAGAGGGATGGTAGAATTGGTAGTTATGGAATAGTTCTGGCAAAAATTGGTTGCAAATCAACCAGGTGTGTTTGTAATGTAATCCCACGCTGAAGAATCTGTCAAAATCAATGAAGGAAATGACTTTCAAATGTGGTTGAATGGTGAAAATAAATCACTTAATACAGAATATATATGGAATAATATTCTAGTAAAGTAGATGCTACTTCTGATATAGAATTACAGAATAGTAATATGTTTTCAGGCTTATGCTTTTAACATATCTTACCAGTTAATAAGTCTAGGCTGCTGAATTCTTCCATAGACATCCTAAGAGGGTTCATTGCAAAAAGTACAATATTTACTCAAAACTGGAGTTCTGTGACATGTAGTTCAGGCTATAGTTCCCAGAGGGTAACAAAATATTGAAATACTTTCTAATCCCATATTGGCAATATACGGTTTAATGAATCATTTGATTGCACTGTTTAGTGGACTATCTCTGCAGACAGCTTGACACATGCATCAGAATTACAAATTATTTCTTGCCTGGGAACGACTGTACCCAGCCACAACAATGAACCATCTGAGGCAGTCAGGAACTCAAACTCCAGTCCAGTGTTGAACTGGGCCCTACAAATCTTGGCCAGACACACTGCATTGTATGATATATAAAGGTAAATAAATCCCAGTACAGGCCTGGACAGGCCCTGAGGGTTCCAGGAATTGGGGCTCCCAGATTTTAAGACATTCAGCAGGTGAAGGCCTAACAAACAGGTTGCCTTTACCCCCCTCCCCCCAGGAGATAAACCTGGTACTCATTTCTTTTAAAGGCCGAGTCAACCCCAGGACCACAGTGTAGCTGGAAGGATTAACTGAATGAAAAATTCCAATGACCCCATCGGGAATGGAACCCATGACCTTCCAGCTTATACTGCAGTGCATCAAACAACTGCACCATTGCGTGCCCCATATATGATATATTATGCACTTGATATTTTCCTCCTGTTATGTTTATGACATGTCCTACAAGTGCCTTCTTGCTGGTCCAGTCTTTGCAGTATACAATACATTCTGCAACCTGCCATTCATTTGCATGGTTTCTATGATACTGTGGGGAGATCAAAATTTGAACTTTGGCTGAAGAAATGAACAAGTCCGCATTGTAGTAAACTTTTACAATATGTAAGGTTTAAAACTCAGATAAAATAAACTGGACATGATGGAAAATCATCAGTTCAACTACAGATGAACTTCTGTTGAACCCAATCAAATATATGAAATACTATCAAATACTGGAAAAACAAAGAAACAAATAAAGAAGTCCACAGCATTAAAACAAAAGAATCACAAAATCCTCAACACCATAACGTTATATTTCCACCAATAAATTATGGAAAAATCAACAGCAATTAAATTCTTGAAACAATTAGCAACAGTATATGGGTCAAAATTACTGTACAAAGCATGAATACCAGTTATGCAAATCCCTACTGACCAGCTGTACATACATTCATGTATGTCTTCTCAGTCACACACATTCTCACACTTTCAATGACCCAGCAATATTAAGACATGCAAAGGAGGCATCAAGATATGACTTTAGGCCATGCCTAATAGTTTCTGCTTTTATCTTACTTTCTCCTTCATGTCAGTTTTACAAACAACACTTTTATTTTTAAACAACTTTTTTCATAATCATTAATTTGCCAGAAAGATAAAATGCAAAACAAAATGTCACAAGGTCCATGTAAATTAAAGAGGCAGTTAAAATCTTGACCATATAGGATGTAGTTTGATATAGAATCACCAAGGTTTTGAACAGACCTACTGCCTTACCACCTTCAGGGTGGAAAATCAGCAGGTTCTTAAACACTATTAATAAACAGCATGGTATCAGGATATTCCATTCTTCTAGAATATGACACAGCATCTTATCCCATACGAATGGAATTCTCAGTTATATTACTGCAATTATGTTGTAATTATGATACATGGTATCACATCCAGAAGACCATTAAATTAATGCCCACGAAAGTGAGCAACTCAAGTCTCATGTGGAGGCAGTTGATCACTTGTCAGCTGGGAGTTCTGAGTCCATATGGTGCACCATGAGAGTTTATGTTGTCACATTAACCCTTTCACTTCTGTGTATCTTAGTTGGACTTCACTGCAAATGCAGACTGGCTATGCAGTAGTCGTTAGTTCATTACAGGCTTCATGCTTTCAAGATAACATGTGACCACAACACACAGCCAACATCAGAATGTAAAGTTTGTGGTTATAAACTGTGTACATGAAATGAAACTACAGTGATAAATATCCCAGTCTTATAACTCTGAATTGTATATCCCTTTCACTGTTACGAATAAATTCTTCTCTTAAGCTATGTGGCAGTGACCTTTAGTTTTGAATACAAATTATGTTTTAAAAGACAGAAAAAAGTTGCATGCACAGTCATATTTAAATTCTAAAATTCAAAGGAATATTTGCCAAAAGAAAGAGCAGGGTCAGACATTTTTATTCATCAACAGTGGAAGTGATATACAGAAAACTGAACACCAAGTATGAAAAGTGATCACTAAGGATAATTTTTGTTTTAGCCCAATGTTGTAAGTACAATACAAATCTAGGTAATTCTATCCTCTATTCTACTCTCTGTGTAAAAATATGAACGGTCTCACCCCCCCTTCCCCCCAAATGATATTATTTTAAATTCCAGTAATAAGGGATGATTCTAAAGATGGCAGCAGTAGTTAAGGTACAATATTCTATTATCTTTTGTAAAGATATTTTTACTGCCTTATCCTCACTGTCCATTTTTAAACACATGTTTTTGGCATCTTCATGCCAATTTTTCTTGACATGTCCCTGCACACTCCACAACAAACCAACCACCAACAGTTCTTACAAATGACGACATAAGTCTGCATGTCTTTTTCTGTCAATGAGGCATTCACAAATCTTCACCTTTACTATGATATGTGACAGGGGAGGGAGGAAAAACCTACCATTCACACTTTCATCCAGCTGTTAATAATACACCTAAACAACATCCTAAGCCTTACACATCCTCCAGCCTTACTGATAACATTAACTGGCTTTGAGTTTCCTTCAGTGACAGTGGACACCCAGCACCTGCAGAACCATTCTTATACATAACCCGTAAAATCCTAAGAGCTGGTCACTTCTTATCATTTACGTAGCTCAGATCCCCAATCTGGCTAATGCCTTAGGCCATTTTTATGAGTTCAAAAGAAATACTTATAATAAATCCTAGAAAGCGTTCAGAAACACTGACACTTTCAAATGCACCATGATGATTAAGTAACTTCACCTGTTTAAATAAACAGAAAAGTCAAACTTTCATGCATAATGTGTCAACATTAGTGTCACCATTTGTAGAATGTTCTGTTGCATCTGCATGATGAATCTTTTTCTGTGTGCACAAAAAATCAACATCAGAATAACACATCAGTTCTAATCTGGATTCAGAGAACAAGAATAATGTGAAATGATGTAGAATGTCTTACTGGGCTCAACCATTTGCTCGGAAGTTTGAATCCATTAACCCGTTGACGCCGGAATTAAATCCCCACCCCACCGGCCACTTTAGTGGCTGTTCGACTATTTAAAGGGCTCACTGCACGACATATATATATGACATTTGGCGGCTAAGGGTTAAACGACAGAATTCCTGGACAATTACCTCAGCAAGATCACCTTAGTGTCTGTTACGGTAGTGGTAATAATATGAGCAATAATTTGTTCAAGAAGAATCACTACTTGTATTCATGAACAACACAGCTGCTGAACCAGACTTCACGTTGCCATTCACTACGGACCAGTTGGTTATTAGTGTTGCCGCATTTGGTAACTCCGCTTCTCATGCAAATGCAAGTGAGACGCATGATGATCTGTCAGATGAAACCTTCAGTCTTCAATTACTCAATGCTTGGCACTTGTTGGCGCAGAATGGCTTGGTTGGTTCACTTGATTTCTGACAGTTGGTTCTTCAGCTGTGAACTGAAGTAAGTGACTGATGGCACAAAACTTCAATTGATATGAGCTGATATCCTCACGTGGCTGAAACACAAGTACACAACTGACACAATTCCTGTGTGCACATTCATAGGGCAGACATGAATGTGACAATGCAATGTATGTAAAAACAGGTGCAACTGTTCCTGACTCACAAAGCAAGTTTTCAATTTACACGGCACAAGGCATTTTTATACATTATATGAAAAGGTGATGGTGTTGGCTAAGTCACATATAATGCTTACAAAAACAGCATCCAAAAAACTGTATCAAAGCCATTACATAGTTTGAAAAAATGGCTTAATTCCTGACCTTTAACAGATTAAAGGGAAAACATTGTCCCATTATATGCACTCCTTATGCCCAAAAGCAACACAGGACATGTGCCTATATCATAACATGGCGGCACATTCACATAATGTTTATATCTCTTCGACTATCCAAACAGCCTGATAACATTTCAATTGAAGAGAGCACTTTTTGGCGCTGTAATGCTGCCAGCAACAATAACATTTACTAAGGTTTTCATATAAATTGTGTGACATTTTGCCCTATTTTAACCAAATTTGGATTTTCTCACCAGGTTTTCATAAAAGTCCCCCAATACAAAATTTCACAGAAATTTGTCCCATGGAAGCTGCACCAGTATGTTGGAGAGGTAGATATAATGAAGCCAACAGATACTTGTTGTAATTATGCAAACACACCTAGAAAATGTATCCCATTAAATCACAAAGTTTTTTGTGTAATTATAAAAAACTATTAAAATATTTATCTATAATGGTTCTATAGGTTTAAAATTTTATCTCAGATAATCCAACAAAATTTAAAGCAGTGTTACAAAAATACTTATGTGAAAATTCTTTTTATTCCCTAGATGAATATTTTGAACTCCACAGCTAAAATTTGACATCTGATCTGAACTGACACATGAGGGCTTTAGGACAAATGTTCATTCTCTTTAATTACAAGTTTCTATTATAAATATGTTTGTATATATCCAACCACTATCTGTAACGAAGGATAATTTCCTACTTAAAGAGTACCTCTAATTGCTTCTAACTTACCGCACTATCTTTGTTTCTATTTGTATCTTATTTTTATTTTACCTTAATTTTTTTATTTTTACTTTTGATTTTTATTTTTATCCTTATTATATTTTATTACACTAAACAATTCATACGGACCTATTTTATTATATTTATTATACTAAATAACCATGTGATTTTTTTTGGACGTTTTGCTGACCGTGCATCTCAGTATATTTATCTCAGTAATTAACCAACTTAATGCACAAAATTTTTGTTTTACAATAAGTTTATTTCATGTCTCTACATGTTTCGAGCTTATTGTAAAACAAAAATTTTGTGCATCAAGTTGGTTAATTACTGAGATAACCATGTACTTGTTGTACACACTTGTGTTGATGTCACCCCTTAATCCCAATAAATATGACGATTTCCATATCCATATGGATTATGTAATCCTGTATGGATCTATGGAAGGAAAATAAATTATATATGATATGATATGATATGATTTACCTCTAACTTAAGTGTCCACTTCTGAGGAGAAATTTTGTTTACCAACACATTCATGATTTTTACAACACTCATAATATATTTATAGAAATACACAAATAACAGTTCTTATTTTCCTCTTTCCTGAATATCAAAATCAGACAGATAAATATAAAAACCTTCCACAAAACCTTTGCCTGTTCCATGAATCCTTTCATAAATTCCACACCCCCTTGGGTCTTGTTACTTCATCAAGGTATTGCTACTGAAAGAAATATATCAGTAATGACAAAGGTGACCTTATAGCATTACTAAATTTTGTGTGTCCCAACTTTCCCAGTTTAGTATCGGTCTTCAGAAATGCTGTTTGTTGTGTTATAGCTTGAAGCAAAGACTAACAGTCAACCCAAAACTGCACTCTGTTTATTTGCAGTTTGTTATAATTTCTTTGTTTGAGACCTACATATATGACACAGAATTCATTCTCTTTCCTTTGAACAGTCAGTATGTGTTGTGTTTCAAGACACTTTGGATGGCTGATGGAATGGGTGTGGTTGGCCACCCTGTCATGTGGCCTAAGTTCCAGGCACCATGCTGTTCTCTCACAATAGGACCCAGAGCAATTGATTTCTGAACTATTATTTCCGGGTGTGCCTGATAATGAAATAACTGTTAATAAATATGGAAATATGGGATGTAAATGCATTTACGTCTTCTAGCGAAGTTATGACTGTCACTGAACTGATTTTCATGAATATTACATTCACTCAACAACTTTTGTAATGAATTCCCATAATGAATTTCATGAAAATCTGACGAACAGTTCTGTCACAACCAGGAGGTCACAGACAAATAGGAAACAGATGGACATGATGTCCACATATGGCACTTGTACTTTTTAAAGAATGCCTAAAACTGGAGTTGGGGAGATTGGAAAAATAAAATGTGACAGGAGCCTGTAAAAGGATGAGTAAGCTCCTCTGCCTTAGGAGCTGGCTGGTCTTAATTCAAGCTTTTACAGTTTTAAACCTTTAATGACAAGGGCATTTATTAAACCTCCACGGTTTATTGTGTAAGACAATTAAGACCTCACCCTATCTACAGTTTGGACGGATCATAGTTTTGGAACTTCCACTGCTGCTGTTGATTGCTAGTGTCACACTCCTCCATGAGGAGTTTCTGCTTATTGGAGCTGATTGCTAGACACTTCTTGCTGCTCCCATGCTGTAGCAGATGTGTCTGCAACACATAATAACACATATGGACATTCCTGTTGTACTCTAACACATGAGAATAATTGAAATGCAGAAAAGACATTTAAAACCACAATATTCTTGGCATGCCATGCCATGTAGTTGGGGACATACGTGCCAATGTTTCAGATAAATTTGCTCCTTCTGTCTTCAAGGTGGAAGGAGAAGCTGAGCGGTGAAAATTGATATTAGGAAGAAAGCAGTGGAACTCGAACAAGTGGATTTCACAAGAGTTGTTTGTAATGGGGAAGAGAGCAAGAAGTGCAATGACATAGGTAAGTGGGAAAAAGATGTTACAAATGAACAATAAAAGTAAACAAATAAAATAAAAAAAAATACAGAATACACAGATAACCATCAAAAACAACTTTATAAAATATTCAATCAGCTACATGTTTTGACCCCATGGGTTCATCATCAGGCTGGTTTCCAGGACATTCTAATGGAAGTATACATGTCGCAGTATGGAAGTAAGATCTCACTTCTTACAATTATGTTAAGAATTCCAGCTTTTCTTTAATGCATTCAATTTTTGTGATTAAAATAAAGAGACAATTGAACTGTTAATAGCTTTTTTTTTAAAAAATCTTTTAAAAGTGGCAGATGTTTGTAGTCAATTTTTGTATGAAGCTATATTCAATGGTGGATACCGTGCGGTGATTTCAAATTAGGTTATGTATTGTGGTGAAGAGGTCTTAGGTCACTCACAGCGCACATCCTGTGGCAAGTGGAAGGAAGTGGGAGAACAATAAAGTGGCACTAATCTAACAGAAGTCCTAATAAGGACCAACATTTTAGCTATCACTCTACCACTTTGATTCTGAAGATGGAGGCAGAATATCCCTATGAAAAGCCATATACCTCTACCAAACTATATGGCATACGACAGAGGAATCTGATTGTTGAATGGTGTGAGAACCTCTGATCTCATATCAGGAATGAACTTTCCCTATATTGTATGTGGCAAAGGTTTTAGACATTATGTGCTTCATGTGACTTTGGCTTTCAGGATTTTGCTATGTTCAGCCAACGTTTTGGTGTACAATGCAGTTGCCATCTTCAGGGCAAATTATGTTAGGGGGAGAATACAACCTGATATAAGGTCTCACAATAATAATAATAAGGGTGGGAGTATGCAGGAAGTTTCTACCCAATGCAAAGGATCTGTGGCAAGACCTGCACATTGGGTGAAATCGTCATTCTGATTCATTCAACCTGCAATGGAGTAAAAACAGTGGAATAACTGCAACACATGATGAGGCTATAAACCCTGAAAGCCATAATCAGACATCAGATAAAGGCCATAAATACTTAAAGAAGAAACATTGTGCATTTATTTTATGACATTCTGTGCAGGGTGCCGTCAAATGCCACAACACGACACTTACATCTGCATTGTAATGCCAGTACTGGTTTCCTTTGGATCCATGACAGGGGTACAGTATCACCTCCTGACCAGCATAGTCCAGACAGGTTTCATCTCTCCTTATTTCACCAGCCTTGCTCAGCATCCAGTACTGAAAACCACCACAGTAACAGATCACCACCAAATGCAAATGATATTAACAATGTGGTCTTCTGGGATAACATGCCATATATGTTACTATAGAGTTAATTTTTTGGGGGGGAAACTGTTGCCATCTTCAGAGTGTTCTTCTGCCATGAAGATATAGGCAACAGGATCCTCCAAAATCTTAGTAACCATCAACTAAACTAGATGGCATCACACCCAAGAAAACAGTAGGCTTCATATATTACTGGTAGGACAACCTCAAATGCCACACAAATGATCATTAGAACTCTAATGATCTTGCTTCAGAAACAAACTTCCCAGAGTTCTTGCACACTGTACAGACCTGTGAAAGAGGAGAGTCTGTTGTATTTTAAACTTTGAAGGTGCTTTATTTCTGTAAAACTGTACTGCTTGTACAAAAGGGGCAAACGGTAGCTCAGTTGGTTCAGGCACTGCATTACAAGTTGGAAGGTCGTGGATTCGATTGCAATTTTTTATTGACATAATCATTCCGGCCATACTATGGCCCTGGGCTTGACTTGGTCTCTAAGAGAAATGAGCATAAGGGTAAAGGTGGCCGGTGTGTAGTCCTGACAACCTTACCACCTTCATGTGCTGAATGTCTTGAAATCTGGGAGACTCAACGTCCTGGAACCCTCAGGGTCTGTCCAGGCCTGTATAGGGTTACTTTACCTTCACTGCTTGTACAAAGCAATAATGGGAAATCAGTCTGACAATATTAGTTCTAAAGATAACATCCTACATGACAGAAAAAAGGGTCCTTGTTGTGAATACAGAAGAATTTAGGCACCTTTCCTTGTAAATAACCAACCTGACGCACAATTTTTCATGTATGTTTATTTATATTCTCTACATGTTTCAGGCAGCCATGCGGCCATCATCAGGAGAATTATTGTATCAATGCGACGCCTGGTTTATGTCACTCTGTGTAGATGACCATCTGGTATGCATACCAGACGGTCCATCACAGTACTAACCTAAGGACAAAGAGCATGTCATGATACAGATATACAGCAAATGTCTATTGACATTATGGCAGCATAAAATAATTACATCATTAAACCACAGATTTTTACAATAACTGGGAATTTGTGCTTGAGTCTTATACAGAGTAGAAGGATTGAGATAACAGATACCCTTTCAGTGCTGGCTTTAATATGTTTATATCATTTAAATTTTTGATGGTAGGCTGAAGATTAGTGAATACCTTCATTCCAGGATAGTAAACTCCTGTCTGATGTTTCTTGAGGTTAACATTTGGCTCAATTTGTTTCCAATTTATATACAAAAAATTATAGACAAAAGTATTTGGCAGCAGGTGGAAAAATATTAAACTCTGTGAAAATTTTCCTAATATAGACTCTCCTTTTAGCATGTATTATTATAATAATTTTCTTTATGCTTAAATAAATTTCTGTGTCTGATGAAACCTCTATATATATATATATCTATTATATATATATATATATATATATATATATATATATATGCATACACACACATATACACTCACTAATTCCACTGAGCAGAGTCCTTCTTGAGAAGCTAACAGTTCCTCCATTAGTCAAGAAATTCTCCGCATCTTATGGAACCTGAAGGTTCATAACCATGTACACAAGAGCCCACCACTTGTCCTGCACCTAAGCCAGATATGTTACTTAAAATTGTCTGCCCACGCCTGAGACTCTGTATCCCATTTTATAACATCATGTTACATTTCTACAGTGAGGAATTGTTAGCCTCTCGCCCAACCCGCAAGTTGGAAGAGACTCCCTCTTTGGCTGACTGACACACACATACCCGCACTCGCACAAACATACACACATTTTTTAACGTTAACATGCAAGACCAAAAAGTTATCAAGAACATTTTAATGCTCATCGTGCTCATTAAATTTACCATGTAATAAGTTTCTTATGAATATTCAAAGAAACTTGTTCTGTGTTACATAATCTTAAGAATGGATATCTTAAAGGAGTTGTGGATTTGGGTCAATGGTAAAGAGTGAGGAAACTGTAGAACTTGTGGAGAAAACAGTTCAGAGAGTTCTGAGGAAGTCAAATTCTGATCTCTCTCAGATTCTTGGTAGTGGTATTGCAACAACATGTAAAACCCTCAGACAAAATTTAGGTGATATAATTGGTTTACATCCTTACATGAACATTCTACATCATGTAATGCACACAAACCTAAGAGAATGGGCTTGTGTACATCACATATCACAAGTGTTATTCAGTGACACTACTGCACCTAAGCTACTGGGTTGCCACAGTGTGCAAGTCATTTTTCAGATTTCCTGTTTACTTACAATTCATTTAACAACACTGTCATGAGTGCAGCATAAACCATGTGATATCCAAATTTATATTAAAAAAACAAAGTCTTATGAGACACAAATGACAGTTCTTCAGGTTACTAGTTTTGGCTTTAATCACAAGCCATCATCAGAAATTTTTCTTCATCAAAAGATGTCCAGTGGAAACTGGTCCTTGCATATGAGATTCAGGTCTCATTCCTTTACAACACATGTCATAAAATTTAATGCAGCGCATGCACAAAATTTAATGAAAGAAATGTACAAAATGAGGATAAAAGTATGGAGTATAGAAAGTAGAGCTCTTGATAAAGAAAAGAGTCTGATGTTAGCTTATTAATACAGCTGAAACTAGTAACCTGAAAAACTGGTACAGGTGTTGTGTAAGACAGTGTTTTTTAATATAAGTTCTGAGTAACGCACAACAGGGATTAATCACTTCAAGATTGTATGATATCCAATGACAGAAATAAAAATGAATAATGAGTTAACCAACAAAATGAAGGACGCAGCCACAGCCAAATTATAAGCACTTTACTGGCATTTGCTAGTTGTGCATGGGGAGAAAAAACACACCCACACACATACACACTCACACACACCCACACCCACACAATACACACCACACCCACACCCACACCCACACAAACACACACCCACATACACACACCACACCCACACACACACACCACACCCACATACACACACCACACCCACACACCCATCCACACACACCACACCCACATGCCCCACACACACACACACACACACACCACATACACACAAAAACACTGCTCATGACAGACTGTCCCTGGGCCAAGACTGTCTTGGAAAATCATTAGTATAGAAGAGGAATGTTACCCAGTGTACCACAGCAGTTGGTGAAATGAATCAGTGGTTAGTAGCATATTTAATAATGCAATAGTGGGTACACAGATTAGTTCATGACTATTACAGACAGTGTAACACTGAAAAGGAAATGCAACAGAACATACATTCACTAACTCAGTGTTTCTCAACCTGGAGTTTGTGATACAAATTTGGGTCATGTAGCTATTCTGAATGGGTCACAAAACAATGACTTGCCTTCTGCTTTAACAAGACATACTCATTTCATTAACTCATTAAAATGTAGAAATTTTTTCATATTATTACATTCCACAGATCTTTAGCTGTAGAAATAGTCACATAAAATATCAAGGTATACATAATGCATGCAAAGTAAAGCAACTGTCATAGCAAACAGCCTAAAATTATTTAAATTTAAATTAAAACTAAAATTATAATCTGTGTTATACAAATATAAGAATTTGTAATATAGCAGTAATTAAGAAAATATTGTGTTTAGATATTCTAGTAAATACAGAATAGCAGAGAACCAAGATCCTTAATTTAGCTCCAATCAAAACATTCCTCCAGACAATAAAAGGAGTTGGCAAGAAGAAACCTTTTCAAGGCTAATTTAAACTGTTTCACATCACATGACAAATCTTTGATAGTTAATGGAAGTTTGTTAAAATCTCTAATTCCAACTCTAGCTCCCTTTTGAAACACTGTTAAATTTGCTAGGTGTAAATGTATTGTCAGTATTATATCTTGTATTAATGTTATGTACATAAGAATTAGATGTAAGCAATTCTTTATTCTTAAACAACAAACAATGATAAAGTAAATATATTCTGAGATTTGAAAGGCAAAACTTCCAAATGCTTGAACAACTCACAACAAAACTCTCTACTGCTAGAACCCGTAATAACTCCAATTATTTTTATTTGAATTTTGAATATAATTTTTTTATTTTATACCATCTTTACTTCTCACTCCTGGGGTCACAAAACAAAGCTGTTGGCCTAAAATGTGTCATGGCTTAACAAGGTTGAGAAACACTGCCCTAACTGAAGTGACTTCTCTTTAGTGACAGAAGAACGCCACTTGAAGCACAGATCACAATCACCAGCACCAAGACCAGGAGTTGAACTGGGTACTTCCTGAATATAAGTTAGTTAATGTTTCCACTGCAACGTTCAGGAAGTCTGAATTTTGTGTACAAGCAGTGTATTTATGTGTTTCATATTATACTCCAAATAAACAGCAACTATTTCTATAAACAACATTAACCAACTGGTCTTTGAAATCTTTATTCTGAACGTTTGTAATGTATAGGCTTTGTGTTTTCTGTAAGGTAGAAACAGGGACTTCAAATATTGTTTACACAAACTTTAGACTTTAAAGGTGTAATATTTGCATCAAAAAACTGTTAGGGTATGTAGTACCAAGAAATAAAGTGCCTTCTGGATGGAGGAGAAAGTGAAAAAAGAGTGTAATTTGAATCTATGGGAAATATTTTGGACATTTATCAATTCAAAAATGGCTGCACACTAGAAAGGAGTAGGAGTAGGGGAATATCAACATGAATGCTAGCATTCCTAGAAAGTCTGTTTCCCGTAAACTGAATTGATCATACACAGGCAACAGATAAACATTACAGAACTAACATTCATTTAATTAAAGTGTTTCAAGAAGAGTAACCGGAATTTGTAACAGATTTCAAAAAGCACCATTAGATGAAACTAATTAATACATGCTGGAAACTGCTCCAGAGAAACAGTTAAGTAAACATACACAAATAAAATTAATGATACATGCAAACATTATTACAGTTATTCATCATACCTCCACATGTTACATTATTCAGATTTTATCTAGTTTTTATATTTTGTGCTGCATAAATGAGGGTATGTAATTTACTTTATGTAAGAATCAGATGTCAGAAGTGTGACTGAAAGACAAACACAGATATGCATTACTGAATCGATTATAGGTAGAGAAAATCCACACTGTTCTATCAAATTTCATGCACCAAAAAGTATATCGTAACACAAGGTGCTCTTGAACAACTTAAGTCCGCTCCTGATGGCAAAGATCACAAGACTATGAACATTGAGCTATACTGCATATGTTGAACTGAACCTTATATTGATTATTATAAACCGAATTCAAATCACCATTGTTTTACAAAGCACACAAAATTTTTTTTAAGACTACACACAAATTTAGTTGAGTTATTCAAATGAGTTCCACTTCGTGGAGGTACGATATGAAAAATTAAGAATTACCATCCCCCAATTAGTGTAGTTACCAACAGAGCATACTTCAGTTCAGACTGAAACAAGAAGAACAAACATTAAATTCAACAATACATTGCGTAGAATTTCATTATTCATCATTACTCAGTTTTGGTATGTATTTTGACATAGTTCACACTTGTAAGTTAAGGGCAGATTACTTGTAATTTTACACCAAACAGCAGGACATTGAAAATTAAAGAATGTGATATGATGAATGTCATCCTTGTCATTGTCATAGTCATCATCATCAGTGGGCTGGCAACCCTAAGCAGGCCTTTGGCTCTTAGGTATCTCTACCATCCATCCCTATCCTAGCTTCTATCCTCCAATTCCTAACACCCACCTACATCATGTCATTTATTCACATCAATCCATCTTACTTTGTGTCTTCCTACTCTTCATTCCCTGCATCATAACTTCTAATTCTTTTGGGAATTTCACTATCACTCATTCAAATCACATGTTCTACCCATCTAAGCCTCGCTACCTTCATCATTACCATAACATATCTGAGACCTAAATCATTTAACAGAACAGTGACATGAGATACGGTAAACTTGGGTTGGAATTTATAATTAATATAAACCGAAATGACAAGTAAAATTAACGTCATAGAATATTAACTTGGATAGTATATCAGAATATGTATCACTGCTTGTTAGTTCACAAGAAGGAATAACATAGATATGGAATAGAGACATGGAAAAACTGAGCCCCCTTATATGACTCAGAGAAGGCTCAAAAGCAAAAAGCATTTTGCACTCTTGCATCCTTATTTTCTTATAAATACTGTCACATTCAGAGAATTTTAACACTTCAAACATATGCATTACTTATAACAAATGCACTCTCATTTGAAATTATAATTTTGATGAATCAAAATTACAGCTACTCTAAAAGTGAGGACAAGACAGTCAGTACAGTGGCCAAGCAAAGGGCTGAATGATCCTCACAGAGGCAAGAGATTGTTATTTTTTCAAAAACATCTGAACTGGTCCTGAAGCTCACCCAGCTTCCTATTCAACAGGTAGCAAAGACACTTTCCTTGGGGGTAAAGGGGCCAGGGTATGAGCAGAACACTCACCACCATCCAGTGCCCAGGTTAAGAATGAATGGGGCTATGTATCCACTCCCCCACTAAGCCTTCATGCAGTGTATAGGGACAGCCTTGCCTTTACCTTTCACGAAACCTAACTTAACCCAACTTAAATGAACCTAACCTAACATAACAACAGGTGTTTATATATCCTATAGAACACAAGGGGTTAATTATTTCCTTACCATCACCAAAGTCACTGCATGATAAGTTAATGTCAGTGAGGATAAAAATATCATATAATCTGTAAGTGATTTATATGGCAGTGATTCCATGGCAACCTACCTGGTTGCCACCCTGCTTATGGCATGGCCATAGCCCCACTGGCTTGTGCATATCATCAGGCTTGCAAGCGGAGTCCACGCACTGCCCTGACCATTCGTTACCAATCTAATGTTGGTGATAACAACATCAACATTTTAACATACAATTTCAACACAAGAAACAAATCAGAATTGTTAAAGTTTGGCACCTTTCCTTTCCCAGCCAATAAATAATGATAGCCCTTCTTCCAACAGACTTTCAAAATTATTTGAAATTTAATACATAAGTCAGTTAGTCCACACAGTATGCTGTTTTCTTGAACATGACAGGTCCAATTTGGTAACTAAAAATGCAGTAGCTATATAAAAGATAAAAGAGGTGAAATGTGTCAGTGGCTTGTAAGAATTACGTAATGCAGTTTAAAACATCAAACCCATTACATGGTATTGCACTGATGTGTGCTTCAGTTGACATGTTTTGTGTTTGATTATATTACCCTAGACAACATCAAATGGTTGTGCATGACCTACTAAAGAGCCGCTGAAGAATGATTAAATTTTTCACCAGCAGGTGGCGTGAGAAAGACCTACAAACCCATTCTTAACCTCTGAGAATGTCCCGACAATCTGCTGTCCAGCACGACTTGATCTCAGGAAATATTACAGCAGACATACACATCTGGCACTCCATCGAAAATTATGAACTTATACTATAAGAGATCTGTGATTTTTGCCCCTACCATGGGGATAAGAGCCCATGGCTCTGGCCTCTAAGACATGTGGATGTTCCTATGTCTAATGACTTCAGGGGACTTGGGATTGATTACATCACAGCTCCCAGTCAACAGTAACGTCTGGGTGGTACAGACAAACCAACAGACATGCTATGGTCAGAGTGTCTGAAATGCATTACACAGGGCACTCTGTGCATGTGCCTGACTTACAGCCCAGGCTTTGCACCTGAGAAATGCATGCAAGGCAGTGAGAAAGCTCCAGTGAACATACACGTGAGTTTCCCGTCCGGCACACATGAAAGTCATGCTCAGGCCATAGACCAACAACATGGAGATAGGAACGATCACTGATGTTGAGACAAGAGTTGGGATAGATTGGATATTGTCTAATAAACTAATAGTACTAGAAGAGGATTTACATAATCATGAGGTTTGTCATCCCCGTTGTGTTCTATAAAATAACTAATGTACAGTGTGTGTACTGGTCTAACACAACTATATTTATTGGTAGAATATAAAGTATTTTCTACATAAGGTACAACTACATGTTTTGGCGCTTGATAATGGCCATCTGCAGGTTGTACATGAAACACTTATTAAGCAGTTATAAAAAACATACATAGACTGTTTATATGGGGTAGGATGGGGGTAAAGTGGGCACGAGATCTTGTATCTGTGAGATCTCATGCCCACTTTACCCCCTCCCTACCCCATACAAACAGCCCATGTATGTTTTGTATAACTGCTTAATAAGTATGGAATAAGAAACCAACTAGATGTCACTTAGTATATGTTTATTTCTACTTATCAGTTGCTCAATATGTTTCGGGCCACCATGTGCCCATCTTCAGGAGCTAACGACTTAGTGGTATTTTCTCTCCCATGTGGTGTAGTGCTGTAACAATGGACAGTGTTATTTCCATATATGTATAGTATTTCCGGGTTGATATGTTGTCTGTTTTTATTAGGTGGGTTGTGTG
>Ga0123355_10005615_pt1 | contig 18401 bp, 6 predicted proteins | sample TergutEmb28metaG_3_FD_89872 | JGI IMG/M metagenome (GOLD analysis project Ga0123355, IMG submission 89872) | Embiratermes neotenicus P1 segment gut microbial communities from Petit-Saut dam, French Guiana - Emb289 P1 | ecosystem: Host-associated > Arthropoda: Insects > Digestive system > Gut ... | reverse complement strand
GGGAGGGGGGGGGGGGGGGGGGGGGGGGGAAGTTATTGAACATAAAATGTTTTTTATCTCAGTAACTGACCACCTTAATGCACAAATACTTATTTTACAATAAGTTCATTATATTCCGCTACACGTTTCAAGCAATATTGTGCTCATCATCAGGAGGTCAAAATTATATTATACAGCATCCGGTATCATCACACTCTGTAGGTGACAGTCCGGTGCACAGGTTGAGAGAGTTCTGCAGTCCTCTCCCAACCTGTGCACCGGACGGCCACCTACAGAGTGTGATGATACCGGATGCTGTATAATACAATTTTGGCCTCCTGAAGATGAGCACAACGGTGCTCGAAACATGTAGAGGAACGTAATAAACTTATTATAAAAGAAGTATTTGTGCATTAAGTTGGTCAGTTACGAAGATTATAGTGAGATGCACCGGTCAGCAAAATATAAAAAATAAATAAATAAATAAAATGTTTGATTTTCTCCACAAATTTGTCTGAGACATTTCTCATTCTAAGAAGAACTGACCCAGATAGGATAAAAATGTATAAAGGTCTTCACGTAGAGCACACGTTATTCTTGTCGGGTTTTAACTAAAATTGAATTTTCCCGACAGATTTTCTAAAAAATACTCAGATATCAAATCTCAATATATTCAGTGGCAGCCGAGCTGTTTCCTGCGCACAGAGACATGACGCAACTAATAGACGCTTTTCGTAATTTTGCGAAAGCACCTAACAAAAAACAGGAGAAATAGTCCAGTTAACTACAGTGATTAATAAATGAACTCTTAGGCTCCTACGTGTACATGAATATATTCTAGCCCCCCAAACTGTCGTTCACATGCCCTGTTTATCTGGACAACGCTCCATGTCTTTGGCCAACCAACAAACCAGTCCACTCACTAATTGCCCGAAAAACTGAGAAGGCAGCAAGTACAGCAAAGTGTGTGATGATTCAGGTTCATGGTACGCCTAATCTTACACAATACCCTTGAAAAATGATCACTTTTGAAACATCGAAGATCTTAAATCTTCCACCTACATTAGAGTTCTAAATTATTCTATATTATTCAGTATTTTCATTACCATTTTCATCAGGCGTGTTCTATGAAGCTGCCTTTCCAGAGTATTTAAACCCTACAGTGATCATACATAGTGAAGTTATTTGCGTCAATTTCTATAATGTACAAAAACCGATAAATTGGTCTGTTGTCTCTAGACATCATAGTTCGAGAAGAAATTTCGGAGTATTTAACACCTTATAGTACATTTATTTCCATGTACACTAGAATAATAATTGTGTGGAATTGATTTTATTTAATTTCGTCTCACTGTACATACATTCCCACTGCAGGTCCACAGAAATGTGAGTCCTGAATTCTGAACAAAAGCGAATTGGGACTTAAGTAGACTGCATTGTTAATATGCACATTAAAAATTGTGAATTCTTACCGAGTAACGTCAATTAAATTTTCATGAACAAAATTACTTTAAATTTCACTATTCTCCGTCCAGATGTTGGGAACAGTTCCACGTGTTTGCTAGACAACGCCAAAGCAAGTGGCATGATCAAATATAAACACAATGTTTTTGCGTGCCTCATAGTGAACTGCAAGACCATTTAAAAGTATAAGTCAATATTTTTACAGATATTTCAATTGAAGAGTGTATTTCGTGTAAAGTTAACTTTTAGTTTTAAAACTAGCAAGATAAGAAACCGCACAATTAATATTCCCAGTGACATTCACTCTAAAATATATAATTCATAAGAGCGAGAAAAAAAAATTCTGTCGAACCGAAGAAGTTAAATACAAAGTTTCAAAGTTTAAGGCCGCTGTAATTGACAGTGTCAACGTAGGGTCAAAATAGGTTCAGAAACTGGCCCCTATTTCAGTTTATTAAGAGAAGGGCAAAGTTACTTCTGCATAGGCTTAGCCATACACAGTGCGTGTAAAATGAGATATACTATGTGATTCTCATGTCGATAATTCTGACGACTAATCGTATTTCCTTATTACTGTCTACTGGACTTCAAGGAGTCGCAACAAAAATTCAGAAAATTCTTCGTATATGATAAGCTGGCATTTTCGGACTCGAATGTAACTGGTTGGATGATTTCACTGTCTGGTTTCTATTACACATAGTACGTAAATATATTCTGTACGAAGTGGAGTAAAGGTAAAGGTAAAGTTCACCCTAGAATAGATCACGAGGTCCAAAGGGGTAGTAGAGGTATAGCTCTACTCTTTCTTTAACCTGGGTGCTAGAGGGGGTGGGTGGCCAACGCCACGGCCCGCCTGTTTTACCCTCGGGAAAGGCCCGGTATCCGTTGTAAAAAGGCTGGGTGGGCCCCAGGGCCGGTCTGGACGGGTGCGGAAAATCTCGTCCCCACTGGGATTCGATCCCCGGACCGTCCAGCCCGTAGCGACTGCGCTATCCTGGCCCACACGAACTGGTGAGGAGGATATAAGGTTTCCGAAGTAGAACTGTTCTAGTGAAGATGAGACTTCAAAAAGTCAGGACCAACATCGAACCCTCTTCCTCCTCTGTTTAGCTCACCTTTTCACTAAGGCATAACTTTGATTATGGCTTTAAGTAAGGCAGTATAGTATCGCAAATAATGATTGGTATGAACTTATACAGATATATATTATGAAGAATTTTGTAGAGGTGGTAGTTATTGGCTGCGGGTACACGAGTTTTAAGAAGTCAGTACAGTAAAGGTAATTTTAATTTGGTAAACATAAAAAAAATGTTATTATAATGTTATTAAAGCAAATATTTGTTATTTATAAATTAGGGTTGTACTACATTGAGATAGCTCAGTAAGTAGTGAATCGACTGTCTGTGGTTAGGATAGAATAATCTAGATCCCTTGCAAAAACGTTCATTTTGTCGTCTATAAACTGGGATTATACCCGTAAATCTTACACAGTTTCAGTTCAATTCACACTACAGTTGTAATGATAAACAACCATGGTTTGCTGAACGCTATCTTGTATAAGTGTTAAACTGAAAATTTATACTGCTTGGTTATAATTAAAGCCACTCTAAGAGATGAATCAAAAAAATCTTCTCGTTACTTGAAGAGATCCTCGCACCCACCCATTTGTGACATTATCTCAGTTAGTTAATATAGACCGCGTTCTAGAATACGCCCAGTAATATATATATGTAAAGGTAAAGGCAAAGTGATCCCGTTACAGGCCCGGTGTGGCCCAGAAGGTGGGTAGAAGTATAGCTCTACTCTTCCATGGCCGCGGCACTAGAAGGGGCTGAGTGGTCAGCAGCACGCCCCGGCCGCACTTTACTCCCGGGAAAGACCTGGTACCCATTTTACAGGAGACTGGGTGGGCCGGTCTGGACGGACGGAAAATCTCGTCCCCACCGGGATTCGATCCCGGACCGTCCAGGCCGTAGTCAGTCGCTATACCAACTGAGCTACCCGGACCACAGTAAATATATATTTACGCAGTCTGACGGATTTGTGTCTATTCGCAGGGCAGTAGTACCTTTACTTAAAGTTTTGTGTAATTCATTAACTCCCAGTACTTTCAATAGTGCTTGGGATTCTAATAGAAAGACTGAAATTCTGCCAGCTTACAGATTTCAACGGTATAATGTTAAAACTTCCATCTAGGGGAGACAGAACAGACTCGAAAATGATTTCTGTCACAGAGATATTTCTTTTTATCCGAGGTAAACAGCCTGTTTTCAGACGAAGTAACGGAAGTGCACATTTCAGATACCATACACCCATATACCATATACCCATGAACCATATACCCCATATGTTAGATACATCACATCGGAAATTCACAGTGTTCTTCTTGCGACTCTCTCCTACTGTCAATAGTCCATTAACGTATTCTATGCACAGCGTCTTTTATCGTTAAGAGTGTGTAATATTTTCACATGTGTGACAGAAATGTTTTTCTTTGAACTTGTAAAACCAAATGCACAACGAAATAAACTTACGAGAAAAACTGGCTATATTTTTCTAATCCTGCTATTTCTTTCACCCTTTTGTACTAGTTACCCCTTGTTACATGAAGTCTACTATGTTTTACACTCTATATTCATGACTAAAAATGTTAATGAATACCTGTCTGAAACAAGGCTAATATCTGCCTGCCGTATGTAGAAATACTTCCGCACCAAGGTGAATTTCTTGCCGATGTCTGCTGAATAAACGACACCGCGAGAGTTCACGTGATCCGAGAGGACTTTGCATTCGGCTGTCCTTATCGGACGGTAAAAATAAAAACAGAGACGCGCAGTAAAACACACACAGGCCTACCTGTCAACCGGCAGGAACCGTAACATATGGAATGGAAAGTTTTATTTTCGGAGGTTTCTGTGAAAGTTTTTATTCTACAATTGGTGTTTTTCTTCTGGTTTCTAATTAATATTACCAAAAAGGGGTTCTTATAACACAGAGGATTGTAACGAGCCATAGAAGTCTATTTAATTTACACACACCAACTGATGAACTTATATATATTATTTACGAAGTTTAAAATTTATATTACAACACTTAAAACACTCCTACATGTTTCGATCTTACGATCGAAACATGTAGGAGTGTTTTAAGTGTTGTAATATAAATTTTAAACTTCGTAAATAATATATATAAGTTCATCAGTTGGTGTGTGTAAATTAAATAAACTTCAGAATGCACGATGCAACGATAAAGATACATAGCAATCTATATTTTGCCTACAATGACACATTATCGTCAGGGATGATTAGGCTAGAGGCTGAAAGGCGGGTGAAGAATGTTTCGATTCCGAACAAGTAGAAGAGATTTTTTCCTTCTCCAAGTGTTGAGGCCGTGTTGTATACATACCGGACGCACAACGACTTCTACCTAATAACGAGGCGACATTCCCTGTAGGCTAACATGTCTCGATGCCTAACTAAACTGAGGAACAACCTTATATGTTACTTTCTTAGTTCTACAGATTAGGCTGTCATCTCCGACATGAAACTCGGTCATAAAATTGTCATGATTTTTTTCGGTTGCCAATTGTCCCGTATTGTGGAAACAAACCAACAAGGTGATCTGAATTACCCTGTGGGATTTATCGAAAGGCAAAATCGTCTTCCATTTTAGTGGCCAAAAACAGGTTGGCCCAAAAACAGTACCATTAGGTTGAGACAGCCCTTACTTGGTTCGATCCCAAGAACAGGCGCCCCTGGAACACAGAGCTAACTAGAGATTTGGCATACTTATCTACTTACGTGTATGAGACGTGTGATTAGGGCCGATGTACATAATGCGTCTCTGTTTTGGTCAATCCGATTTTGTTTAAATTTTAGATACGGAAAACTCTAGTAACTAGCGTGGGAAAAGCGGACGGGGCTGACGGAAGAGCGCCTTTTTATCTGACAGATTTTGTGACTCCGAAGGACAGAGGCGGATTAATGGAGGCAGGAACTTTACGCTAACTTGCAGTTGTCAAGTGATGACGAGAGGGATGATCTAGACAGGATACATTCCGGATCAACTAACAGAATCCAAACTAGTTCTCTGTGCTTGCAGTGACATCCCTTTTCTTCGATTTTAACAAACGTGTTCGTTATCTGCGATTCAGCAGTGTGTGATTCTGGGCAGATGGTTCAGTGATGCCTGTTCTGGGTTGCAAAGAGACCCTGTGCGCTTGCTCTTTGCGCGGCATGTACGTAGAATTGTCTGGATTCTCATAACACATGTTATTTAAGTGTTAACTCGAGCGACTGCATTTCCGGGATACCGCATGCCGGATTATCACCTAACCGATTAATAAATTTGACTTCCGCTTCGTCAGTGATTCGTCTTTTTGGCCGAACACGTCCTAGTGTTGCTACTTTCCTTCCCCCATAAATAATCTCTGCAAGAGAGATAGAGAGAGGCAGATAGAGAGAGAGAGAAACTCATGATCCTGAGCTACCTTGTGTGCGGAGTGAATGAGCGTAAGCTGCAATTCTGCCGGAATACACCGAGGGCGTGAATACGATCAGGACTAGAAGCAGAGCAATCGTGTGCAAGGTCCACACCGTCCAGCCTTGTTGCTGCGTGTTTCAGTAGTTCATCAAGGCAGAACTGTACCTTACATATCATGTCGAGACACAGGCTACTTGCATATTTGCCTTGGCACCTTGCTGACACGTGAGCATGAGCGTGATTAGGCTGATCGCAATATATAGGAAGGAAACTTCCGACCTGATTGGTATTCGATTTTGCACAGATTCGGCACGTTCACCCGGGAGACAGAAAGCGTCACTGTTGGGATTTTAAACTCGCAGTATACAAATTTTTAGTATATTAACAATAAAGAGTCTGTAGCACAGGAGGTCTCTGAGGTTAGAAAGTACAATCATTAATTTTGCTCTCATCTGCTTTAAAATAATTTATTAACCTTTTGGCGCTGGAATTATTTTTTTTAAATTTTAGCACACCTGTATATAAAATGTGAATAATTCAGGAACCAAATATGTTAGAATTATGAAACAAACTGCATTTTGAAGAGGAAAATACGGACAGTATATACCGTGTTTAAAATATTCAGTACCTATATTTGTTGAATAAATATATAAAATGCAACGTTTAAAGGTTAGCGGTGCGGTACGACCACTATAGTCGTTATTAGGCATCAAAAGGTTAATACTGAAACACGGAAGGGAGCATAAGTCAATTTACACTGCAGGCACATGCTAAAACATCGAGTGTCAAGATACTTCATCTCCACTCTGTATATCTCATGGCCGTTCGCTGAGAGACGCAACAGGCTGTAGAGCGCTAAACTGACACTTTCAGTGTATTCATTTTGAATACTGACCGCAGCGGGCCTAATAACAAGCCGAGAGGTTTCTTGTAGTTGCCATATCGAATGTCATGGTCGCGCGGTTATAATTCTTGTTTCGTATTCGGGTAATTCCGGATTCAAATCTTTGCCCGAAGATTGGTTGTGCTTAGGATGTTCCGGGGGCTGCCCCGGTTCATTGACGCAAGCCGCAGGGCAATACTGTGAACTACGCCTCGACCGTTGATTTAAACGTTTTCCCAAATCGTTAATCACTTATCAACATCCCGACAATATGTGTGTGTGTGTGTAGTGCATAAAACGGGTCGTCAGAATATTCAAGCGATAAGCCCCATAATCCAGCAGTCGCAGCAACGAAGTGTGACTAACCCACTCAGACACAAATCACAGCAAAGGAACTTCTTTAACCATGAAACTTAGGTGCGACTCAATTACTCTTTCACACCGAGGGCATTATATAAAGTGAAGTTCTGTGTGTGTGTGTGTGTGTGTGTGTGTGTGTGTGTGTGTCTGTATATAAATATACATATTTATTTATTTATTTACGGATATTATAGATAAGGAAAATATATATGTTCAATTCAAAGCGTAAATAAATGAACCAAAAATAAAGAAATTCCCTTCCCTTAGTTTCTCTAGAGAATGGTGGGGAAGTAAATTTTAAGCAGCTTACGACCAAATTTTCCAAAATATTCTCTACTGGCACTCACCCTTCATGACAATATTCACATTCAATTTGATGCTACGTAATCTCGGCCGCTTACCGTGTTCGACATAGCGATTCGCTACGGGCTGGACGGAGCGGGGTTCGAAATTCGTTGTGAGCGAGGGTTCCACATTCGTCCAGGCCGGCCCCGAGGTCCAAACACCCTGCTATGAAATGGGCACACGTTCTTCTTCCTGTGGGTAAATAGGGTGCGGTGTGGCGTTGACCACCCATCCTCTTCTAGCAACGAAGTCAAGCATGGGTAGAATTATTCCACTGCCTCCCTTTTGTGCTTACTTTGGCATGTTACGGGGGTCACCTTAGCTACAATATCTAATACATTTCAGTCTTTTGTGGGTTTTACCTAGTTACTAAGTGGTCGATATTCATCACGGCATTCTTCTCTTGTCCAGCTGAAGGCGAGAACAGACCGAGTTTTAGAACAGGCGTGGTAAGAAAAACCTCAAGAAAGTGGACAATGTCAAGTACAAAAGGCAACATTACTGTTATTCTTCCAAACCCACTATAACTAGAAAGTTTTGGTGGTCAGTAGTGGAATATTGCATTGAACGAACGCATGTAATTTCTATCTTCTGGGAAAAAGGTCACAATTTTTACCAATACCTATATTATACCAAATCTAATCTTTATTCTTCTTTCTTCCAACCACCCAAACTAGAGATTTTTCCTACACGTGGATCGGCCACGCTTTTTTATTGTCTTTGTGATTTTCCGCCGTCCTTCCGGAAAAAAATATTTGGATAAACTTCATGGTATAGGAAGTGATAACAGTGAGATGGCAGTTTTAATAAATCGAAGAAGAAATTAACTGAAATTTTTTCGGTACTCTATTATCATCAGCAATGAACGAGTGTCAGAAATAATGATATACGGCCCATATATTATGAAAAGAAGGCGGTTTAAAAATGGTTGTATTTAGACTGCAACACACCTCTTCAATCAATGGATCCTCTTCTGCTTAATGAACTGAGGTTTTGCGAGAGCTCCCTATTTTCGTACGTTCTTCACATCATTTTATGAATAACTTCATTGAAATTTTGCTCGAGAATTTCTTGCAGAAAGAGATGTATCAGCTAACTGACTTGGTAAATTTAGTAGGATAAATTGAATGACTCTACAATATGCTTTAAGCACGACTCATAGCAACTTCCAAAGGTAGATGGTGATACAAAACATTAAATATTTCTGAGAGGCCGCCTCCGTAGCATGACAAACAAAGAAACATGAAGATAGAAGTGGCAGTGTCTGTGAGTTCCGTGATGGTCGCTGAGCTTTTCAGGGAAAGTGGAATGCCACGGCCATTAAGGAACCAGGCATTAGCCACCGTAACCAAGTGTTTATGTACGTTCTGCCGTGTCAATGTCTGCGTTCGCCTGACACCGAGTCTGTTAATCGACCGCGAATGACGTCATGACAGCCGCGATGAATATCAGCCACTTAGTAACTAGGCAAAACCAGCAAAGGACTGAAATATATTTCAAAACAGACATGCAGTGTTGCTATAATTAAGTCCTTTGTAATGGCAGTTCCTTTTCACTGTTTGATAATTTCTTACCCGAGAAGACAGAAGGAAGAAATAAACATCAGGAATAAAGCAGGGAGAAAGAATAAAAAAACAAAGAAATTAGAAATGACGTAAAGAAAGCAAAAGAACGTTAGACGAGGCGTTGGTGGGACATAAGGGCTCAGTAGATGCTCGCACATTAACATCCGGAATTCGAATCTCGGTAGGGGTGTTGGAAATTTACATTAAACGCCACTGTACGCGGAATGGGAATCACGCGCTCTTCCACCTCTGCTAAAGGCGGCTGGGGCTTGAAGCTGACAACTGCCTTCCATCTAGCTGTCAGGATAGTTATTGTCTGAAGCGCCCTCCATCCACTCTTTCATGCATTAATAAGGTGAGATTTCTGAAAAAACAAAAACATGTCCTCAGTCCTTGATTTCGGCGTGGTGCAAATTCGGTTGCTTGAACAACGAAATTTCTAAAATTCTGGTCGGAGACGTTACCATGGAAAAGTGCGAAAATAGTGCAAGTTACTTAGTCTTTTTGAAGTAGCTATATCATAGGATGTGACGATAGTCCAAGTCTTTAGAATGTGCAGCGGTGTCGAGTGCTAAATAGCCAAAGACATGTCGAAGGACCAGAATATTCTTCCGTTCTCCGAAGGGTCCAGCCCAGCCCTGAGGCCCGCCTAGCCTCCTGTTCAAAGGGTACCGGAGCTCCTTCCCCGAAAGTAAAACGAACGGGGCGCAAAGCTGACAACTCATCTGCATCTAGCGCCGAGGTTAGGAACGAGAACGCCTTATCTTACTCATTCCGTACATTACAATCAATAATCTACAACAATAAACCAAAACATGCACACATTTTGTCATTGACACATTCAAAATTTTATTAAAACAATTAAATTCCTACATATTTCGAAACTTAGAGGTTCAGCAACCTCCATCACATACGAGTGCACTTCTGTACGCTGTGTAAGAGCCTTCATTTCTGCTTTGCATGCGTAACTTTTCTACACGGAATACTTCTATATACTACTGGTTCTTCTACACGTTACACAAGAGATCAAGTTCCAAACACATAAAAAATAATTAGAGCCGATTCCAGTGGCCATGCAGTCTAAGGCGTGGGTTTGGGCCCTGTCGCTTGTTGGGATTGCGGGTTCGAATCCCGGAAGGGGGCAAAAAAGTCTGTCTGTCGCGACTCTTGTGTGTTGTTAGGTACAGATCTCAGCATCGGGCTGATCACTTGTTCAAAAGAGTCCTAACGAGTGTGGTGTGAGGACTGTGATCGTGAAGCCTCAGTAATGAGGAGGCCCTGGCCCACTAGGGGCTCTTGTGCCATGAGGAGCGGGGGAGGGGTAGATGTGTTTTATACAGAACTATTGGATGTACTCCCTGATTGTGAACCTATAATATTCGAAATATGTAGGAGTTCCATTGTTTTAGCACAATTATGAATGTGTAAAGGACAAACTGTGTGAATATTGTTGCTTGATTATTGTCGATTAATGAGTACAGTTAAAACTTCCCTCCCCCATACGCCTGCACGGTGCCTACAAGGTAAACATTAATTTTAACAATTAATTATCTGTTTCGATAGCTAATTTCTTGGCTAGATAATGAGATAATAATCTTAGTTAATATAGTCATTTAAGAAACTGATTACTTATTAATTCGTGTTTTGGCTAGGGAGTTACAGCCATCGTTAAATACTTAACTAGTCTGTTAGATTATTAGTCAGCTAGCTAGTACGTTTTTTAACCAGTAAGGACGTAAGTTACCTAAGAGCTAAGTTTCGTTATGAATTACTAATCAAATTGTTATTTAGTTATTTTGCAAGACAGCTACTTAGACATTTCGGATAAGCCTTTATTGTTCCAATTAGCTCTTCGGTTAACTAACAAATTGGGAGATTAAGTAGAATGAAATAAAGAGACAAAACCCCCATTTGATTGAAATGCATTCCATTAGAGCCAAATCGCTCGGGCAGCGGACATGGGAGACATAGTGGCAGGGAAGGGACTTGCTGTAACCGAGTGAGTCCAAAGGAAAGATTGCGCGGCCAAATTTGGTTACCATGGACTGGAGTGATGCACAGTGCAGGGCGGTTCTGTTCACGCCCGAGGGCTTCATTCTTATTTAAAACAGCTATTTTCATTTTAAACGGGTTGGTTGGGCGGGAGAGTGATCAGCCCACGTGGTTACGATCTGCTCGCCCGAAGAACATGAAACTATCAAACACTGAAGTAACTGGTTTTATTTTTCGTCGCACAAACAGGTGCGTACAATAAGAACGAGCTTAGAATCAACACCAAAATGAAATATTAGAAGCATTTGGCTGCCTTCTTTAGCTGATCCATAAGCATTATAGAAATATCTTAACTTAAAGCAACACTCATGTCTGGAACGTAATATTTTTCTTGCGTTATTGTCGAACTTCTCTCATGCTACCTTTTACGGAAGAGATTCTCGCTCACTTAGCATTAACAAACATTTAAAATACATAAAGGTACAGAATGTACATAAAACTGAAACGTAGATCGGTACTTACTATAACCAACGCAGTTTTTATTAAATTGGTATTTTAAATGTTCTTTCATGTTTGTATTTTAATTATATCAAGGATTTTACATTAATTTCCAGTATATCAAGATCCACCACATTTATACAGCAACTGTACAAAGAAATGTCTACATTTTAACCATCGGACTCTTTTACGTCACGTCAGCTGTGCACAAAAATGGGTAATTTAGTTTTATGCTGCATGGATTTGGTCGGACTCTCTTATGATGGTCCCAAGTGGACCGAAATATGTAGAAGTATTCCGTGTGATATGGGGACTGCGGTGGCACAGTGGTTAAGGTGCTGTGCTACAAATCGGAAGGTCGCTGGTTCGATCCCAGATGGTGTCATTGCAATTTTCCATTGACATAATCCTTCCGATCGCACTATGGCCCTTGGGTCGACTCAGCCTCTAACAGAAATGAGTACCAGGAGCATTTCCTGGGGTAAAGGCGGCCGGTGCGTAGGGCTGACCTTACCATCATCCTTTGCAGTTATCATGTAATCTCGGAAGCTTAACTTCCTGGAACCCTCTGGGCCACTCCAGACCTGTAACGTGTGATGCTGTAATATAAATATCTACGGAAAAAGTTTGTGCGTTTAGATGGCTTAGAGTTGTGAATCAATTGTCGATAATGCGCGGAATGAACAACATAAAGCTCATCCATTGGGGTTTGTGGTGTTAGGCATAATTTTCTCAGTATTCTTAAGTATCTGATGATGGCCTTGTAAAGCAGAAACTTATAGGACGTTGACATTAAATAATTGCCAAATAAGAGATTGCGATATTTTGTAATCGCCTTTTTGTATTCCGCGTCACAAAGGGATGTGTAAACTAAAGCACATTGAATGTGAGGCTGGTTGGACCACAGAACCACTTGGGATGTTTTGGAGAAAATCTCATGGTCCTGTCCGGAATCAAACCACGATTTCTGAGGAGAACTGGAGCGAAGAGAGCCTGTTAAACATTGAATTAATTGAAAAAAGGAACTAATTAGCGACAACAGAATCTATTAATTTTAACACGCTAGTAGTGCGAAACGCGAGCCTGCGAGTATACTGTACAAATCGACTTTCAAAACGCCATGTGTCGGTCATAAGATTTAAAGTAAACGTGGGGTCAAGTTGCACCTGGGCGTCCTTGGTCCAGTCGAATTTACGTACACGTGTATTGCCGAGCCTCGCAAAAACAAGGCCTGGCAACACACGTGTACGTAAATTTAGCTGGAGGGGAAATACCGATCCGGTGGCTGAATATTGCAACATCATCTGGCTCCGACCGCCCGAGCGTTACTCCCTATTCAGTAGAGTCACGCTCGGCACCAGCTACACAAACATGCTGTGAATCTTACGATTCGTACAGAATTGCCGAGGTAATTGGAAATAGTGTGTAAGAAGAAGGAAAGAAGGTAAAAGCATAAAAGGCAAGAAAGGCGTAGAAAGACTACTCAAGTGATGGCAGGAAGGAGTAGCCTAAGAGGTCACATGGTCTAATAGCTGAGAGAAAGATGACGATAGTGAAAATGATGATAATAACAACCAGGTACAGAACGATTTAAGCAAGCGGTTGCAAAGTATTCAGCTGTGACTCTGAACTTCCATCAAGAAGACCACTAGGCAAACAAGCTCAGGCTTCGTGGCACTTCGCGTAAGTGACCTCCTTCCTGCCACACCTTCTGTGATTTAGTCCAATAATGCCAAAGCGTGGGAATTCTCTAACTCATAAAAAGCTCTGAAAATATTTATCACTGAGTTTTCAGATTTGTTCCGATAAAAAGGTACGGATATGGAAAATACTACATTCCATCTGAAGTTATTTCGATGCTTTCATTGAAATTTAGCATAAATGTCTACAAAAGAGACTTAAAAAAGGCACTCATATAGACACATGTTGAAATATACCTCCACCTATGCTCTTCATGTATGTTATTGTGAAATCTACCTGATGATGGCAGAAACGGCCGAAAAGTATAGTAGACGACACGTAAATACATACAGTTCTAAGAGTTGTGTTAGCTCTGAAAATAAATTCAGACAGTGATTAACAAACAGCGGGATTATGATAACAAAATTTGTTGAAAAGTGCTTAACTACAACGCAAAAAATAAGAGCAAACCGCGCATTCATAGGTGAATCGAAAATCACAAATTTAAAATAAAATGCCTACCCATACAAATGAGACTGTTAAGACAATTAGTGTGTACAGGAATGAGTCAAACAAATTACGTAGATGTGAAGTCTCGGAATCTCCAAGAGACAAAGAAAGATATGCGTCTAAGCAGGAGACGATAGAAAAGGCAGAAGGAGGAGAAGAAGAAGAAGAAGAAGAAGAAGAAGAAGAAGAAGAAGAAGAAGAAGAAGAAAGAGGAGGAGGGGAAAGAGGGGGAGGAATTAGGGTACAAAAGGGGTGATATTAGAAACTTAAATTTCAAATAGCCAAAATACAGACTCAAGTAATAACTATTTATTTTCCGATCTGATCAAGGAAGTTGGGCAAGCAGTCCACGCGACAGTTCTGTCCTCTTAGCGTGCTGGCATGTCGGGCCTGATGGCTGTGTTTTCCGCAACAAAGGAGACACATTAGCGTGCCGATCACTGGTATCGTGTCCAACTGTCATCAATTTACGTTACCCGCTGTGTCACAATAGTTTCCACATTTTGGAGACGACTTCTCGTAATGGTTACCGCTTCCATTTCTCGCCTGCATTTCGTTTTACGTAAGTAAAAACAAGACTGCGGCTATAATATAGTCATGTAAGCGTGTCTCCATTCTGAAATTAACCTCAACAAGAACAGCAAAGATGAACACGCTACAAAGTTCTGAGGTGGGTAATGATATTGCGCAAGTAATGGAAAGGTGACAGCAGGATGATATATAAAAAAAACATGGCGGCCATATGTATGCATGTTTCGATTTCTGTTTGATGGAAAATTATTATAAAGAATCATGTGGAATATTTTATGGAATTATATCACACGTATAATGAGCTTATAGCGGTGTCAATGAATACGGTTTGAGACACTTCTTTATACGGCATCGCCACTCGGACGGTTTGAAATTCTGACGTTATGTCCGACATATTGATGTGTTTAGAGTAAAGTAATACTCTGTCATACATACGAATGTACGTTTAACGGAAATGGTACAGTACAAGCGCTACTGTGTAATTACTCCTAGGCTATCTATAGCCCGAGCTACAGATTTAACGTACGCATTTGAAAAAAAAAATATGTACGGCATTATAAGTTCTTTCCTAAAGTTAGTACATTATTTCAAATTTTTGTATTCAAAGTGTTAAGACACACAGTAACCCTAAATGTTTAGCTAACATGGGTGGGCTATTCATGCAGCCGAACAAGGTGGCCGATTAGGGCGCCAAGATAAGTGGAAAGCCAAAATCGTGGGGAAAATTCAACCTAAGAAGATTACAATACTTTTAATTCCCTAGTGCTTAAGTTCAATCATGCACCAATTTGAAAGGAAAATTAGCTGACCGGTGACTTACAAAAGTAGTGAAAGACAAAACAAATAATTACATTTCACTTAAAACAATACAATTACAAATATTTAAAAGATATTTAAATAAAATATTTCACCAGAAACCTCAGCTAAAATCTGCCCTGGTAGACGGAGAGGGAAAACGTAAGGTTCTTCTAGGGCGATAATTTTTAGCAGTTGCCCCTGTGAATCGAATACTATTTCGAAAGTACGAGAGGTATTCATAGCGCAGCATTCTTACGACGCTTATTTACTTCTATCTGTTATGTCGAAAACTGTAAGAAATGATGGGAGTTCATTTCACATAAAATGTGTATTTTATTAGACGCTACAAGTTCTATTAAAAAGTTTTTCAGTAACATAAGTGAAATACGCTATGGATACGCGTAGAAATACTTTCACGCGCTCTTGTAAAGTATTTCTTATACTTTCTCCATTTGAGTCAAAATTTCAATGCGGCGACAAATTATAGTAAAACTCCCCATTATCAGATTATGTGTAAAACTGTCAACTTGTGCTCGAGTAGTTGAAAGCGGGCCTTCAAAAGGACGGACGGACAGACAGAGCAAAGATATAACAGTGATAATGTGAGCACCTTTACCAATTTTCCTTGTAAACGTGTCAATACTTTAGTTCCTCCCTCAGAAGCTACATTCTCCATTACAAAACCAAATGCTTCAGGTTGTTCCAGGGAAAATGTCTTTATCTACTCCGACTCTTACTAAATAAACTTTATTGGTAAACTGCAGACAAATTTAATTTCAAAGTAGGCGGTACCTACACATGTAGGTACTTAACTCATTTTTCCCGAGGTTGTTCAGTAATGGTATTTCAATTGCATACATCATGCAACATCAAATAAAATAGCAAGATGGTCCTAAACGGCAAATAAGAATTGTTTGAGGATGATCGTGGCAACTTTGGAAGATGTTAATAAAACAGGCATCGGCTAGGGAGAATGAGGAGAGTCGAACAGATGCTTTGTACAGCCGTTAGTAATATGATGGAGTCTCGTGTCGATTGCCCCCCCAACACCATACTACAGCGTCATTGCCACACCGATGTATATTATAATTCTGGAGAAAGAAAATTAAGGAGGCTAGAGCACGAAACTGGGCTGTCATGCCATAGTAGCAGTAACGTTAAACTGGTACTAAGGTTTGAAATGACTCAGCAGGCGTCCATTGCAGAATGTCGGGAACATTGGGATTCCACAAAAGTGGGGTCGGTTGAATACTTGTCAATCATTTGAAAGAAATTCTATACTTGGGTTGGGTGATTATGCCATCTAGAGCAAATTTTGAAATGGTATACTGGCATCTGAAGCATCCTGTGGTTTATCTATCGGTTGGATACTTCCCAGGTCATCAATATATTATGAACATTCTAAGCATCGAGAATCAGCATATCGGTTAGGAATCAGCATAAAGCCACAAGGTTTGTTTGCAGTCGTTGTGAAGCACGAAACTGATGTAAAAAAATACATTATTTGTAGATATCGAATAGAGGAAATGGCAAGTTCTAACAAGTGTACAAAACTAAAGGTAGGAGGGGACAAGGTAGTCGATGTAGGAAATCGCTACGGGCTGGAAGGTTCGGTTTTCGAAACCAGGTGGAGAGGAGATTCCCGCACCTGTCCGGACCTGCCATGGGGTCCACATGGCCGCATGTTCAATCGGGAACGTGTCCCTTTCCCGAGGGTAAAGCGGCAGTGTTGTGGATTTTACTAACCACCCCAACCTAACCCTGAGGATAAGCATGGGTACAGCTATACCTTTAAGGTCCCAATGTGCCTCCAATGACAGCGTAAGGGGTCGCTTTGACCTTGTGTGAAAAACAGAGCTGATAACTTCCAAACGCTTTTGTTGACATCCTTACGGTTTGAAAATAATTTTTCTCGGTCTTTTCTTCATAGTTTTATGTTTTAAAATATTTGGTAGCAAATCCGCTGCTCGTAAGCCGCGCACGATCCATCCACTTTCTCAGTGTGACTCGCAACTTGATTCCTTTAACTAAACAACAGATAATATTAGTGTTTAAAACTGTCCAGATCTTGAGAGGCTGGGTGCAAAGAACTAGTACTTAGCCTCTCGTCAGACTTATTCCATTCATGGACCTAACACCAAAAAACTTACATGATATTTAGAGTGTTATTTTATTAATATTGTCGCATGTTACTTGGAGATATAATTAACGCAATGATGCAAAGTCCTTCTTAAGCAGTGCATAGTTCTCATCTTGCCAATATAGTCATAGCACATAGTTCCGTACTTTGGCAGGGGTTGTTTACATATGTTCTTTGAAGAATATTATTTGGGCTCTGTCCGTCATCCTGATCTGCATTATGGAGACTTTATATATTTGCCTTTGCCAATGAAAATAATATAATAAAATTCTTACATTTCTGGGCCCCTAGACAGACCTACGCGAATGTATGGAGTATTCCAGTTTAGCAATAGATATCTGGTATGAGATTTCTTCTGAAATTATAATTGAACGTGTTGGCCGCCACAAAATGTAAGTTAAGGAATATCTTAGCTTCACTGATAAAACAGCAGAGGTCTTTCCACAAAATTCCATTCAGTGTTTTGCCAATAAATCAATAGACGTGGCAAATGTATCATGTAATAGTACAATACTCAGTCTGAATTGTGTGCGGTGTTTGAAAAATACAGGATGTGATCCATAATAGACGCTTCGCAAGAACTAAACATTTTTAACTGGTTCTCGGAAAGTCACAAAGATCTGGAGTCAGAAGGCGGTAGATCGCCCGCAAAAAGGTAGGTCCTCCCACGCATTCATACGAAGTGTAAAGTACCCGTTTCCCGTCACTGGAATTACGTTGTTGAAAGCTCCGTTTGTATAAGGAATGGCGGTTTGTGAACACTAGAATCTACAAGAAATAAGACAGTAGGTTCTACACGGCCGTAATTACATTCGTAAAGAAGAAAACACAAATGTAAAACGGTAACAAACACGGTGCCAGTAAGTTAAAGTCCTTTACAATGTAACACATGTAAGTAATAAAATCATAACATAATAAAGAGTAATAATTTATTCGCCTATTGTTGTAGACGAACAATGAATATGTAGAAAGTGGAAATAAAAATAAAGATATTGCCGATTTTAAATTACATTTCCATGGAAGACTCTACGTATAGTAGTATATATGAAGCGTTGAATAAAGACAGACCAACTTGATGTCACTTGCTTTATTATTTCATTATTTAATGCTCAACATGTTTCGGATGTTAATACATCCATCCTCAGGAGCTTGCGACTTATTTGTTGAGTTATTT
>Ga0123355_10005613_pt1 | contig 18406 bp, 13 predicted proteins | sample TergutEmb28metaG_3_FD_89872 | JGI IMG/M metagenome (GOLD analysis project Ga0123355, IMG submission 89872) | Embiratermes neotenicus P1 segment gut microbial communities from Petit-Saut dam, French Guiana - Emb289 P1 | ecosystem: Host-associated > Arthropoda: Insects > Digestive system > Gut ... | reverse complement strand
GCATTTTGAAATCTACGTAGTTCACTCACCAACAAATGCACTATTTATTAACTTGGTTAAAAGTTTTAAATTTACATTAAAATACACAATAATATCGCTCCTACATGTTTCGGTCTTTAATGATCATCATCAGCGAGCTTTTTCTGTACCTAACTACATTTATATTTATGTTAAAACACTCGGTAAAATTACATCGTTATATATATAAAGTGATGTGGCAGCATGTCTGCAGACATGCTGCCACATCACCTAATTAATACAATGACGTAATTTTACCGAGTGTTTTAACATAAATATAACTTTAGTTAGGTACAGATGAAGCTCCCTGATGATGGTTATTAAAGACCGAAACATGTAGGAGCGATATTATTGTGTATTTTAATGTAAATTTAAAACTTTTAACCAAGTTAATAAATAGTGCATTTTTTGGTGAGTGAACTGCGTCGATCTTGTACGTTCATTACCGCGTCTACAATAGAGCGCCGCTTGTCCTCATTCTGGGCCAGATAAATCCGGCAATTTCGCTGCAAAGCATCTGCCCACGACCGAGGCTGTCTGTCCCATTTTGTAACACGCCGCCTTTTTATGGTGAGGCGCGTTCAGCCCTTCGCCCAACCCCAGAGATGGAAGACTATCCCCTGTCTGTTGTCCGCGACGGTTTATTCATTATATTCGTAGGTACCATCCACATCTGGAGGCTATCTTCTCCATCGGCAACCTGAGGACGAGCTGTGCCGTGGTGACAGAGTCCCAGTTTTAACGTATTTAATATTTGTGTATTGCTTTCTGTTTAAAGCTTTCTACTTCAGAGGGAAGTTCATATCGGGAGTGGTACCACAGTGCATAGATTGGACGCGACCTAGTATCTGCGTAAATAATGCCGTCTGGGCATTTGAGTCAGCATAAAATAAAAAAAAAAAGGACGATGGTAAGGAGCGTGTCAGTTTTATTGGTACTGGAATGGTGTACAGCTTACGCATGTGCAGCCTACACGCGCGCAGGCACGCAGGCACGCACGCTCTTGCAAACTGACCTTGCGAAGGTAATGCAATTTAGCACTTTGCATTGCACAAGGAGGAGGAAAGGGCGAAATAGGTTTGTTTTCCAATATGTCTAATTATCCAGCATCTTTGTGATGTGATTTATGTCCTTTAGCAAAGTGTGTCAGCCGCGTCGTTCCACATGTCCTCAAAGAAGTGTAACACTTGACAACATGTTCGTAACTAGTTTGTAATGTGAACAGCACATCTTAATAAACGTACGCTTCCTTATGAAGAGTAAAAAAAAGAATGTAAAGCAGTCCCATTACAGGCCCGGAGTGGCCCAGAGGGTTCCAGGAAATTAAGGTTCCCAAATTTCATGACAACAGCACAGGATGGTGGTAAGGTCAGCCTTAGGCACTGGCCGCCTTTACCCCCAGGAAATACTTCTGGTACTAATTTCTGTTAGAGGCTAAGTTGACCCCAGGGCCATAGTGGGATCGGAAGGATTTTGTCAACGAAAAATTCCAAATGACACCAGCTGGGATCGAACCAGCGACCTTCCGATTTGTAGCACAGCACCTTAACCACTGTGCCACCGCGCCGCCTCCCCCTCCCCTTATTAAGAGTAGTAAATACAAAGTATTAGTTACAAGTATCTGCAAAAGAAATTCACATTTTGAAGACTACAACAACTTGGAAGCCTTTCTTTGCCCAGTGCTCTCCCATGTCTGAAAGTTTCCCGTAATTCAGCCACCTGTCTTTGCAGTGACGGTAATGAAAGTAAGATGAAAATGAGTATGCAGCATTGGTGGAATGATACTGATAGTGGTCCCAGTTCCATTTGGTCCACAGATCTCAAATGGATTGTGCCAGGATCTAAGATGGGCTTCCGCGGTGAGAGGCCGGCGAATAACCACCCGTCGAGGACCAAATTTAATCTGCGTTACATGCAAAGTTACAGTTCTTACCTCAAGAGGAACACAGTGTGCTTCCATTAGAAAGACCGTCGGTGTATTCTGTAGAGGGAGGTGATGGTTTAAGAATTATTAGGAACACATAAATGCACTGTGCGGACAAAATGCATCGTTCTTCATTTAGACCTGGTGGTACGTACACGTAATGGCAACCACCAGGCTTCAAAGGGGTGCGGCACATGATACATGCGGACGGAAAGACAGACAGACGTGGCATCCCCATGATGAGCGTATGTTACTGAAATTGGAGCAAAGAAAGCGCAAAACGTAGAGTCTACAAAGATGATAATGCTGTAACTGGAGAAGTTTAGAGGCTGCAGGAATGATAATGCTGTAACTGGACAAGTTTAGAGGCTGCAGGAATGATAAGGCTGTAACTGGACAAGTTCAGAGGCTGCAGGAATGATATTGCTGTAACTGGACACGTTTAAAGGCTGCAGGAATGATATTGCTGTAACTGGACAAGTTTAGAGCCTGCAGGATTGATAAAGCTGTAACTGGACACGTTTAGAGGTTGCAGGAATGATAATGCTGTAACTGGACAAGTTTAGAGGCTGCAGGAATGATAAATCTGTAACTGGACACGTTTAGAGGCTGCAGGGATGATATTGCTGTAACTGGACAAGTTTAGAGGCTGCATGAATGATAAAGCTCTAACTGGACAAGTTTAGAGGCTGCAGGAATGATAATGCTGTAACTGGACAAGTTTAAAGGCTGCAGGAATGATAGTGCTGTAACTGGACAAGTTTAGAGGCTGCAGGAATGATAATGCTGTAAGTGGACAAGTTTAGAGGCTGCAGGAATGATAATTCTATAAGTGGACAAGTTTAGAATTTGCAGAGATGATAATGCTGTAACCGGACAAGTTTAGAGACTGCAGAGATGATAATGCTGTAACTGGACAAGTTTAGAGGCTGCAGAGATGATAATGCTGTAACTGGACAAGTTTAGACGCTGCAGGAATGATAATACTATAACTGGACAAGTTTAGAAGCTGTAGAGATGATAATGCTTTAACTGGACAAGTTTAGAGCCTGCAGAGATAATAATGCTGTAACTGGAAAAGTTTAGATACTGCAGAAATGATAGTGCTGTAACTGGACAGGTTTAGAGGCTGTAGGAATGATAATGCTATAACTGGACAAGTTTAGAAGCTGTAGAGATGATAATGGTGTAACTTGACAAGTTTAGAAGCTGTAGAAATGATAATGCTGTAACTGGACAAGTTTAGAGGCTGCAGAGATGATAATGCAGTAACTGGACAAATTTAGAGGATGCAGGAATGATAATGCTGGAACTGAACAAGTTTAGAAGCTTTAGAGATGATAATGCTGTAACTGGACAAGTTTAGAGGCTGCAGGAATGATAATGCTGTTACTGGAAAAGTTTAGAGGCTGCAGGAATGATAATGCTGTAACTGGACAAGTTCAGAGCCTACAGGAATGATAGTGCTGTTACTGGAAAAGTTTAGAGGCTGCAGGAATGATAATGCTGTAACTGGACAAGTTCAGAGCCTGCAGGAATGATAGTGCTGTAACTGAACAAGTTTAGAGGCTGCAGGAATGATAATGCTGTAACTGGACAAGTTTAGAAGCTGCAGGAATGATAATGCTATAACTGGACAAGTTTAGAGCCTGCAGGAGTGATAGTGCTGTAACTGGACAAGTTTAGAGGCTGCAGAGATAATTATGCTGTAACTGGACAAGTTCAGAGCCTGCAAGAATGATAGTGCTGTAACTGGACAAGTTTAGAGGCTGCAGAGATGAAAATGCTGTAACTGGACAAGTTTTGAGGCTGCAGAGATGATAATGCTGTAACTGGACAAGTTTAGACCCTGCAGGAATGATAATGCTGTAACTGGACAAGTTTAGAGGCTGCAGAGATGATAATGCTGTAACAGGACAAGTTCAGAGCCTGCAAGAATGATAGTGCTGTAACTGGACAAGTTTAGATGTTGCGGAGATGGTAATGCTGTAACTGGACAAGTTTAGGGGCTGCAGGAATGATAATGCTATAACTGGACAAGTTCAGAGCCTGCAGGAATGATAGTGCTGTAACTGGACAAGTTTAGAGGCTGCAGAGATGATAATGCTGTAACTGGACAAGTTCAGAGCCTGTAGGAATGATAGTGCTGTAACTGGACAAGTTTAGAGGCTACAGAAATGATAATGCTGTAACTGGACAAGTTTAGAGGCTGCAGAAATGATAATGCTGTAACTGGGCACTTTCAGATTCTACAAATGTAATGCTGTAACTGGACAACGTCTTATTCTAACTTTTGTAATTAGTTTGCGGATTCGCTATGCTGTCTGTGCGTGTGTGTGTGTTTGGTGGGGGGAGTTAGGTGGTGACTCAGTTTCCCATAAAATTGACCGATTTGTACGAAACTTGCTATTAGCATATCACATTGGAGATAACCCCAAGCCCGTACTTTCTGCTTTCTTTATTGAGTAATCCCGAAATGGGGGACGCAGAAGCTCCTGAGGTGGGATTGGAACTACCGCAACTGACAGGGTGCTGACTTGTATATGCCAGCTTTTCAAAATTATGCAATTTTTGTGAAGGGAATGTTTTTAGTGTTACATTAACACCATGGCGGCCGTGCAGCATATTTCTGAAGCGTTTCGTTTAGCAACCATAATTAATGACGGAGCCATGAATATTTAATGGCGTATGGAGATGATCATGAATGTACCTTCAACTTCGGCATGAAACTCTTTTATCTGCCAGCGGTTACGGGTTTGGCGGGAATGACTTCATCTATAATAGTAGAACTAACACGCAATTATTATTTATTTTATAGCTCATCTTAGCAGAGCCGGTTTGAAGCTACTGTAGTGTGTACGGCTGCATGGGGTCCCCATTTGGGAAGGCCCCAACAATGCTGGTTGTGTATCAGAGCTTGCGTCGAGGTCTCCAAGTTTATTTTCGCATTGGACCAAGAGATACGTTGACTTTTTAAAGTCTCACGGTTTCGTTTCGTAGACTCCAGTTGAAATGTGATGGCACACGGTGACGCACGGGAGAGGAAGTGAAGGGGAAACTGGCGAATGGAGTGGGTAGCCAGTACCCTTCACACTACCTCAGAACATGGTGTATCCAGCATTACTACCTCTTATGCGCACACCTCGGCTGCCAGTAGTCGACTGAATTGACGCCCCCGCCGATTTAAATTGGCTCGTCCTTTTCGCCGAAAGATGAAATCTGGTTTCTGCGCGTGTGCCATCACATTTCAACTGGCCTTGATCACCAGGTTTAACATTCAAAAATTCTACATGGTGCTCGATTTGCTTTGAGTGTTTTATACGCACATCTCAGAACAGACAGCGACTCTTGCTTTGTACATAGTTGACTGACTGGTTTTTATAACCTTTGTGGAAAGTGTTTACAGCGCGGTACGGACTGCCTCCTCATATAAAGCAGATTACTTTTCGTCTTTAAAAGGTTATAATGGTTCTCCCTCGTAGTTTCACCTTGAAGTCAGAAACTATGCAATTTGGTTAAAGTGGTAACTCTTCTGATTTTTATTCGGGAGGTTCCCAGTTTGAATCTCGGGCAGCGCACATTCACGTTTTTCCGCTGGGTCTACAGTCCCTCTGGTCATGTGCAGAGTAGTACTTTAAATTAGGCCCCGGCCCATAGGCGCAACATTAGGGTGGGGGACAAAATGGACCATGGTTTTTGATATGATATGATATGTGATACGATATATTTGTTAACTGCAATTGGGTTGACACCCGGTGGCATTAGAACAGTTCGCATTTACACACAAACGATGCACAGAACAACACAATTGAACAGAGTACCCAGAACGGAACATATATAACAATAAGAATTCTTAAACATAACAGTAAGAATACATAAACATAACAATAAGAATACATAAACATAACAATAAGAATACTTAAACATATCAATAAGAATACATAAACATAACAATAAGAATACAGAAACATAACAATAAGAATACATAAACATAACAGTAAGAATACATAAACATAACAATAATACATAAACATAACAATAAGAATACATAAACATATAAATAAAAATACATAATTTACAAAACTAAACAGAACCATACAAAACCACAATATATACAATGATAAAAATAGAGCCAAAAGAATATGAAAGAATGTGATAAACGAAACAGCCATATAAACAGCAAACATCATATGATCTATATATCTTCTAATAACGGTAGACACCATGTTACTAAGACCTCCACTCCACTTCACTACACTTGTCGACACTTCACTTCTTCCCATTTAAACTTCACCCAACTACACTTCAGTACCCTCTCATTTGGCTAAACCCCATTTAAATTTCCTACCCCTCCATTTCACCTCACATCACTACACTTCACCTCACTGAAATTCACTGCAACTTCAGACGATTTTCGCCACTCTTCTATTCCTTTCACTAGTTAGGAACTTCACCTCAGTAGCCCAAAGAGAAACGCTTCTTAAGTAGAACAAGACAGACTGTGTAGTTATAACACAACAATGAGGGGCGTGCGTGCAACCATTGTTGCATTGGAAAAGCAATACGTATTACGTATTCTGAGTGGGTGTGTAGCCTTAGGTATACAGCATGCAATGCGCATGCGCCATATTGTCATATGTGGACTGCCCCGCTCTACAACATTTTTCCACGTTACCTCATAAACGGCACAATTTTCGAAAAAAATAAGTTTTTTTATAATAAAATACGTGTCTTGATATTCTCTACAAATTTTGTCGGAAACATTTCTTGTGTTACGAAGAACGAAGCGAGATGTGATTATAAATGTTTATTGGTCTTCACTTACAGTACCCGTTATTCCCGTCAGATTTGAATGAAACCTGAATTTTCCCGACAGATTTTCGAAAAATACTCAAATGTCAAATTTCATGAAAATCCGTTAATTGGGAGCCTAGTTATTCTACGCGGACGGACGGACATGATGAAGCTAATAGTCTCTTTTCGCAATTTTGCGAAAGCGCCTAAAAATATTCAACACGTATATTAATATAATCGCCAACCTATAGCTTATAATCTATTCAAGAGAAACAATTTTATTATTTTATACTAAAATAAATGAAATTATATGTAGAATGAAAATTTACCAATAAATATATTTAATGGTAATTTTTCATTTTATATGTATAAAATTTTATTTTTAAGTATGAACTATGTATATAAGGCCTGTAATCCAACAATCCTAAACTTATCTTTTTTTTTTTAATTTATAAATAAGTTACGGCTATGCCCCGACCAGATGATTTTGTATGCCTTCCAGTTACTATTTATCAGTCTTCTTACCGTTCGATGAATTACTGACACCGCCATAAAATGATGTACGAGTACATAAGCTTATAGTCCGTAGCCTTTACAGGGACGTATGAATTGTGCGTTACAGCCAGATGAAGTTTACCCTCTCCACACCATGAAGGCATATAGGGGGAGTAGAGGTATAGTTCCACTCATTCTTATCCTCGGCGCTAGTTGGACGTGAGTGGTCAAATCCACGCTTCGGTCGATCTAATCCAGGGAAAGACACCTGGTGATAATGGTATAGGAGGCTTGGTGGGCCCTGGAGATGATCAGGATGATTTTGGATAAGAGAAAATAACTTGTCCATACCAGGATTCGAACTTCGGACCATCCTTAGCTTGTCGCTGTACCACCTACGCTATCCCGCAACCACTTACACCCGGAATGTTCTCTTTCCTTGAAATTCTGCAGTGGTCAGGAAATAATGCTGTGTATTCGCAGTATGTTGCAACAGGCGAGGCTGGCTGTTGGTCCTCAAACTGACTGACTCCAGGAAAACTGGCAGTCTTTCACTTGTTCAAGAAATGCCCTCATTTCTTGGAACCCACACGTCCCTTACCTTGTCTGCAAGAGTCCGCCACTGGTACCTGTTATTCACCAAACATTAATTGTAATTGGCACTTAATGACGTCGTACTGACGTCAAAAAACCAGTTCTGTTTTGGACATGAATTTATCTCGTTACGGACCCTATCTCATGTAAGATGATGTGCATGTCTGGGCCTGAAGGAAAATTATCATCATGGCGGAGCTGGACTCTAAGTGGGGGATAATTTACTTTTATTTGTAAAATCGAGCTTTTTTATGAATGTAATTTTTGTCTGTTAGTCGAATCGCAAATTGGACTCCGTAGGTATTTGCGTGAATTTGTAACGTGAACATACTGTAGCATTGGAGCACATTGTGTATTGTTAGCGTAGTTATTAAACAGGCACCCAGGATATGTCTCAAGGATAATGACATTTTTCTTAAATCCGGGTAACTGCTAGCTTGAACCAGTTGATGCATCGTATTTTCCATTTGTTCAAAAAGTAAATTAAGGCTGTCACTTAACATGACTAGTGGGCCGGGTAGCTCAGTCGGTATGTTGGTATAGCGACTGAGCTACGGGCTGGACGGTCCGGGATCGAATCCCGGTGGGGACGAGATTTTCCGCCCGTCCAGACCGGCCCTGGGGCCCACCCAGCCTCCTATAAAATGGGTATCGGGTATTTCCGGGGGTAAAGTGCGGCCGGGGCGTCCTGCTGACCACTCACCCCCTTCTAGTGCCGCGGTCATGGAAGAGCAGAGCTATACCTTTACCGACCCTCTGGGTCACTCTGGATCTGTAACGGGATCACTTTACCTTTTTTCCTTTTTTACTTAATATGACGGGTACCGCGGTAGCACAGTGGTTAAGGTGCTATGCTACAAGTCGGAAGGTCGCTGATTCGATGCCAGCTGGTGTCAGTGGATATTTTGTTGGCATAAAATCCTTCCAATCGCACTATGGCCCTGGGGTCGACGCAGCCTCTAACAGAAATGAGTACCAGGAGTATTTCCTAGGGGTTAAAGGCGGCCGGTGCGTAAGGCTGACAACCTACAACCATCCTGTGCCGTTGGCACGAAATCTGGAAACCTTAACTTCCGAAGAACCCTCTAGGCCTGTCCAGGCCTATAATGGGACTGCTTTACCATTTTATGCAATATGACTCAAAATGTTTAAGTAAGACGAAACAGGTGGAGTAGGGCTGACGGCGTGGCGGCTAGGCTATCCGGGACAGGGCCCCCCCCCCCACAGGAAATATTCCTGGTGCTCATTTCTGTTAGAAGCTGAGTCAACCCCAGGTCCATAGTGCGGCCGGAAGGATTATGTCAATGAAACATTCCATTGGGAATCGAACCCGCGACCTACCGACTTGTAGCGCAGTGCCTCAACCAAATGCGCCACCGCGTACCCCCAAGTGTGCATAGCAAACAGATAATTTTGGCGTGTTTTAGTACAGTTGTGTATCTGTGTGAAAGTGTTATAGGGTAGGATGAGGCCCGCGGGCCGGCTTTCTCCCGCTATTTACAGCTCGGACAGATAATTGACCTAAAATGTGAAGCCTAACTCCAAAGAAGAACACTAAACTGATGTCAATCGCAGGAGCGTTGGCAGCCCTGGAGTCTGGAATGTTGTCACTGTCCGCTATTTTTTCTTTTCTGGCTACGGTGACGTCAAACACTGCGCCTCGAGTGGTCAAGGAACTTCAGTAATTGAATAGCAGTTCCAGGTAAAACGTTTTCTCTTCGTTTATTGCTTATTGCGTTACGCTGAATGAGAAAATGGTGTGGATAAGTTGATGTCCAGTGAACAGGGTTGAGGCAAGAAGGACTGCCAGGAAGAACAGACGAAAAGATGGCCGGCCACTCGACTGTACTGCGGCCAGGCTATATCTAATTTGAAAGTTAAAACGAGTAATCTACCAGAATTTAAAATTTCTGTTCTCCCAAAATCGTACAGACGGGCTGTGGGGCCCGCCCAGCCTTCTGTTCGGTTGGAACAGCGGAGCGAAGTTGACCACTGTCCTCCATCAAGAAGACCATAACCACCCAACTTCAACAGAACTTACTTACATACTTACTTACTTACTTACTTACTCCATGATATAGAGTCCTTCTTGAGAAGCTAACTGGTTTGCAGCTAGTCAAGAAATTCCCCGCATTTAACGGAACCCAAATGTTCATTACTGCACTCACAAGCGTCCGCCACCTGTCTCTATCCTGAGCCAGCCCAATCCAGTCCATATACCCACATCCCACCTCCTGGAGATCCACCCTAATATTATCCACCCATCTACTCCTAGGTCTCCCCAGTGATTCCTTCCCTCCAGCTTCCCCCCAAGACCCTATACACCCCCCTCTCCTCACCCATACGCGCCACATAAACAGAACACCAGTCAAAATCATAGAACCAGAGACAGGGGCCTCAACATGAGCCATAGGAAGCCATAAATGAACTATAAATATAGGTATTTTAACCAAAAAGGCGAAAACCATACAAACATAAAATAGCCCACCAACTAAAGAATTATCCCCACACAACAAAAATAAACACGAAGACCCCAAAGAATTGTAAACAAATAAAATACCAACCAATAAGGGAAGAGAAGCCAATAAAGTATAAAACAACAAATAAATACCAGCCTGAACACGCTCAGGCTGATACCCCAACGTAAAATTAAAAACAAAGTAGGAATTATTCTGCTCTAAATAAATATAAAATGAAAGCAGACTAATTAAGATTAAGAATGAGTGGAGCTATACCTCTACTCCCCCCCTGTGCCTTTTTGGCGGGGATAGGAACAGCCTTACCCTCTGGACACCGTCAGTAATTCGTACTGTATCACTCAATGAATGCAATAGTGGCGCAATGCACAAATTGCCCGTTCGGAGTAATAATACGATTGAACTAAAAATGAAACAAATACACGCGACAGCGATGGCGTCTAACAGGCTATGTTGTGGCTAACAGGTGTGCCGGTATTGTCGGATGTAGTTGTTACATTTTTTAGCTCAATCGTTGTATGAACTCCAAATGGCAATTTTTGGATTTGCCTCTACTGCATTCTGTGAGCGATATTGTCGATTATAGTATGGCAGATTAAATGGTAACAATTTGGAAGGAGGTTTTCGTAGCCGAATCGAGGTACTCTGTACGCGTATACCTGGAGGTAATGAGGAAAGCCATGGAAAACTTCGGACAGGATACCCGGTGTTCCGGACGAGATTCGAACAGGTATTTCACCGAATACAAGTCTAGAGCGTTACTGCTAAACTATCTGGTTCGGTTTCATCAAATAGACGTATGGTTGCGGGCATTAAAACAAGTAGTGTTGGATGGGCAGGACATGTGACACGCATACAGGGAACAAACTCTTTCCGAAAGTTGGTTGTATAGCCGTAACTGAAGATACTATTTTGGAGGTCTTGGGAGTAGATTTTCGTGATTTTTTTTATATTGACGACTTTTCAAAAAAGTCTGTCAATCAAATACAGTTTTGCTTAAGATGTAAAAAAATAATAGACTGTGCATGAGGACAGGCGTAAAATTTGTGATCTCACCGATTTCTTCTTAGGAAGACAGGAACTGAAATTAGAAAAAAAGGTAGAGAAAACCAAAACACTCGTGCGGTATGCAACATATTTTCCCCCCGATGTTCATGCTTTTACGAGGTAATTAACAAAGTAATATGGCAGAGGCAGAAGGGCCGAAGAAATGGCTGCCGATGTAAGCATGATTTGCTGCCACAAATGCGATTCGCATGTTAGAAACAGCGGTAAGACGTGCAGAAGTCGAGAAATTGCGTAACGAATTACCTGTATTTGGCCGCATTCTGCGTATATTGTAGTTCGTGAAAGAGGTTTGTTGCAATTCCCGAATTTTGGTAGATACATAGTAGAAGTAGGCGTAAAAGACTACACAATGAGGAGAGTTATGGTCTCTACTCCTCACAAAATGTTATTCGGATGATCAAATCAAGAAGAATGAGATGGGCGGAGCGTGTGGCATGCATGTATTATGGGGGAGAGGAGATATGTGTACAAGGTTTTGGATGGGGAGACCTGAGGGAAAGAGACCACTTTGAAGACCTAGGCTTATATGGGGTGATAATATTAAAATTGATCTTCAAGAAATGGGATGGGGAAACATAGACTGGTTAGTTCTGGCTCCGAATAGGGACAGGTGGCGGGCTCTTGTGAATGCGGTAATGAACCTTCAGGTTCCATAAAGTGCGGGGAAATTCTTGACTAGCAGAGGAACTGTTAGTTTATCGGGAAGGACTCTGCTCCATGGAATTAATTATATAGAAGAAGGTGTGTGAATTAGCTGGCCATTATTTCTTTTCAATGTTAAACGTAGAACTGTGAACGTAAGAAACTGACTGGACAAACGTGGATGCAGAGATCAAAACTCGCCGTTGTGTCACGTTTCGATGTATTTCGTAATCTTTCTAGAACATGAACTGAATGGCAGGAATAATGATTTGGTTCTTGCAGTGCACATTATTCCATCACTCTGGATAAATGACCAACTTGATGCACAATTACGTTACATAAAACGTTTATTATTATAATCCTGTACATGTTTCGAGCAAATCTGTGCTCATCATCAGAAGGTAAAATTGTGTTAATACAGCATCTGGTATAGTATTCTCTGTAAGTGACCGTCCGGTGTGCAGGTTGAGAAGGATCTGGTCTTCCTTCTCAACCTGCGCACCGGACGGTCATTTACACAGAATACTATAACAGATGCTGTACTAATACAATTTGACCTCCTGACGATGAGCACAGAGTTACTCGAAACATGTAGAGGATTATAATAATAAACTATTATATAACGTAATTGTGCTTCAAGTTGGTCAGTTTACCCAGAGTCGTACCAGGATGCACGGTCAGCACAACATAAAATTCTTCCATCAGTTAAGAGGGCAAATTTCCCTAGTAGTAGTAGTAGTAGTAGTAGTAGTAGTAGTAGCAGCAGCAGCAGCAGTAGTGTTAGTAGTAATAGTAGTAGTTCTGGAGGCAGTGAATATTAGAAATAGAGTCGTGTAGGATATGAGGTAGTTTCAGATTCACTTGTTGCCTCCATCTTCAGGGTGTAATGCCAGTGGATTCGGTGGTATAAGGGGAACGGGTACAGCATGTGTTAAACTGCTCTGTTCTTTGATGACAGTTTCAAGTCGGGACGTACGGGCTGTAGGCTTCCTCAGGCTGGAGGCGGTCGCTAGACCGAGTCGGCCAACCTTGACACAGTTTCGCCCCCCACGGGCGGTGCAGGTGAACACTGTGTACGCCACCCTTATGCCGCTCGTCGATATTATCAGAGCAATTAATCTTCTTCGCACTACTTGTCACTTTCTTTTTTGTAGTCTATTTGATACTGCTGTCAGTGACTCAGGCTTTATAGCGTTGATTGTGGGACGACCGGCGAAGTATGAAATGCACTTTGGAAGTAGTGGTGACCCATCGAGGTACTACCCAGACATTTACCTGGAGGCACTGAGGAATACCACGATAAATATGTTAGAATAGCCGATGGTGTGGCCGAAATTCAAAGCAGATATATTTCGAGTACAAGTCTAAGATTAGCGGTGAACAGATGTTCTAAAAATATAGGAGGCATCTCTAAATACTAGGTACCGCAGTTGTGGCAAGAAGCAAGCTGAGGAGGCGCAGATTGTAGGGGCCACCGTACAAAATTTAGTCGCCTGGACGACTTGACGCCCGGAATTTGTATACCCCTGGTGTAGAGTGTTCCTATTCCACAAACTAGATCTCTTTTGTTTTATTTGTTTCTTTATTTCCTTCATGCTCTCTGTCTTTCTCTAGTCTTTCTTATTTGAAATACAGTTCGTACTATTCAGTGCAGATATGCGTCCCTTAACGACGGGGATACGTTCTGAGAAACGTGTCGTTAGGCGATTGCGTCGTTGTGCGAACGTCATAGATTGTACGTACACAAACCTAGGCAGTATAGCCTATTACACACGTAGTCTATATACAGCCTATTGCTTCTAGGCTACAAACGTGTACAGCATGTTACTGTACTGAATACTGTAGGAAACTGTAACACAATATGCAGTATTACAATATTATATTATAATATGGTAATCTTTTGGAACCACCGTCTTATATGCTGTCCGTCGTTGACCGAAACGTCGTTATGCGGCGTATACCTGTATATTTGTTGCTTGAAGCGTGGTGCAGGTCTTCTTCATCAAATTTAGGTAGGCTTTCACCCTTTTTTGTAGGCCACGAGGGCCCCTAGGGTGAGTAGAAGTATAGCTTTACTCTTTCTAGGACCTCGGCACTAGATGGGGTGGGGGTCAGTCCCATGCTCCCTTCATCAAATTTAATGCCTTAAATACGATGTAGGGTTAACAGTCCATCACTGTCATACGGCTTTGAGTGAAAATTTTATTCCGTTACTATTAGTTAATAAGAAAGTAACGGACTTAGATTTATTGCACTGTCATGTATGTGTGTGTGTGTGTCTGTCCCAACCAATTAACGGACCTTTCTCAAACTCTGTATGAACGTCACGCCACTAGAGAGCATCGGCTTTTATATCTAAATTGCAACATTGCTTGTAGCCTGCATTCGTTCAGGGCAATCAGCGAAGACGTCATAGGAGACCAAACAGTCCAACGCTATCTACGAGTTGATCGCGGCCAGTTTTTGGTCTCTGTCGAAATTTATTGGCTGCCTCAGTGCGATCTACAGCTCATCGTTTGACAGCATTTTTTGGTCAACATTCCCCTGCGAAAAAGCTTTCTCTTAAATGAATATAATCGAATCAAGATACCGAAGCTGTCTGCTCGATGACCGATTAAAATTCTGCCTTCACTTGTGCCTAAGTAATTACGAACCCTCTTATAGTAAGTTGTCGCAAGTAATGCAGTATCATGCGTCAACTTCGGAATAGGAAGGTTAATGAAAAACGCCCTCTAATTTCGGCGAACTGTTTCAGTTAAAGGGATCACTTTTTAATAAATGAAGTAATTATACCTTTCTATGTTTGATGTTATGTAATGGGGGAGAGGAGAGGCGTATGCAGGGTTTTGGTGGGGAAAACTGAGGGATAGAGAGCACTTGGAAGATCAAGGCCAGACGTAGATGGGAGGATAATATTAAGATGAATCTTCAGGAAGTGGAATGTGGGGCATGGACTGAATCGAGCTGGCTCAGGATAGGGACAGATGGCGCGCACTTGTGAATGCGGTAATGAACCTTCGGGTTCCATAAACTGCAGGAAATGTCTTGATCATATGAGAACCGAATAACTTCTCAAGAAGGACTCTATTCCATGGAGTGAGTAAGTAAGTCAGTAAGTAAGTTAATGTTTGATGTTACTGTACTACTTTACTGTTCGTTGCCTAGTTGACGAAATATTAACACCATACGTATTGTGGTAGGTCGCGAAAAATTTTCTGTCTTTGGAGTAGATCACCGAGTCCAAAAGTCTGACCACCTGTGTCTTACGTCATAATGGTCGAACCAATTGATTAATGTTGATGAAATAGTGTGTAAACGAAATCTCAAGCAGCGACCCTCTTTTCAGCACTAAGCACAAAGGGAAGCTTCTGAGGGTAACTAACTGGGGGTGATGGTGTTAGTGGTGGGAGGGAAGCGAAATTGAGACACACTACGTTAATTACCGGGAAACAGAAAACTTCGCGGGGCCCAAGATTTTTATGCCCTCTCATCGTGCTGGTAAAGGAGGGGTTGGAGGCAAGGTTAAGCTTAGGGATGTGCAGGAGATGAAGCAGTTGCTATCTTGGGGTTGAATTTTATATTAACGTTGTGGAATTTTCTCGAATTTCGTATCATAAACATTGAAAAAATTGAGTACGTACCTCTCAGTAAACACTCTTAATCCGAATTACCAAATCAGTTAATGCCGTGAAAGAAAAGTCTTCCTTCATACTGAGCAAATCACACGATACAAATAAATTAGGTCCTAGGGAAAAATGCAGATTTATTTAGATGGTAAAAGCTGATTGTACACATACATATAATTATGATTATGTATGATTGATTGGCGACACTGTGATGGAAGCGACGTCACTTTTGCTTTACTTATGATTCGGAAAATGTTGTGTTAATCTTTAAAATGTGTGGGAATTAAAACAAGTGATGGGAATTTGTACTGCTGAACGCTGGTAAAAAGAAACAGCACGTTTCTTTTATCGGTATTCTGAGCACCGCAGCTGTCATTGGATGTCCCGGCGGATGCACTCCATCTGTACGATGAATTTGCTGTGCTTGATGCGACGATAAAAAAAACCGCACATGAAACTAGATTTTATACCGCAATTAATTCTTTTTTACTTCCTTATAATAAAACCAACTAGATGCATTAATTTCTCAAATTTATTTTTAGAATAAAACTCTACATGTTTCGGACAGTTCCTCTGTCCATCATCAGGAGTTTTTCACTGTACACACAGAAATGGTGTACAGTGAAAAACTCCTGATGATGGACAGAGGAACTGTCCGAAACATGTAGAGTTTTATTCTAAAAATAAATTTGAGAAATTAATGCATCTAGTTGGTTTTATTATAAGAATTTATCACGAAGAAGGGTCACTAGAATGTCAAATTAATTTTTTACCTTAGCTAGTCTGTCATTTTGAACGGAAGCATTCGACGTAATATGGCACCTGAGTCTACCCATTGACGTTTTTATTTTAATATCCTTTCGTAATTCGACTGTTTAATGCAGCAGACTTTGAAGGCAATACGATGGTTCATATCTTGCACTTCAATGCCCCGTCCTCGCATGGTTATTGAATTACTGTAGTCCTGTTCATTCAGCGATGCGGTTGGTCCTGAGCACAACGATGGGTAAAAGAACTTTGAACCTCAGGAGCCGAGCTGATATCGGGGTTCCTTGCTAAGGACTACGTTTCGCACCGTAAATTTACGGTCGTCGATAGTGGCGTTTCGGTGCCTGTGCTGCCGTATACAGTCAAACCCCTGGTATAGTGCCACCCTCATGCGGCACCGGTGAAGCTCTGTGAACAGACATTTGCTATCATAGAACTTTCCGATATAGTGCCACTCTGTACGTTATTATTATTGTTATTGTTATTATTATTATTATTATTATTATTATTATTATTATTAACTGCAAATGGGTTTGTACTCGGTGACAGTGTGCTACAGTGCAAGACAGGACAATACAATAAGTATAGTACAATACAGTACAAAACAATACAATAACATATCACACAAACCAACATACAACACTCTAGGCAACCCTCAATGCGCAAAATTGGCAAACCTCAGTACGCAAAATTGGCAACTCTCAATATTGAGAATTTCTCAATACGCCAAAAATTGCGGTGACACACACTGGCTCTGTGCCGTCGTTTATATTTTGTTGTGGTATTTAAAGTGCGACCTTCACAGTAGGATATCTGGCGCCGGTTGTCGAATGCTTGGTGAACTGTGAATTGGAAATTACTTAGAAGAAGGGATGGTAGCCTGATTGAGTTTTTGTCCGTGATTTTGCGTGGAGGTATTGAGCAAAACAACGAAAATCCTCACTCAGGATATCCGTTTCCTCGGTTGATACTGATATCCATCATCTCACAGAGACGAGTCCAGAGCGTAACTACTACGCTACCTCTCACAGAGACGAGTCCAGAGCGTTACTGCTACGCCACACCTCACAGAGACGAGTCCAGAGCGTTACTGCTACACCACAACTCACAGAGACGAGTCCAGAGCGTTACTGCTACGCCACACCTCACAGAGACGAGTCCAGAGCGTTACTGCTACACCACAACACACAGAGACGAGTCCAGAGCGTTACTGCTACGCAACATCTCACAGAGACGAGTCCAGAGCGTTACAGCTACGCCAACCTGTTCCGTATAAAGTGTCACCGACCGCTGCTATTTTCAAGAGGTATAACACTCATAATAGATTTATTCGATGAATATGAGTAAAGATCGACGCAGCACTTAAATCGTACGCATAATCGTTACGCATAAAGAGCCTTACAAAAGGTATGAAGGAAAGATAAATGACGTATTGATTGCAATTATTGGGTATGTAAATGATCTCAATAAATTGCAACATTTCAAAGTAAGTGTTCAAAAATCCCACCATCGTCTTCAATGCACTTTTCAACCCTCTTGGCAATAGTACTGTAGCGCTCCTGAGGTCGTCTAGGCGTTCTTGCTGTATGAGGGCAGCACTATTCATAACGCGAGCGACCAATTCGTCTCTTGTGTTTGCTTTTTCTTTGTAGACTTCGCTTTTCATCCAACCCCACAGACAAATATCTAAAAGAGTAAGGTCTGGGGACCTTAGTGGCCACTGAACGTGACCACCGCGGCCGATCCATCGTTCGGGGAATGTTAGATGTAGATGACGTGTCACCAGACGGCTATAATGTGCAGGGGCTCCGTCATGCTGGAAGACCATGTGCAGCCTTTTAGCCAAAGGAGCCTCCTCTAATATTAGTGGAAGCTTGTTTTGCAGAAAGTCTATACAGGGTGTCCCAGGAGGAATGTGCGAGAATTCGGGAGAGTGTTCCTTATGTTAAACTATACCGATATAACCCAAAACACCTATATCCAAAGTCGAACGGTTACGG
>Ga0123355_10005612_pt1 | contig 18407 bp, 24 predicted proteins | sample TergutEmb28metaG_3_FD_89872 | JGI IMG/M metagenome (GOLD analysis project Ga0123355, IMG submission 89872) | Embiratermes neotenicus P1 segment gut microbial communities from Petit-Saut dam, French Guiana - Emb289 P1 | ecosystem: Host-associated > Arthropoda: Insects > Digestive system > Gut ... | reverse complement strand
GGGGGACTTCTTGCCTAGTGCGCCTAACAGTGAACAAGCTAGGAGAAGGAATGCGAACTTGCGAGGTGAAGGTGGAGTGTTTAATACAGTTAATCTGAATGTTTTTGCCTATGGTGGGAATAATCCTATTAGATATGTTGACCCTGATGGGAGAGCAATTTGGAAAGCTGCAGCAATACCAGTTGTTGTCGGTTATAAAGCGATCAAAGCAGGGTGTATTAGTGCTGGTGTTGCTGGGGCTGTTGATATGGCAAGTCAATTCATAGGTTCGTTAGGCTCAGGAGAATTTTCATATAATGCAAGACAAACGTTATCCGCAATGGGGGGAGGATTTGTTGCAGGAGTGATATCAGGTGGCTCATCCAATTTGAATAAAGTACTTGGTTTTATAAGTGATGTATATGGAGGCGTAAGTGGTAGTGTCGTGACTACAGCAATAAACAATATCATGGAAGGAAATCCTATTACGCAAGGTATGGGAGAAAATGCTATAATAGGAGCTATATCTGGCGGATTATCTAACTTAACCCCAATTCCCTCTCCTTCTGATTCACCCATTAGTCAAGAAGGTATGACTGCTGGAGTTAGAGCTAGTGTAAGGGAGCTAGGTAGACATATTTTAGGAGAAATAAAAGATAACATTATTTCTGATACTGTTAGAGATACGATTAATATATTTAGGAGTACAAATGAATAGAAAAGTACTCAAAAAAGAAATTATTAGTTTTTATAAAGATACAATTCTTCTCCAGTTTTTGTTTGTTGTTGTATTAGTTGTTATGCTTGGTATCAATTTAAATTTTAATGATAAAATTCGATTATGGTCATTAGAGAAATTTTTAATAATATATCAAGTATTTACAACTTTTGAATTAGAAGATGTTGAAAATTTTGCAACCATCTATTTTTATGTGATTTTATTTTTAAATATAATTATTGTTAATAGTATTTTTATTTCAATTCCTATAATAAAATATTACTTTAGGAAGCGAAGAAGTGATGTGAGTGAAAATGCTGCTGTCGAGATTTCATAGTTGGAACACAGGTGTACCTCTATAACCGAAATTTGATTGTGCCAAATATAGCGTATAACAAGGAGAAGGTTTAATTGAAGAAACAGACGAGTTATTTATTTACAACCACCCCACCACAACAAACGGTGGGGATAGCTCGCAGAATAACGCCCTACCACCGTTTCCGATGCAGGCTCCCTTGTGAGAAGATTCGGCAGAAAAGCACCGGCAAAGAACTCGACAGGGAGACTGGGCTCTATTATTTCGGGGCGAGGTATCTTGATCCACGCACTTCACGCTGGCTCAGCCCTGATCCTGCGATTTGGCAGGGGGATTTCTTGCCGAGTGCGCCTAACAGTGACGCTGCGAGGAGGCGGAATGCTAATTTGCCTAACGGTGGGGTGTTTAATACTATAAATCTTCATGTTTTTAATTACTCTAATAACAACCCTATTAGGTTTGTTGACCCTGATGGAAGAACGCCGTTTGAATTTGGAGAAGTAGTAACACCTGCTGACGGCACTATATATAGGATAAGATATTGGGATGGTATTAATAGTTACGGTAATTTTATAATAATTCAACATGATGATGGAAGATTTTCGTTATTAGGTCATTTGGAAGGTGCCTTACCAGGTGTTCAAGAAGGACAACGGGTAAAACAAGGTGATCCAATTGCCACAGGAGGCAGTTCAGGTAGGGGTGATGACGTTCCACCACATTTGCATTGGTCTGTTTTTGAGGGGGTTGATGCTTTTCATTCAAGTACAGGTGATACAGGAATTTTTCTTGGTCCAGGTTTTGTAGTGAATTTTGCAAGAGTAGTAGACCCGCAAATTTTGGTTGACTCAGGAGCTTTTATACACCCTTCACAGGGAGAGATCACCGACTCTTTTGGCTCAACTTGGTTATCTACTAGACCTTTTCATGAAGGTATTGATTATTCATTAGTAAGAAGGAGGCAAGATTAATATGAAAACTATTATAAGCATAGTAATTCTAATATTTCAAATATTCTTCACCCATACGATATTTGCACAAAATATTGGAAGTAAGGAATTGTCTGAATTAAAAAAAGAATACAATAGTTTTATTCAAAATAATTCAGAAATAATTTGCTGGGATGATGTGAAAATACTTTTCACAATGGAATATGAAGGTTCTCAATCCCCAGCAAGCATGTTGTTTTTGTCTAATTCAATTATGGTGTTAAAATCAAATTTTTTTAATTTAGATTTTCAGATAGAAAATAGATTTTTTGCATATACATTGAATGGAGATATTTTAAAAATAATATTGATTGATACTAGATTGGATGCTTCATTGATTTTGAATATTGCAATGAACCATTTAAATTTAAACGTAGGAATAATATCTGTTGATGAAGCAGAAAAAAGTATCACATACGATTTAAGCCGAAATGGAATATTAATTGGTGGTACTTTTTTCTTTCTTGATTAGTTAAGAAAGCGGGAACGCAATAGCCACCGAAATTTTATGGTGCTAATGTGGAAAACATTACACCATATATAGCGTATAACAAGGAGATTATTAAAAAGCGATGAAGCAGACGAGTTATTTGTTATCAACCACCCCACTACAACAAACAGCAAGGGTAGCTCGCAGAATAACACCCTACCATCGCTTCCAGCGCAGGCTCCTTTGTGAGAAGCTTCGGCAGAAAAGCACTGGCAAAGAACTCGACAGGGAGACTGGTCTCTATTATTTCGGCGCTAGGTATCTTGATCCACGCACTTCACGCTGGTTGTCGGTTGATCCGGCAATTTGGCAGGGGGATTTCTTGCCGAGTGCGCCGATTAATGATGAGGCGAGGGAGCGTAATCAGAACTTGCCGGGACATGGTGGAGTTTTTAATGTTATAAATCTTCATGTGTTTAGTTATGCGGGGAACAATCCTGTTAAGTATATTGACCCAGACGGGCGGTTTTTAATAAACACTGTTGATCCTCATCGTTATTTTCCAGTACCAGGAGCTGCCGGTGTTACTGTTAGAGAATTTGCAATGAGCAACCCAGGTACGGTAGCTGGAACAATAGGTCAAAGCACACGGCTAGGGTGGATTCCTGATGGTGCAGGTGGACATACTTTAGGACCAATTAATTCAGGGCGTTTTCAGAGTCGTATTAGATTTGAAAACAATATGGACACAACACTTAATAGTATAGCCACATCACGTTCTAGAGAACCATCAGCACTTGTTAACGATAGGGCAAGTGTGAGAGCTTCAGCAGTTGATCTTGGAGGTGGTCTTGTAGGAATAAACATTACTACAAGAAGAGTAGCTACTGATCCTAGCGGCAGAATAATAGAAGATACACCAAATACTGCAACAATTGCCTTTACTACCAGGGAGGAAATAAATAGATTTGGCGGTGGGCAAGCTGGCGTAAATAATATTGCGAATAGAGTTTTAAGGGATGCAAATATTAACCTGAGAGTTGATCAATGAAAACAAGAAAAAATGATTTATCAATAACAATATTAATGCTTCTTGTTAGTCTTAGTGGCTGTCTCGAAAAAAGAAGTGAAGGTATTAAAGAACACACTATACAGACTGAAAGTTTATGGGTTTATGTTGGAACGGATGAGCAAGAACGATTAGACATGGTTATCATTAATGACACATCCGGCAGAACAATAACAGTAATTTTTTCAGACTCAGGGATTAGCTATTATGAAATAACTGATGGTTTAACGCATAGCGTCTCGACATCATTTTCTCCGCTAGGTTTTTTGAATGGACAACCTGTAATGCCCAGCTCTGATGCATTTCCTCCATTGCATAATCCCGATATTAAAATTGCGGAAAATTCTTTTTTTCGTTTTGAAAGATTTAGACAAGCAGAATTTAGGTATGTAATTGACTTTTCGCAGGAACCATTTTTTTTTGTTATTGAATAATAATCGGGGGCGGACACATACAATGCCTAACACCGAATCGGAAGCACAAAGGAGGTAAGATTAACGTAATGAAATTAACAAACGCCTATCAACAATCAACCTTCCCACAAACCTGCCTTGTAAGAAAGCCCTGCCGAGCTACCCCTCTCTTTGCCCACCATCGCTTCCGGCGCAAACTCCCTTGCGAGAAGCTTCGGCGGCAAAGCACTGGCAAAGAACTCGACAGGGAGACTGGCCTCTATTATTTCGGCGCTCGCTATCTTGATCCACGCACGAGCAGGTGGTTGAGTCCTGACCCGGCGATTTGGGAAGGGGATTTTCTGCCGAGTGCGCCGATTAATGATGAGGCGAGGGAACGTAACGAGAATTTACCGGGTATGGGTGGTGTTTTTTATACTGTTAACCTGAATGTTTTTGCTTATGGCGGGAATAATCCGATTAGATATGTAGACCCTGACGGCAGAGCTCCAAAGCCTTGGAAGCAATTTAACGACATGGGTATGGGTGGTGGTGCTGGTGGCGGTGGCGGTGGTCGCGTCAGTATTGGTCGTTCTGTAGGAGGGAGAAGCGCACTTGAATTACATATAGCAAGGACTACTACTCCACCGAGCACAAGAGCACCAAGAGGAAATACGCAACAAGCTCCAAATGTTAGGTCAAGTCCGCTTACTAGTAGGACATTTCAAACATACACAAAAACAAACACGGAAACGGGTCAGGTTTACTCTGGTCGTACGAGTGGTTTTGGAACTCCTGCTGAGAATATAGCACGCCGTGATAGCTCTCATCACTTAAGACCAGAAGATGGCTGGGGACCTGCCATACTTGATAGAACTTCAACAAATCCAAATGCTATCAGAGGTAGAGAACAGCAACTGATTGACAGGCATGGTGGGGCTCAATCAATGGGTGGCACATCAGGAAACAGAATAAATAGTATAAGCCCTCATAATCCTAACATAAACTTATATTTGCAAGCAGCGCAGGAGTTGAGATGAAGAAAAAAAAACCAAAGCTTGGAGATGTTTTTGCGATACCTTTACCAGATGACTCTTATGCATTTGGAAGATTACATAAGGAAGGTAGATTAGCTATTTACAAAGAGAGATCTAGCGACATGAGTAAAATTCCTCAAGCCACTGAGTATGATTTTTTTGTTTGTGTGTATGCAAATTTGTTGACTGATGGACAATGGGTAGTAATAGGCAATATTCCATTTATAAATGAGAATGAAGCAGAAGGACCGCCAACTTATATAAAAGATGCTTTGGATGGAAAGTATTTTTTATATGAGCGCGGTGAAATGCGCCCAGCCACAGAAAAAGAATGTAAAGGGCTTGAGGTAGCTGCTGTATGGGATAGGCTGCATGTCATTGATCGATTAATGGGAACAAAAGAATGGTTATAATTCACAAACAGCTAAGCACAAAACTTTAGGAATGATTGATAAAATGAAACAAGAGAGTTATTTGTTAACAACCACCCCACCACAACACACGGTGGGGATAGCTCGCAGAATAACGCCCTTTCACCGCTTCCGGCGCAGACTCCCTTGTGAGAAGATTCGGCAGAAAAGCACTGGCAAAGAACTCGACAGGGAGACTGGCCTCTATTATTTCGGCGCTCGCTATCTTGATCCACGCACTTCTCGTTGGTTGTCGGTTGATCCTGCGATCTGGCAGGGGGATTTCTTGCCGAGTGCGCCTAACAGTGAACAAGCTAGGAGGCGGAATGCTAATTTGCCTAACGGTGGGGTGTTTAATCCGATAAATCTTCATGTTTTTAATTATGCAAATAATAACCCTGTTAGGTACGTTGACCCTGATGGAAGGATTCCACAAAAATGGCCGCAAGTGGTGGAGGTAGTCTTTAATAAGGCTTTTGATGCCATATATGCATTTGGTGTTGCTGTATTTTTTGCATGGCAAGCTAGAAGAGCAGGTCAAGCATATATGGCGGCAGGCTCTGCAAATGTAGGAAGTGAGCAAGGCCAGGGGCTAAGAGATAGAGCGCAAGCTGCTGCACCTGCTCCTGTTCAACCTCCTGAAAATGATAATAACAGAAGAGATGGATATCGAGAAAAAACAAGAGACGCCAATGCAAATGACAGGAGACAAATAGATAGTGTTGCTAGAGAAGCAAATATTGACAGGCGTGAATTTGGGAACTTTATAGAAGAAACAAAAAGGATTGAAGGTCGTGGTCCATCTGACAATTTTTCATATAGTGAGTTACGAGAGCTTGCACGAGAATTTAAGGAGTTACGATGACGGAAAATACCTTTTATATTTCATTGAGATTTATTTCTGAAGAACATGATTTTCAGGAATTAATTCCTGAAATGAACAATTATAAAATACATTATAGTAAAAAAGGAGAGCGTGTTACAAAAAACAGCAACTTCAAGGCAAGAGCGAATGTACTTGTTGTAAATGATTGTTATATTGGCAATAGTATTGATGAAGAAGGCTGTACATTAATTGTCAAAAGATTAATTCCAATAATGGAAAGTTTATCTGTAATAGACACAAATGACTTAATACGCGAAATGTACATCACTGGAGTAATTGAAAATCAACAGTTTGGGTTTATGATGAATCTTGATGTTATTAAATTGCTTGCAGATAACAAGTATGCCCTTTCCTTTTCTGGAACTTCGTATTTGTAAGGAATAGCAGATGAGAACGACGAGCTATTTATTTTCAACCACCCCACCAAAACAAGTCGCAAGGGTAACTGGCAGAATAACGCCCTTCCACCGCTTCCGGCACAGACTCCCTTGTGAGAAGATTCGGCAGAAAAGCACTGGCAAAGAACTCGACAGGGAGACTGGCCTGTATTATTTCGGTGCGAGGTATCTTGATCCACGCACTTCACGCTGGTTGTCGGTTGATCCTGCGATTTGGCAGGGGGACTTTCTGCCGAGTGCGCCGATTAATGATGAGGCGAGGGAGCGCAATGAAAACTTGCCGGGGATGGGTGGGGTTTTTAATACGATAAATTTGCACGTTTTTAATTACGCAAATAATAATCCGATTAGGTATGTTGACCCGGATGGGAGGATTGCAATTGAAGTTGGGTTTGGAAAAGGTGGAGCTGCAAGAGTTAGAGTCCAATTCCAAGAAGGGAGATTAACTGTCGGTATAAAAATAGGAATTGGAAAAGGTGGAGCGCTGGGCGTATCTTTTAACAATGAAACAAAAGAAGTAGGCAGTAACTTTTTTTATGGACTAGAAGGAAGCATTGGGAAATCATTGGGCACTTATAAAACTGGTATTAGTGCAGAAATGACAGCAGATTCAACAGGAAATAGAACTAACAGAGCATCTTTTTCACTAGCAATACCAGGCACTGGTTTAACTATTGGTCTTAGAGCACGTGATGGTCAAGTTGAATTATTGGATCCAGTAACCACAAGTACAGATGTTATTCCTGAAGAATTTGGCATATCTGGAATGATAATATTTGGTGTTGGTTATGAATTTACAATTGACCTTTTTCCTTCGCGAGAATAAAACCTAACCCTTTTGGGGATACAAAGATAATTCTTATCCCACAAATTTATACGATGAAGGAAAAATATGATTTTAAATAAACAAAGTAACTGTAATTTCAAAGATCAATTAAAAGTATTATTAAAAATTATAATTGTTATAACTTTGATAACTTTGATACTTAACATACTGTTTCGAAATATTTTTTTAGAACGAAGAAATATAACGGTTGAAATCAATGTAATGGTCGAAGAGATAGCAAAAAAAATACTGGAAGATATGTATAATGCTCCATTCATTATGGAAGCTGTGAAAAAAGATCGAGTCACCGTTTTGTTTGGGGGTGCAAGAAGAATGTATGGAAATAGTATCTATACTATTGATTTTATATCATCACAAAAAACTATTTTAATATATTGGGAAATGATTAATGATTCAATAAGGATAAAAAGAATTCAAAATAATAATACTCGGGAAATTATATTTGAATATTCAGTTACTACAATTGATTAAATGTGTTACATAGGAACTTCATTATTTTCGGGAATGTGAAAATAGCAATTACCGAAATTTTATGGTGTCAATATGGAAAACACTGCACCATATAACGTAAAGCAAGGAGAGGATTTAATTGAAGAAACAGACGAGTTATTTATTTACAACCACCCCACAACAACAAACGGTGGGGATAGCTCGCAGAATAACACCCTACCACCGCTTCCGGCGCAGGCTCCCTTGTGAGAAGATTCGGCGGAAAAGCACTGGCAAAGAACTCGACAGGGAGACTGGTCTGTATTATTTCGGCGCTCGCTATCTTGATCCACGCACTTCTCGTTGGTTGTCGGTTGATCCTGCGATTTGGCAGGGGGACTTCTTGCCGAGTGCGCCTAACAGTGAGCAAGCGAGGAGAAGGAATTCGAATTTGCCCAATGGCGGTGTGTTTAATCCGATAAATCTTCATGTTTTTAATTACTCGAATAACAACCCTATTAGGTTTGTTGACCCTGATGGGCGCTCGCCTGTCGAACACCAGGTATTAAGCCTGAGTTCTAATACGGTAACAACGGATGGAATGTCAGTGCGTTCTCAGAGCAGCATCATAATAACGCCTGACAATGTATTAAGAGCCACTGACGTGCAAATTATTAGCTTCGACTATTCGATAAGTGGGCAAAGAGCTGCAGGTGAATTTATGGCAGGCATGAGGCAAAATATTCAAGACAGTTTCGATACTATTGGAGGTGCTGCCCTTTTAGTCGGTGCTGCTGGGCTAGCTATAAGCTCTGGCATTATTGGAGCGATTTCTTTTGGAGCCAGTATTTTGTCTTTTGGACTTGGCAGAAGCAGCAGGATGCTTGACGTGCCGGAAATAGGAGCTGGCGATACGGTATTCATCACAGATAGAGTAACCCAACAAACTGATGCAGGTGGAAACCTACTTGGCATGCCAAGCAGAAGTTCTGAGATTAGTATCTACGATAGGGATCATAATCTCAGAACACAACAGACGCTAGACTTTTGACGGTGATTTTATGATTGTTGATATTCTTTGGATACTTGCAGGCGCAGCGTTTACGTGTTTATTCCTCATATTGAAGAGGTGTTCAGTGATCATCGCGTATATCAGTTGCGTCATACTTGTGTGCATATATTTTTTTATTTTGCTGATGCCTGGAAGGGATTTTTCTCTTGAGTTTTTTATCTTGTTTACAATTGGGCTAAGCTCATGCAACCTTTTTTGGTTATGGCGAAAAAAAAGGAAAGCAAAAAAAAATGGAGATTATTAAAAAGCAATGAGACCGAGTTATTTATTTTCAACCACCCCACCACAACACACTGTGGGAGTAGCTCGTATAATAACGCCCTTTCATCGCTTCCGGCGCAGACTCCCTTGCGAGAATCTTCGGCGAAAAAGCACTGGCAAAGAACTCGACAGGGAGACTGGCCTCTATTATTTCGGGGCGAGGTACTTCGATCCGAGAACGAGCAGGTGGCTCTCTCCTGACCCAGCGATTTGGGAAGGGGATTATATTCCAAGACCTGGTCAGGGGGATCGTGGGCTTGGTGGTATGGGTGGTGTGTTTCGCACAATAAACCTTCATGCGTACAGATATGCAGGAAATAACCCAATAAGATACTTTGATCCTGATGGACGAGAAGATGTTTTGCCAAGCTGGACATCAACGACATTCGAAGAAAGATTTTTCAATGTAGAAATAGATATTACTGACAATTCAACTCGTAGTAGGTTGATTAGAAATATGCACGATGATATAGGCGAGACAGTAACAACGGATATGACTATTAGAACAAGAGTTGGGGTAAGTGAATCTGGGAGAATATCAGTCACGCAAGAAAGAAGTTATAGTATATTGGATGGTTACTCTGAAACTACAATGATTCAGCTTGATTCAAGTGGAATAGTTAGAAATCATTCGCACTATACAATTCCATCTACAATGAGAGATTCATGGAATTGTACAACAGGAGGGCATTTATTTACAGATAGAATAACTCAAAGGAGAGGGAGTATAGTTCCTCTCTATGATAGACAGCAAGCAAGGATAGCTTGTGCTTCCTCTCGTTGTTCCGCGTCTAATCCTAATGGTCGAGTTATATTTATATATAGGCATTATTCTATTTTTCAATTTATAAAAAGCCAAATAAGATAAGGGGTGTTTTATGAAACGTTATTTTAAGATTATAATTTTATCATTAGCTGTAATTTTAATACTTGGATTTATAATATATAACAGCGAAATATTTAACAAAAGAATATTTTATTATGCAAATGTAGATTTCAATATAAATATACCAATAGGTACTAGAATATATCATAGTGACTTACGTATTGGGCGCGTATCAAAAATATATTATTTCTTAGAAAGAAAAGAGAAAATGATTGAGTTTTATTTATTTGAGGATTTTTCATTTATTGCAAGATATAATTCTAAGTTAATTTTAAGGGTAGATGAAGAAAATAACATAAGAAGGATATCAATATGTATAGATGATACAGATTTGGGTTTATTGATTCCAGAGAGAGAATTCTTTGATTCGATTGTTGTTCGATAAAAGCGGGGGTGATTTAGAGAGCGCAAGAATGACAGTCACCAAAATTTTATGGTGTCAATGTAGAAAATGTTACACCACATATAGCGTATAACAAGGAGATGATTTAATTGAAGAAACAGGAGAGTTATTTATTGTCAACCACCCCACCAAAACAAACTGTGGGGATAGCTCGCAGAATAACTCCTTTCCACCGCTTCCGGCGCAAGCTCCATTGTGAGAAGATTCGGCAGAAAAGCACTGGCAAAGAACTCGACAGGGAGACTGGTCTCTATTATTTCGGCGCACGCTATCTTGATCCACGCACTTCTCGCTGGTTGTCGGTTGATCCTGCGATTTGGCAGGGGGATTTTCTGCCGAGTGCGCCTAACAGTGAACAAGCGAGGAGAAGGAATGCGAACTTGCCTGGGATTGGTGGTGTTTTTAATACTATTAATCTTCATGTGTTTCACTACTCTTTAAATAACCCTATTAGATTTATAGATCCAAATGGAAGAGAAGCCGATCTCCCATCACTTTCTGATATTCCCCCCTCTTCATTTGGCGTTGATCTTAATCTATATAACCCAAGAGCTAGAGGGTCTATATTGTCAGAAAGAATAAGAAGGCCAGCAGAAGGTTTTTTTGTAGTACTTGGACACGGTGGCTCCCTATCTATGAGTGATGAACGTTCAGGAGAAGAAAAAATAGTATTTCCTTCTGATTTAGCAAATATGATAAGGGAACACCCTAATCATAATGCAGGCGATACCATTGTTCTAATTTCTTGTAATACAGGTAGATCATTTGAAGGAATTTAATTGGAATAATTTGCTAACTTTTACAAGTCAATAACTTTAAGGAGTAAACAATGATATTATTAAATAAAACTATTTTATTACAAATAACATTTTTCTTTTTAGCAGGAGGCTTATCGGTTATGAGCGTTCCATTAGAGCATAGTTCAGAAGATTTAATAAAAAATGATCCGCTAGAGCCAAGTGTAATAATCTTATCACATTTGTCTCGTCTGCCTGAAAACGAATTGTTGCAAATAAAAATAGCAGCTCTTAGTGGTGATGCAAGTTCAGCTTTTAGGATTATACGACATTATACTGATACTAGTGAAATTATTAAATGGTTAATTATAGGAACAGAAAACGGACATCTTGAAATGCAATTAGGGTTAGGTAATCTTTTGCTGAATGTCAGAAGAGATTTTGAATCTAATAATCGAGGAATTTTTTGGTTGCACCAGCTAGCAATAGTTAATTATAGGAATGCCGAAGCTTGGTTAAATAGATTCGGCATTTCTATTGAGGAAGCACAACCGCCTGATGATAGCCTTTTTTATAACGAATATACAGAATTGAATTCTTCTATGCTTGAGCAATACAAAGAAGGTGCGCTAAGAGGTAACAAGAGAGCGGCTTGGATATTGGGGAAGTATTATAGTGAAATACAATCAAACAATGATTTATCAGAGTATTGGCATAGAATAGGTGCTCAAAATGGTAACCCAGAAAGCCAATACATTTTAGGACAAATATTGATTAACAAGGAGAATAACTTCGATCAAATAAGAGGAGAATTCTGGTTAAGACAAGCGGCAAAGCAGGAGAGATAGCAAGCAGTCGGGCTTTAATCCCTTTTTAACCGTCCTGAAGTAAAGGGCGGGGTATTAAATTCCTCCGCACGAATAAATAATAAAGAGGATGAAATGATAAATTTTATTAATCTTTTTGAGGATAAAAAGTTAGAGGAAGAATTAGCGTTAACTGACTCTACTGATGTAATTCAATATATATATAATCTCGAACCAAACCAGCAGGAAATGTTTTTAAAACGGCTTGAAAATATTTTTGGAGAAACATATATACAACTAACAAGAAAAGCAGTTCTATATTTAAAGGAGCAGGAAAGCTTGTAATGTCAAATAATCTGGAAAGAATAAACAATAGTTTATGGTTAACTACAACCACCTCACCAAAGCAAACTGTGGGGATAACTCGCAGAATAACGCCCTACCACCGTTTCCGGCGCAGACTACCTTGCGAGAAGATTCGGCAGAAAAGCACTGGCAAAGAACTCGACAGGGAGACTGGTCTCTATTATTTTGGCGCACGTTACTTGTGCAACGAAGCATTGCGTGATATGGTGGTGGCAGTTGGTAAAGGAGCAAGTGGAGCATTAGTTAAAAATATTTTGAAAGAAGGTTTTGATGTGATAGACGGAAAACCAAATAATAACCCTGTGCCACAAGAAGTTCAGAATATAAACCTAAGTGTACAGATGGAATAGCAACAATGAATACAATAATGATAATTGTATCAATTTTAATCCTTTTTGTATTTTTTGCGTTCCTAATATTCAAAGAAGGATTTAGAGGATTGGCTCAAATTTTTTTTATTATCAGTATTGGAACTGTGGGGGCTGTAGTAGGAAGAATTGTAAATGGAGAAACTTTTTTATTAAAAACATGGGCTGTTATTATCGTCTTATTCCTATTTTCTTTTGCAATGTATATTTTTTTTAGAAGGAAGCGAAAATAATTACGGAAGCCAGGTGTAACAGATACGAGTTTTCATATAGTACCTATGTGGAAATATAGTATTGCATATAGCGTATAACGCAGACTGATAACGTTTAAGAAGGAGATAATTTAATTGAAAAAACAAGAGAGTTACTTGCAAACAATCACCCCACCACAACAAACTGTGGGCATATTATCTTCAAGTGTAACGGCAAGTACGGAAGGTCTTGGCAATGGAATTTACCAAATTGATTTAAATATTACTGTAACAATGACAAATCCAATTACAAGGAGAATCTCAGTTGATGAATAAATTACGAACCATTATTTTGTCAAGTATAATTGCCATTCAATTTTTTATTATCATAACACTAGTCTTTCAAAAAACTGAAACTGAAGATTTTTTTATCATTAGGGATAATGAATCGCCATTTAGTCATGCATTTTTCTTGCTTCATTCAAAATCAAATGAAACTCACGGGTATATTGCATTGGATGAGCTATACCGGTTTTTGTTGATTTCATTAGTTGATAATGCAGGGAGATCATTGATTGCTAATTTTGATGGTGGTAAACTTAACAATTATATAATTGTTGATGAAAATCTTGGTTATAGAAAGCAAACCGTTATTTTTGATACAGCAAGAAATATAACAGAAGAAAATGTTGTTTTCCATCGAGAAATATTTGGTCAAAGGGAAAAAGTATATGTGGTAAACTTTTCATTAGAAAAGCCGGTAATAATAGAAAAAAACTTTCAAGAAATATTTGGATTTACAATTGATGGCGAAAAATAGAATGAATACCAAACAGGAAAAGCAAGCATAGCAGTTATCAATATCATTTACAATTATACGAGAGTTTATAAGATAAGTAAGACGACAAAATAGACCGAAAAAACTGTATGCAAGGAGACGATTTAATTGAAGTACCTTATGATGTGCCACCAAAGTTTTATATCTGCCGCCTATTCACCGATACTTAATAAAGCAGCATGAAAAAGCCAACGACTAAAAAGAAGAAAACTAATAAAAAACGGAAAAAGCGTGGTTTTCCCGAAGGAATACAGGCGTTTTTCCTTGTAAGTTTAATTGTAGTATTCGCTATAGCGATTTCTCTAACCATTATTTCGATTCATACGGCGTTTAACCGAAGCCCTAATATCCCGGAAGATGATTTGATAACAAGTGCGTCTCCGAGGCGGGAAGCCGCAGAACAGCAGCCTGTTACCGAAATTGAACGTCAGCCTGCGTCTATTCAGCCGCAGACACAGGCACGGCCGACGGAAACTGTTTCTGTGCCTGCCGGAAACCCACCGGAAACTTTACGCCGTCCAACCCCGGAGCAAAGACCGCCCGCTCGACCGCCGGAGAGACCGCCGGCGAGGCCGCCTGTCCCTGAAGCATATCCGCAAGAAAGACCGACAGAGAGGCCGCCGGAGAGGCCTACTGTTACGGAAACTGTTCCTGTTGCCGCTTCGACCGCAATTACCAGACCTGCCGAGAATGTCGGGAATCTTATTTTTGTAATTGATGATGCCGGAAATAATTTAAGGGAACTTGAGCCGTTTTTGCGAATGACGCACCCGGTTACAATTGCTGTTTTACCGGGCTTGCCTCATTCCGCTGAAGCTGCTAACCGTGCGAGGGCTGCAGGCAAGGAAGTAATCCTTCACCAGCCGATGGAAGCGGTTGGAGGGCAAGATCCTGGTCCCGGTGCAATTTATTACGGCATGAGCGCCGAAGAAATACGTGCTGTATTGTCACGTAACATTGCGGAAGTAGGGCCTGTTGTAGGAATGAATAATCATCAAGGTTCAAGGATAACGATGAACGAAGAAATGATGAGAATCATCCTTGAATTTTGCAAAGAGCATGATCTGTTTTTTTTGGACTCCCGGACAACTTCTGAAAGTGTGGTTCCCGCTGTCGCGCGGCAAATGGGAAAGCAAATCGCCGAAAGAAATATTTTTATCGATAACGAACAAAATAGAGACTCAATGACTCGCTTTATTTCAATGGGTCTTACAAGAGCGCAAAGAGCCGGCAGTGCGGTTATGATTGGCCATGCGTGGTCGCCGCAGCTTGCCCCTCTGCTTGCGGAAAAGTTTCCAACGCTGATCGAACAGGGTTTTAATGTAATCAGTATTTCTGATAAACTGAATCAATAAATGAAAGTTCTTGGGATTGAAACTTCTTGCGATGAATGTTGCGCCGCCGTTGTTGAAAACGGCGAAAAAATACTCTCTAACGTAGTCGCCACTCAAATACCGTTTCATGCGGAGTGGAGCGGGGTAGTGCCGGAAATCGCCAGCCGCAAACATACAGAATGGATCTACGCTGTAACAAAAGAAGCGCTGGACAAAGCCTGTTTAAGCCCGGCGGACATTGACGCAGTTGCGGCAACCAGCCGCCCGGGACTTTTGGGTTCTCTTTTGGTCGGCCTTTCCTTTGCGAAAGCTTTTGCCTGGGCTCGCTCTCTCCCTTTTATCGCTGTTGATCATATGCTTGCCCATTTATACGCCCCATTTTTGTCAAACGACTCGGAGCAAAGAATACTCACCTCCGGCTCCACGCCCATTGAATACCCATTTCTAGGTTTGCTGGTATCCGGCGGTCATACGATTATTTGCCGGGCTGACGGCTTTGACGACATTACCGTTTTGGGGACAACCATTGATGACGCTGTGGGAGAAGCGTTTGACAAAGTTGCGAAGTTCTACAATTTTGGTTATCCCGGAGGGCTTGTCATTGACAAAATGGCACGTAACGGCGACAGCGGTGCTTTTCGTTTTCCCATGCCGTCGCTTCACAAAGGGGATCATCGTTATGATGTATCATATTCGGGGATTAAAAACGCTGTTGCAAATCAGCTCGATCTTTTTAAAGTAAAGGAAAATTACACAAACGAAGATATAGCCGCTTCTTTTCAGAAAACCGCTGTGGAAATACTTTTGCGTGCCCTCTTAAATGCCGCCAAAGATACAGGGCTTACCACAATTGTGGCAGGCGGGGGTGTTGCGGCAAACAGCTTATTGCGTGAACGCCTCGGCCAGCAAACACATCTTCGCTGTATTTTTCCTCCGCCGGAACTTTGCGGAGACAATGCCGCCATGATAGCGGGAATCGGCTGCCGTTACTTGGTAAGAGGCGAAACCTCTCCGCTGAATGTTACGGCTCAAGCCAGAGTAAGCGGGTTTAAGAAAAAATACCCGTAAAAAACCGCTTTGTGTTTTAGCTTGATAATGTTTTATTTTCGTATTATATTTTGAGGGAAACCTGAAAACATTGGAGGGAAAATGTTAAAAATAACATTTTTAGGAGCCGGAAGCACAGTATTTGCACGTAACGTTCTTGGCGATTGTATGTCTACAGCCGCATTGCGTGATTGTGAAATAGCTCTTTATGACATCGACGCTCAAAGGCTCAAGGAAAGCGAGTCTATTTTAACCGCTATTAACAAAGAAAAAGGAAACCATTCGCGTATTTCCGCTTTTGCCGGGATTGACAATCTTGAAAAAGCGCTCAAGGGAGCTTCGTTTGTTGTAAATGCGGTTCAAGTGGGCGGATACGATCCGGCTACAATCGCTGATTTTGAAATACCTAAAAAATACGGGCTTCGCCAAACCATCGGCGATACTTTGGGAATTGGCGGAATAATGCGTGCTTTACGCACTATTCCTGTTATGGAACAATTCGGCCGTGTTATGGAAAAAGTTTGCCCTGACGTTTGGCTTTTAAACTACACAAATCCAATGTCTATTTTAACAGGATTTATGCAAAGATATACAGGCGTTAAAACAGTGGGGCTGTGCCATAGCGTGCAAGTATGCTCGCAGCACTTACTCGAATCACTTGATATGAAAGATAAGCTCGATGGACGGCGTGAACTGATCGCAGGCATAAACCACATGGGTTGGCTTTTGGATATACGTGATAAAAACAATGCGGATTTATACCCAATGATACGGCAAAAAGCAAAAGCGAAAAATGCCGGCTCAAAACATTGGGATATGGTACGGTACGATTACATTGACAAGCTCGGTTATTATTGCACGGAATCCAGTGAGCATAATGCCGAGTACAATCCATTTTACATTAAATCAAAGTATCCGCAATTGATCGACGCTTTTAATATCCCGTTGGACGAATATCCTCGGCGTTGTATCGAACAAATTAATGGCTGGAAAACCGAATATGAAAACCTTGCTAAAGCTGATGTACTGGAACATAAAAGATCGAATGAATATGCTTCGTACATAATGGAGTCAATTGTTACAGGGAATCCGTATAAAATCGGAGGAAATGTTATAAACAACGGATGTATCGAAAATCTGCCAAAGGAAGCCTGTGTTGAAGTACCATGTTTGGTTGATGGCTCGGGCATAAACCCATGTTATGTGGGGAAATTGCCGCTGCAGCTTGCCGCAATGAATATGACACATATCAACGTTCATCTGATTACCATCGAGGCGGCTGTAACAAAAAAGCGTGAACACATCTATCATGCGGCAATGCTCGATCCTCACACATCAGCCGAACTTTCTCTTGATGATATACACACAATGACAGATGAACTTTTGGAAGCGCATAAAATGTGGCTTCCTGAATATAAGTAAGTTGAAGGGGCTGTTCGAAAAATTGGTTATAGTCCTTTAATTTTACTTATTGTACAAGGAATTGAATAATTCCTTGTACAATAAGTATTTACAATCGGAAATAGTCAATTAATAAAGTTAATTGACTATACTTTTCGGACAGCCTTCAATTATCTTCTTCTGAAAGGTCTGCGCTGGTTTTCTTTTTCGTCTATCCTTTCCAGTACGATCTGCGCCAGCCGCCGAAAATGCTGAGGAAGCAGCTCTGCATCAGGGGAATCGTAATGTTCAAGCATAGCGACAAATCCGGCACGTGCCAGATCGTATCTTCCTTGCCTGTAATAAATAAACGCAATATGATATTCAGCCGTTATGACAAGGTCTATATTGTGACGGTTCCGATCAAGCAAAGCCTGATAATGCTGTGCGGCGACATTAAAACGATTTCTGTCCATGGCTTCCTGCGCTCTTTGTATTAATTCCGCAGGAGAAAGGTTTTCCGGAATATAAACTCTTGTAGCGCAGCCTAAAAATAAAAGGAAAACTGCTATTATGGGCAAGTATTTAATCATGGAAAAAGTATATCCTTATTGTCTTTATTAGTAAAGACTGCGAATGAAAGAATGGTTACAAAGTAGAGCCTTTGCAATCACCATCCAATTGACCAAGACACCCCAAAAGTGCATAATAACTCCATGATAGTGGGGATTATCGGCGCGACCGGTTACGCTGGCGCGGAATTGACAAGGCTTCTTTCGGGACATCCCAAAATTGACAAAATTTTACTTTCTTCGATT
>Ga0123355_10005611_pt1 | contig 18409 bp, 7 predicted proteins | sample TergutEmb28metaG_3_FD_89872 | JGI IMG/M metagenome (GOLD analysis project Ga0123355, IMG submission 89872) | Embiratermes neotenicus P1 segment gut microbial communities from Petit-Saut dam, French Guiana - Emb289 P1 | ecosystem: Host-associated > Arthropoda: Insects > Digestive system > Gut ... | reverse complement strand
ATTATTATCAACCTCTATACTGTGAATTCGTCCTGCATTATGATCTCTAAAAATGACCATGTATTTAGTTTTATTAGCATTTTCTTCTAATACAAAGTTCCTACCAGCCATTAGCAAAGATTTTGCGTTTTCTTGCATCGTATGTACGCTTCCTCCGATTATATTAACATCATCAGCATAAACCAGAAGCTGGTGTGTTCCATTTAATTTCAAGCCATCCTATTTTACCTGAACACTCCTAATAACGTACAAAACAGCAAAGTTGAAAAGTAATGGCGATAGAGTATCTCCTTGTTTCAAACCATTCCTAGAATGAAATATGTCTGGCAAATTCTTGCCTATTCGGACTCTGCTATATGTTCCATTCAGACACATTTTTATTAGCCTTACCAGTTTCACAGGGATACCAAACTCAATGAGGATATTATACAAGACATTCCTCCTAACTGAATCATAAGCTTACTTGAAAGTCTATAAAGAGCTGATGCACTGCTTCATTGCATTCCCATTCTTTCTGAAGTATTTGGCGAATGCAGAATATAGATCAGCAGTTGACCTGTTGGGTCGAAACCCACACTTATGATCCCAAATGATTTCCTCTGCATATGGAGTTAACCTTGACAACAAGATGTTGCATAACATTTTGTACGTGGTTGGTAAAAGTAACATGACCATATAAATAGGACAATCTATTTTATCATCCTTCATAAATAGGTACAATAATCGATTTTTCCACTCCTACCATTATTCAAAATAGAAAAAATAAGTTTATGAATATCATAGCGAATTGTTCTACCCCCTGCCATAACCAATTCTGGTGGAGTTGTATCAATACCTAGTGATTTGTAACATTTTAGCTTTTCAATAGCCAACGCAACTCAAAGGTACTTGGCTCAGACTTTAGTGGTTCTGCTGTGTGTATTTCTCTCTGCCTGACTTCATTAACCCCGTGTAAGTGCATTAGATAGCTGAGAGATATGGTTCCTCCAACTAGCCACAATACTGTGGGAGTCTGCAACCAATCACCCTTCACGTCCTTTACAGTATTAGTTCTAAGGTGGCAACCCTTCTTAAAGTCATTGATGTCCCTTTACATGTCCCAGACATATTTGATCTTACTGTTAGTTTCAAATTCCTCAATTTTGGCTTTTAGATATGCGCTCTTTTGATCCTGGAAAGTCTGCTAGCTTTACGTCTTACATTGTTTAGGTTATTTACTTTGCTTTGGCTTGGATCCTGTACCGCTGCATTTTAGCGTGTTTCCTTTGATCTAAGATACCTAAACATTCTTCATCAAATCATGGGTTATGCTGCTTTAATTAGTGCAGATCTAGACTGTCTTTAGCTGAGGTTTTGATATCCTCTTTAATGTTCTCCCAAGCCATATTTATGTCCTCGTCATCACTTAAGTTCTCCAAAGCTGCAACTATGTTTGTAATCTCAATCTGATACTGTTTCCGAACCTCCAGATTATTTAGCTTTTTGAGATTAAATCTTACCTCATCAAATTTCTGTTCTGCTTGTTTATTACTGCCAATCTTTCCCTGACTTTTGCAACCAACAGAGGGTGATAAATATCAAAATCAGCTGCTCTGAAACTTCGTACATTTAGTACACTCGAATACCACCTCATATCTAGCAATATGTGATCAATCTGATTGTAAGTCTGCTCATCGAGAGAGGTTCAAAGTGTACTTATGAATGTTAAGGTGCGGGAACATTGTGCTCTTGACAAATACATTTTTTGATGTGGTAATATTTGCTATTCTAACACCACCATCATTAATATCCTGATGCAGACGCTCATTCCCAGTTGTCGGTTTGAAACTATTCTCTCTCTACACTTTTGTATTAAAATCTCCTAATAGGATTTTCTTAGAGTACTTAGGAAAATTATTAAAAACCTGCTCTAATTTCTCGTAAATACTCTCTTTGAAATCATCACTATTCTCCTCACTTGGTGTATGTACATTCAGAAAAAAGATATTACCCCACCGGCCTCTCAGAACTATACATAACATCCTATCACCAACAAACTCTACTCTTTTAAGAGCTAATACTATTTTGTGTTGTACAAAAAATCCTTTTCCAGCTGATGGCTTTCGTTTGCACAGAAAAAATTATTATCCTTATCGGTACCGTGCTCCCTTTGTCCCACTTAACTTCCTTTACACCAACTACATCTAATTTATAACTTGCTAATTCCCTGGCTGCTACTGTAATGGAACCTCCCGTACGCAGACTTCTAACATTCCAGTACCGAGTTTCATACCTCTTTACCATTGCTTAGGTCGTACCAAAAGATCAGTCCAGATCAGAAGCACAAGTTTGTTTCGTAGCGTGATAGTTCTTACGGTGAGGAGTTGTTAGCCCATCGTCCGACCCACAACCTGGAGGACCACCCCTTGTCGTCTGTTCGCGACTGCTTATTCAAGATATTTGCAGCAACCCTTCATATTGGAGGCCGTTCCTCCATCTGCAACCTGTGGACGTGCCATTCTGTGGTGACGGGGACCAACTTATCGCGCTTTATACAACTCCAAACTTTTCTTTTTGAATCAGATATGACGATTAGAAACAAATTTACCGAGATATTAGATGTGTTTGAGTATTCGGCAAAGATATGTTTTTAAACTGATTTAAGTGAGACCTTTGATTGTGATGTTTATCCTCTTGCCTCCCATAACGGATGTTGCTGTTTTGACACTCTTTCGCATACCTATCATGCTAATGTGTTGCATGCGGCTATCTTTTGTTTTTCCGGTAAAATGTTAGAATATACCCTTGAAATATGTTATGGCCATTTCCAAAATTTTCTTTCTGTTTTTTAACAAGTTATCTTAATGAGGTTAAGGAATTTGTACATCCATTTTGTATGTTTATAATACTATTAAAATATTTTTTCCCCCATTCTGATACGTGTATTGTTCCATGTAAAAGTCTACGTCACGTTCCTTGCTTATTCTCTGTTAACAGAATCCTTAATACGTATTGTGGCTTTAGAGTGAGGCACTAAGTTTCACGCTTGTCAATGGAAATAGCATGCCCATTTTTTATCCGTCCTCAAAACTTGGACATATGTTTGCGAACAGTGAGTACTGCCTTAAGAGAACAAGACAAAAGTTAACCTTCCGTGCGCGCTACCTACTTTTTATTTATTTTTTCCAGAATGCGTAGGAGTTGGTTTCGGCTTTTTAGATACACGTATTCTTACTCAGCATTTCAATTTACTTAATTCAACAAACTAAAACTTAGTTCAAACAGCGGGTACAATCACCTTGCAGAAGACACGTTCTGGCGCTATAGCGCCTTCATTTTCCTATCCATTATTTATATTCATTACCCTGGCTTTATAAATTCTTTCAGTTGACGTTTATACAAACTTTATTTTCCGTCCAGATTTGCATAATTTTGAGGTGGTCAAGTTACCACTGACGGTTTCTATATTAGAAACATATTTTATATTACCACTAGGTCGCCAATTTACATTCCCTTTATAAGTTGGCATTATTTGTGTAATAAGTTTTATCATATTTTGGAATTTGATGCTTAGGGTCACATTTTACTTTAATACTACACGCTTCAGTCCAAGGTAAAAAGCTTTGTTAATTTGGCATTAGCAACAAGCACATGTTATGCATTTTCGTGATCGTGTCATCATCAAGAATGCTGGAAAAATTATTATTGCTTCTGGAATTTGTATTATATAAGAAGTGGGCTATTTAAGCATGTTACAGTTGGTGCATGTACTTACAACTTAATAAATCGAACACTTCAGAACTCTGACAAAAATGTAGGTGGCGGAGGGGCATTTTGTTTGAAAGCCTTATAAATGCAGCTTTAACATCGTACTTCCCAGGATTTTGCCCACAGCACCAGATAAATGGTTACACAATCCTTGTGTGACTCCATTTACGTGCACATTATACTGTGCGGCTTGCCAGTAACATAATCACAGTATGCAGAACGATCTTACGTACTTATATATTGATAGCTGTCGTCTTATGATGTAATTATACTCTAAAGTACAGCTATTATTACTCTAAGAATACATTTTTATCGTAGGTTGTCATGATCTGTGCTGTATCATTTCACGTTTTTAATGGTATGTAGATGTGATGATGTGCATGATTTTTATGACAAAAACAGGCAGCGTGCATATATTTTAATCTAATAATTAATTTATTTAAAACTTGGACTGCAACATTTGGTGTTTAGAAATATTACATTGTATTTCGTTATAGATTTCTATTGATTAAAATGTTTTATTACATTAATTTCATATTTTTCCTAAGAGCGCCTTTAGTGCTAATGGGTAATACTTGTTTATTTTAAACTATATTTTATATCCAATTATGTGGAGCCATAGCAATTCAGCTGGCCTACTTTCATCCGCTAGAAACAGCTAGAAGGTTTTGTATAAATTAAATTTCATTACAATTTTGTTAAATATATTTTAATATTATTAATTTTTTGTTCTTGTAGCCTTGCTCATTTCTTCCGACCAACGTTTGTAATTAGTGAAAATAATACTGAGCATTTTTTTCCTAACAAAATCTTAAATTAACTTTTCCTACTTTCTTAAGTTCCTTGCAGTTATTTCTTGTTTTAAAGAAAAGCTTCTTGTCTTAATGAATAATCGAGTACCGCGGACACGTAGGAAATGTTTGTAAAACCATCTGTTGACTTCCTTACGTTCATCTCACATTCGTATCTTTCAAAATATCAAACTTCCACTTTGATATGTCCCTACTATTTTAGTATTATCCGATGTCATTACTCTTGGCGAAGACAATACGCCATTTCTGCCGAAATATGCAGGTATTTCTCAGCATACGTTATAATGAAATATTTATGCGAAATTTCGCTCATCGAAGTTAAACATGTGAAGTTATTTTCTTTTTAATTCATGTCTGTCACTAATGTGTAACATCCGTTACTATAGTGCTGCCAATATTTTTCTATAATTATCATAAGATAATGCATTATAAGGGCTTTATTCGAACAAAACCCGTGGTTTATGAAAGAAAGAATTAATAGTATACATATTCACAAATATCAATATCAAAGTTGTGGAAATTTGCAACGAAAGTAAAAAAGTCATAGAATAGTGCCAAAAGAAACACAAAAATGTCGTTTAATTCCGACCATTCTAATTAAGATATGAGAGTTATATTTATATTATGTAGTTTACGAGTATTCCAAAATTTTATGACACTTAATTCTTACGTAAAGGAAATAAACACACACACACACACATATATATATATACACACACACACGTATATATATATATATATATATATATGTGTGTGTGTGTGTGTATGGTACCTTCGAAATATTCCTGGGATCACTTTATTTCTGAGAAATACATAACAGTACAATCATGCTACCTTTTTACTTCAAAACAGTCCCCTTGTTCAAATATCCACTTCCGCCAGCGACTGTAAACATGTTGGAAACATTCCTGGAAGCCATTTTGTTAAAGCCTTTTCAGTTCCTCCGTCGCATTCTTAATAATGTCAGTAGTTTCACAAAAGCACCGTCCCTCCCTCCAATGCTGCTTTTCAGTTGAGGGAACAAGTAAATATCAACTGCAGCCAAGTCAAGAGAGTAAGGGGAATACTCCAGCGTTGTCACATTGTTCTTCGTTAATAAATCCTCGACCAAAACTGACCGCTGTTTTGGAGCATTGTCGTGAAGGAGAAACCAGTTGTTGTTTCTCCATTTTTCCAGGCGTTTTCTTACATTCTTGGCGTTTTCTTTGACCACATCCCTAAGGCGACAAAGCATGTCAAAATACATTTCTTTATTCATAGTTTTACTGAAACTTTCCTCATGCAATATAAGAGAATTCCTGTAAATTTACTAAAGAATTCCTCTGAATAATAAAAGCGAATTCCGGGGCCGTTTTGAAGTTACGACATAGAAATACAGAAACTGTGTAAGTATAGACAAACGTTTTGAGCACAACTCTACAATAGGGGTTAAAAAAACACGTATGGAATCCGTGAACTTCGCATTATGTCATATTGCTAGTTTTCACTTGTGTATGGAAGTAGAGCATACACGTTCACTGCCTAAGTACGGTTTGTGCCTCTGGCTATCTCAGTCTAGTAGCAAGACTCTTTGGGATATGAATATGATACATTCTTTGTTAGTTGCATCTGAATTTTACTTCATTAATTGTAATATTTTCAGTTAAGTCCATTTAACTACTTTAAGAATTGAAGGTATTTGTACGAACCTCTATAAATTTTTGCCTATTGATCTGATCACTAACTCTCCTCGGACAAACAAACTTCCTCCCTGTCTGTTGACTACGAAACATATTTTGATTCTAGTGAGAAAAATTCACTATGATATTTACCTGAATGTAACGAACTCTGATTGGTTCCTTTATTTGCTGGAACTTCCAATCATTGTTTAAGAATTTACTTGGTTGGGAGCTTCGAACCCTTATTTGTCCATATAAGAGCTCTGTGTCGCTTTGGGTTCAAGGCTCACTGTTATTTGCGAATGCCCTTACACCTCCAGGTAAGTTATGAGTATTTCATACGATCACCATTCACTTTGGAAATTATTCAACTAGACCATTACGTCCTTTTTCAGTTGCTCACATAGGATTCAAACCGTAACGTCTTCTTGAGCAATGACCTTCCGAAATAAGGCATTTTCGTGAATGCAACTTATTTTAGGTTTTACCACAGTAAGGACTTTTGAAGAACATGTGTACTGCATTTGACCTTCTTCCTATTGTGCACGGAAGGCTTCGAACAACCCGTAACTGGGGGCTAGAAATCTCACTGCCTCCTAAACAAAATATACTAAACAATGTTCGGCTTCAATATTCAAAATAACAAGAAAAGGAAAGCAGTTTCTGTAGTAAGTGACTCCATCCATTTTACAGGATGACACAAAAAACGGGAACTTTTGAAATGCGTAGTGGCAGCCATGTAGAGTTGGCAGCACTGCGGAACAGGGACCTTGAACTACAGATAACCTCGCCATCATTTTAGTAATCATGGATCAGTGGAACGGTCAGCAGCGTGCTTTCGCCATAAAAATGTTTTACAAAAAATTATAGTTTGAAAGGCTTTTCAAAAGTTCCTTTTTTTGTGTCATCCTGTGCATCTGTTATTGCATTTCAAGCGTCCAGATAACAGACTTACCCTTTTGCACACTGACGTATTTTTTGGAACAAACTGTTCCCTTACTTCACAGTCAGCTGGCACACTACAATATTCTCTACAGAATTTTGTAAAATTAACCTATTCCAATCATATATCTTCCTGCTTTTTGTTACTGTTTCGCCGGTAAATTCATTTTTTATATACCCGCTTCTGAACACCTCCTTCTCAGAATATGTCAGATTCTATTCGTTCTGCAAAATGAAGGGTCATTATTGTTTATAGTAGAAGTTCTTTACAAAAAAAAAATTGAAAGGGTTATTAGTTCGTTACCTTAGCCACAGAAGACAAAACAACCTCAAGTGGATTGCAGCAGACATCAGACCAATCACATGTGACATTTTTCATTTGATGGGGCTTGTGTTGTGTGTCGTAATTCCACTGAGCCAAAGCAGTGTGTTATGACAGATAGTCGCCACAAATCTCTGCGACAGTCCGTACATAAATCACCTCTGTCATAAATCAGAGATACTCCAAACCGTCAGACGAGACGAGAGTTATGCAATTGAAAGGAGAAACCAACAACTTTAAGTTCACTATACTATATCTGTTACTTTACACTGTTTTTTTATTGTCCGGTTACTTCTGTTCAAAATAGCAGAAAAACGAATATCGTCAAACCTGATGCTATCTGCTGACTGTCGCAAGGTTTTCTTACTGGCGTACTTCTCGTATAAAGCAACACAAGAGGACGTTGCCTCGCTGTTTAAAAAATAAATTGCTAGAGGAGACCTGGACATAAAATGAGTTTCTATTCTTGAGAAATAGGCCTTTGCCCTACTCAAAAAGAGAAATAAATTTGTAGCTATGATTATTTTAGACACTTGCTACGGTTTCTTAACACGGGATGTCACGGCTTCGGAACAACTGTACCAAGGTCGCACACAGTTACATTCGCCAGACAGATGAATATTGTAGGTGCCTTAGACGGAACAGCCAATTTGGTCGGCTGTAAGTCTTGCTCTAAAATTTCATTTATTATTTCAAAGGAGCATATTAATTATCATTTACGTAATACAGTCTGTGTTTATATTTATCATATTTACTATATAAAATCAACATTTAATTTAACGTGTTGTCTGGGAATCTGGCATAGTGTGTTTTGTATAGCGGGTAGGCTACGGCTTGTAAAATCTAGGAATTTTTTCGATTCAAGACAAGGGAAAGAGACGTGGCACTCTTAAAAAACATGCATAAGGGAAATGGAGCCCACTCGTCCTTTTTCTCAACAATCTCTTTAAACGGGATAAGCCGGAGGGGAATCAAGATGACCTCATTTAATGGTCAGGTTAAGATGAAGTGGAGCTGTACACCCTTTTCCCCATACGCATTCATGCAGTGTACAGAATCAACTTTCCTTCTCACGCCTTTCTTGCATGAACGGAAGTGGCTCTCTCACACGTTTGGACTGATTTCTTTTAACTTGCCTTGCACTGAAGGTGTGTCTGTCTCCGTTCTTGCTTGCAATTGCCCAGTTCGTGATAGAAACGAAAACCGACATTATGGATTTCAAAGAGTTACGGATTGTAACTTTATGGATGTGATTTATTTTTTTCGTTTTGAAATGACGTAAAAAATGCAATTAAAATTTGGTCTTAATTACAATTTTAGTTATAAAATTTTCTTTTGTAAGTTTTATACAAGTAAATTTAATATTTTCTGCGTGCTTATTTTCAGGATTATTCTCGACATTACTTTCACAAATTGAGACATTTGGTTGTTTGTTGTAATATAGGTAAAGGTAAAAGTAAAGCAGTCCCTTTACAGGCCTGGAGTGGCCCAGAGGGTTCCAGGAAGTTAAGATTCCCAGATTTCATGACAACGGTACAGGATGGCGGTAAGGTTGTCAGCCTTACGCACCGGCCACCTATGCCCCCAGTAAATGCTCCTGGTACTGATTTCTGTTAGAGTCTGAGTTGACCCCAAGGCCATATTGCGATCGGAAGCAATTTATGTCCATGAAAAATTCCAATGACACTAGATGGGATTTTTTTTAACAGTAGCACATACAGTACGTTTAATGAAGCTGTAGTTTTACTCACAATACATAACATGAGGTACAATAGAGTATTCATGAAACATGCCTGGAAAACGTACAGTTAACTTTGCACGTTCTGCAGTCCTGCGTCGAATTTCAACACATACATGTAGCCTAATGTGAGCAATGAAGTTGCTCCGAGTTTTCTTAAGACATTCAGTTACTAGTGCCTTTCACTACAAATACAATTACACATTTCATTTCTAACTTCATTACAGTCCTTGAAATTCTTCTCGTGTAAAATTTCTATTCTGATGTGAACGAAATGGGCCTCTATTTAAGAGCTTATGAACAGGCCGACACTGTCCAGATCTTCGACAAAGAAGAGTATCTCCTCTGGTTAGCTGGCGTTGTCGTGTTCTTGAATGTGAAGCTGGTTCCATTCGTTCACGGACAAGAAGTTATTTGAGTGCATACCGTTCCTAGCTTCCAGTGCCACATTGCTGCCGGATGTCTTTATGTAGAAGAATCTGCTGTCTGCTTTCGTAAACCTCAATGGATCCTCCAATACGCCCTCGATTTCGTTGACGTCTAACACTGCTACTTCTCTTAATGACGATATCTGCAGTTTCTTGTCTGACGTCATGCTCAAGCAGACTTTAGTGGCCTGGTGCACCGGCAATACCATCTTTGTTTCTCCAACTTCAGCACGTGTGTAGTAGTACAGTGAGAAATCGACATCTGGATCGACATGTTCGCTGAGCGTCTTGGTGCCCAGCACCGGGTTTCCTGTGTCGTCCTGCGTTACGCAGAGATAAACTTGGCGGCCAACACTCTTGAGGCGGACATTGGCGTCGTCAGGATCCTTCAGATTCGGATACATCGTATGAGACTTGTTCTCAGACAGGGAATATGCGGATCGAACCTGCGACCTTCCGATTTGTAGCACGGCACCTTAACCACTGTGCCACCGCGGTCCCCTTGTTGTAATATAACAGGTCATAATTCTATTATATTCGATATATATATATAGTTATTATTACATTAAGTTTGAGTTTTCTATGGCAAAAAAATTAAACTGCTGTCCTCTGAATTATGAAGCCATGTGCTCTAACTTAGGTAGCTACGACCTGAGTTAGATAAGATTAGGTGTGATTTTATTTAACAAAATGCAGTGTTCTCCTACCATTCACACAGTACTGATGTAATTGGCAGAATATGGATGCGCATGTACTGTGAGTGAAAACATGCAAACATGTAGGACAGTTCGGTAAACGTGCATGGCAACAGTTACCACATACACTAAACATCCATCGCCACTCTCTTGCGTCAACAGACATCCCGCAATACACATCTCATGTATCTGCATGGCAATGCTGTACGTTAATGACAGATGAATCAGGAGAGTAGCGATTTAATTGTTTAACTACACTGTTTGCATTAATCCACCGCCATTTTAGTAATAAAGGGGTTCTTTCACCTAACACATATTTTTATTTTTCAGATACAAATAAATGTTATTTACAAGTTCATCTGAAACTAAAAGAGATGTACAAAGAACAGATAAGAGTTACCTTCCAAACACTCAATGCGCAAATGCGGACTTTCAAAGAAAAACTTTCATGTGAATATTATATTATTAAAATCAGGTTAGTATTTTAAATATGGTAGAGGGAGGTAATTTCCATCAGTTACTTTGCAAACACAAAAACACATTAGTAGGAATAATGTTTAATAATTTATAAAACGCCAAAAAAGGAGATAGGTATCTGAAAGAAAGACTACTAAATAGAAATGGTTCAAACGTTTTAGTGTTTCTGTACAGCTGCACTTAGAGTCTAAGTGGCATAAATGGCGTCAAAAAAAAAAAAAAAAATAAGGAAGGGTAATGCGATCACCAAGAGGGACAATTCCCATAACAGACTTTTACAAATATATTGCTTTAGGTTTCGGGCTACAACACCTAATTTTTCAACATATATGGTGCTTAGTCCAAGAGCTACTACTAAGAGTTCGGCTCCACCATTTTCAAAAAAAAAAAACCGCACATGAGAAACTTCCGTGAATACTGACCACTCTTTATTTTAAGTTTAAGAATCCTGAGTCTGCTCGCCATGAAGTTTCAATTTCAGACTTTTAGATAACCTTATCATTCCTTTTGGAATCCTTTTTCCTGCTCCACATAGGGGTGAAGAGCTTTAAAAGAATAATATTTCTCAATGGATGTATTTGGGTGGTGATGAGTTAATGCAGTCGCATCCTGATGGTGAACTATCTTTAGTGATTTAAACAGAGTAAGGTCCAGAGGTAGGATGATAGGTGACGTGTGATGCAGCACACACTGCAACTCCTTATGTTTAGTGTGATGTAGCACACACTGCAACTCGTTATGTGACGTGTGATGCAGCACACACTGCAACTCCTTATGTTTAGTGTGATGTAGCACACACTGCAACTCGTTATGTGACGTGTGATGTAGCACACACTGCAACTCGATATGTGTAGTGTGATGTAGCACACACTGCAACTCGTTATGTTACGTGTGATGTAGCACACACTGCAACTCGATATGTGTAGTGTGATGTAGCACACACTGCAACTCGTTATGTGTAGTGTGATGTAGCACACACTGCAACTCGTTATGTGACGTGTGATGCAGCACACACTGCAACTCGTTATGTGACGTGTGATGTAGCACACACTGCAACTCGATATGTGTAGTGTGATGTAGCACACACTGCAATTCTATATTATCTTAACGGCAGAAATTTAAGAACTGCAATGAGTACTGAGACAAATGATAGTCTACAAAAAGAAGACATTTTCCAGGAGTTGTAATTTCCTAACGTGTGCAAGCCACTTCAGCGTTCCTCACTGATATGGTCTAAGTCTGACATATATGCTACCGATCCATCTGGCTAATCTTATTTGCTTGCTTCTCCGAGTACAATACCTTTGATTATCAAGAACTGCGGAACTTATAATCCACTGGATCCAAAACTGAGAACTACTTCATTGTCACCACCCTCAGCCGTAGTAGGTTTGATTACTTGCCTTCTTTTCTTTCCTCCTACTTCTTTCTTCTTTTTTGTGGTTTGTTCTTCAAAGGAAATCCCGTTTAATGTACATTATGCACTGCTTGTATTTTCTGAGTGAACCTAAATCTATAACCAGTTAAAATAAAACTTTTAATAATCCGTGCAGCCACTATACTCACTGTTGCAACCGCTGCTTTATGCACTTCTTCAAGTGCCCTCAGGGGTAACTAAGGACTCTGTTTATAAAAGTACTGAACCAGTATTTTTCTCCAAATGTGTTATTATTATTTAAAGGTTAAGCTACATGTTTCGATCCGCTGCACGGTTCATCATCAGTCTTCGTAAAAATAGTATGTAAAAGTGTAAAATTTCATATTATTGTACACTGGGATTATGAGATCTTAAAATTTACAGTTTTTAGGCTCGTTTGAAAAATTACGGAAAGCGACTATTATCTTCGTCATGTCTGTCTGTCCGTCCGCTCGGCTACCAATGGACAGTTGTCGTGCAATTAGATATTCGAGTATTTTTCGAAAAACTGTCGAAATAATTCACGTTTCATTAAAATATGACAAAGCAAAAGGACACTTTAAATGAACACCACTGTACAGTTTTGATCATATCTCGCTTGATTCTTCTTAGAGTGAGCAATTTTTCAGACAAAGTTGTAGAAAAAATTAAAACACACATTTTACTTTACTTTCCGTAACTTATTTTCGAAAATCGTGCCGTTTATGAGATAATGTTTAAAATTATTCTATAGTTGGACAGGCCACAGAACATGACGCATGCGCATTGCAAGCTTGATACCTAAGTCTTCAAACATATACTCTAAATACGTAATACTTAATGCGTTTCCACTGCAACAATAGTTGCAAGAACGGGCCTCAATTTTACGTTATACATACATTTCCTCTCTTTATATATATATATATATATATATATATATATATATACTGACATTTCTTTTAACATATTACTACTCTAGCTATTATTTTGTTTTTAACTACTTTGTCTCATAACTATTTTAATTCAACTGTAGTGTGTTTTAGTCTTGGTTGCGTGTTGACCTAGTCAACTATTACCTTGGACGTGGTGTTTGGAATCTTATAGGGATGAGTTATTAGATCCGACATTCTGATTCCACTTTTTATTTCACATAAAACCATTAAGATATCTTGTTCATTGTATTATTCGTTTTTTGTCTTCCTCTTTGAGACGTTTTAAGTGTATTCTTCAGCCAATCGTTTTACAGAAGATGAACACGCAACCAGGAATTGCACACACTGCATTTGAATAGAAATATTTTTAACAAACCATAAAAAGCAAGAACTGAAAAGAGCTACTGAAAAATATTTAAAAAAACTTAATAAATGTAGAAACCATAAATGATGAGATCTCATAATACTTATGTACAATATACTACAATATGCAACTTTACCTTTTACATGCCCTTTTTATATGAAGTCTAAAGATGATCCGTGTCGAGTATTCAAATACGCAGTTTACGAATTTGAATAAAATAAGAGTTGTGTTTATTCTAAACCTGTGTTTTTAATGAATGATGATAACAGCAAAACGGAGTGAAAATCATCAACGAGAAAAGATCGTTTACAGAAAAACTGTTCCCTTGTCTCTTCGCAAAAATGTAAGAAGCTCTGCGCACTTGCATGCCGTCCAGACCACTGCATCTCTTTGCTAGAACCAGCAGCCTCATATAATACTTTTTCGACGTCATCGCCCTATTCATTTCGATCCCACGCATTTGTCCGATTAATATCCTCACATTATACTGAAGTATGTCTAAGACAGACGTTTGCAGTTACATTTTGATACGTTGTGTAGGGAACTTTACAATGACAACAACTCTTCGAATCCCTACGGTTCCAAATATTGCGATTTTTACAGCTTTGACATCGTATATACTGACCATTATGAGCTGGGACGATTCTTTTTTGTTAGTTCTGGCCATGTACAACACACGGCGACGTTATAAATACAGGAAGAGAAACTTGTACTGAATAGCTTTACCCGGTCAATAGGACCGTTTTCCCTCGCTGATGATATTTGGGAAGTGATGTATTAACTGACAGAACACTCACAATAGAGCAACAAATAGTTATATCTTTAGTCAGGAACGTTAACTACTTTCCTCGCACACATGTGACATGGACAAGTAATTGTCATATTTGTTAATTAATTAAGCCGCTATATTTTATTGTGCAAGTATCAGACATTATTCTGAAGCGATAAGAAGGAAAGTGCAGCTCACCTTAATGTACTAAACAGTACACTGCTGCTGGGGAAGTTGCAGTGAATGAAGAACTGCACACAAAGACAACTGATTCTCTACATTCGCGATGTTGATTGTACTGCGCACTGGGTCTGCGCAGTAGCCGCGTTTCTAATTTTCATCATAACCCACGATCAGAATAGTTGTTTATAATGTGAAATCAATGGAACGAATATTATTTGGCTGATCTAACCGTAATGCCCACAAAGATATCTATTTATATCATTCATTTACTGTGTTAAATGGTCTGAAGGAAGGAGAGATTTGTCATTGTAGCTTTTCAACATTCCTTTAGGAAGGTAAATTCGATAGACGTTGGAAGTGAATGGGATTAATCACTTTCTGGTCAGTGCTGATGGTGATGATTTATTACGAAAATACATGAATACCTACTGAAGCCGCCCGTTCCAGGTTCGAACCCGGGAACAGGCTTCTTTGAGATGTAACGGTTTTACTTAAAACCCATATATTTTTTTTTTTTATGGTTTGTTTCGGTAAGACAAATTTTTTTCTGCTCACTCTACTAATTCCGGCCTTGGTCTCTCCGCTTAGGAAGAGTTTTTACAGGTGTGCGGGGATCGTAATACAGGGTGAATGTCAGGCGGGCAACAGAGTAACTGACTTTTGTGACGAAAGCGTTATCCACGGGAACACTTCGGAAATATCAAGACAGCGAGCAGGATGTAAGTGTGGGTGCTCTGGTGAACATTAAGTGGTTGACTTCAGTAAAAGAGGCTGTTTTCTGTAATTTCGATTTAGCTATCTTCCCTGTCGTCTCCATCCTCTCCGATATCCCCTGAGACGAGGAGGATCACTAGAAACGCCGGGTACTGCAGCACTACAGATGAGCTGATATTCTCTGAGGCATTAATACGGGGTTAGTGTAGACGCAAGTGAAAGAGAAGAGACTATGTGTCAGTGATGTTCAATGTAGAACAGGATAGTGTCGTGCTATGAAGAGAAAAATACAGTGTAGTTGGATGTGGGAGAGGGAGAAGACCTCTCTGAAATATTGGTGTTTGATACAGCTGTATGTGACTGGTAGCACTAGGCAGTGTAATGGAAAGGATGTTAGTCTCTGCCGAAGGGACTGAATAGTGAGTAAACAACGTCTGCTTGTTTTGTAACAGGGATGCACAAATTCTGGACGCCTGATGACCCGAGCGAATGAACTTTAACGTGTTGTTATCTACAGTTCTTATATTCTGCTTGCAGTATTTTTTACGTACAAAATGACAACTATTTTATATCATCGAAAGAAAAATGCAAGATAAAAATGTGGGCTCACAGTTCAGTCTAGAATTGTGAATCCTCAGAACAGAACTTGCTACTTGTTAATATCTATTATACGATGCGAACACCACAGCACTCTTTGATGTTTGCGTGACCGTGCATCCCTGATACAATAATATAAATAACCAACTCGATACACCAATAACGGTTTATTGACAATTTCAACCAGTTCAACATGTTTCGGACGATAATTTCGTCCATCCTCAGGAGCACTAGACTGTGTTTAGGGTTTGTGGTATAAACACAGTCTAGTGGTCCTGAGGATGGACTAAATTATCGTCCGAAACATGTTCAGCTGATTGAAATTATCAATAAAACGTTATTATTGCGTCTAGTTGGTTTTTTATATTGCATTACCACAACCCTATGTTTATTATACATTTTATTTTGCTGCAATGTGGTTCTGCCGCCTAATACGGCCGACATCAGGCAGTGTTGCAATGGCATAAAAAGAAAGTATGTTGTTTAGGAAGATGCCTACCTTACACACGGAGTGAGTACAGAACTTGTTTATTGTTACAAATTGTGGAAATATATATATTTTGAAATAATGATTAAAACTAAAAAAAATGAGAATGTGTTGCTGAGATCCTTTGGTATGTTCGTAGATGTTGTAGCATCATGTAAGGAATATACTAATGTTCGTAGCGTTGTGTTGATCGCACCCCATAACCAGCACTGATCGAATATAGACAACGGCACGATGGCACCTAAATTGCTACGCTTGACCTTTCTAGCACCTTTGTATTTCGGCATGGCTCCTACACTTTTGGAAAATTTGTGGATGTTTGATTTGTAACAGTTATTGTAATTAAGTCCTTAATATTAATGCTAAGTCGTTCAGTCAGAGTCTGTAATTTCGTAATCGTGACTGGATTCAGATCTTTTCTGATTAGAAGACTTGTTTTTTTTCATTCACTTCAAAACCCTTTCTTTTCTTCCCGCCCTCTATATCAGTGTTTCTCAACCCTTGTGAGACGGCGGACCGGTAAATTCTTTTTTCATAAGACGAGGGCTCGGTCTCCACAAATTTACTCGTAAATACCTTTCCATTTTTTTAAGTTCATACATTAAACTAACATAAGTATTAATAATTAATTATGGCACAATCGTAAACAGCATTAGTATACTTATGTATACGGTGTGGCATGTTGACAAATATAAAATTACATTTAAATTAGTTATCAATCATTGGAATAATTAAATCTTGTAGCATACTGTAGTTTCCTCAGACCAACATCTGGGTCTGGGTTTTTCGACACATTCACAAATATTATTCTCCTCAGAATATTTCCACTATAAAACATTTATTCATGAAAATTGCTTAGAAAATGAAATGACAAATTCCAGGAGAACTTCTCGCGGCCCGGTATAATTGATGCCAGGAACCGGTACCGGGCCGCGACCCGGCGGTTGAGAAACACTACTCTATATTACTATATTAATATACCATACGAAAATAATTTCACCTGTTGAACTGAGTTTTCTTCAAACTTGGTCCGTCGCGCTAAGGTACGTTAAATTGATCGCAGTGGTGGTGAGGTATAGTGTGTTTGTTCTGTCACTAGTGTTGTGGCTTCGGATTGTTGTATGCGATTTTAGGCGGCTTCTCAAAGCAGAAGCTAAAAATGACAATTAGCCCTATCACATCTCTCTGTCCATATATCTCTCAGTAGGGAACGGCACAACTCTAATCGGAAGGATTTTCGTGATAATTGGTATTTAGGACTCCCAAAACCATTTTTGGACACACATTGTAATTTTGTAAAAACATTTAACTGTAAATGACGTAATAAATTTATTGGTTTCTCTGTGAGGTACCAGGCAAACCAAACATTTTGTCCATACTTCAAGCACATAGATAAAGCATGATACATCGATACCCGTTTGGGATATCACAAAGTTTACGAAATGCAGGTTGTGATGTATTGTACAGCCGTTGTTAAATAGCGGACAAAACTTTTACGTATTTTGCGTCGTGTAATTCGCAGGAAGGCATAATATAGGCACTGGAATTTTGTGTGTTTTCTTGAAATAAGTAAAGAATTTAAAAACTAAAGTAAATGAAAAGAGTGAACGCTCCGGAACTGTTACATTTGACCGACAGTTTGTTGCATGTTCTGGTGAATAATTTGTATTCTTCAACTAACAAACAAATAAGTACATCATGATACGCAGGACGCCAGTTAGATGTGGACTACTCGAAAGACTTGGGTTAATATGGAAGGATAATATTGAAATGTGTCTTAGTGAGCTACGTGTGAGGATGCGAGTCGGACTGATCTGGCTCAAGACAGGGACCATTGACTTTGGTAACTGATTTTCCGGTTCTGAGAAAAGGTAGAACATTTATGTAACAACTCGACGATTTTCGGATGCTCATGAAGGACTGAGGTGCGTCGTCGTGTGTGATCTAGAAACCTCGGGGATGAGGAGGTCCTGGCCTACTGGAGGCTGTTGCGTCATAAACAAACAAACAAACAAATATGAAGGATCTTGTTTTTAAGCTTTCGCCGTGTTCTAAATGTAATTTATTCCTTTTTGGGTAATTCCCCGGCGTCTGAGTTCTAATTGCCGACGTTTCGGAACTCACTATCGGTTCCATCTTCACCTGCCT
>Ga0123355_10005610_pt1 | contig 18410 bp, 9 predicted proteins | sample TergutEmb28metaG_3_FD_89872 | JGI IMG/M metagenome (GOLD analysis project Ga0123355, IMG submission 89872) | Embiratermes neotenicus P1 segment gut microbial communities from Petit-Saut dam, French Guiana - Emb289 P1 | ecosystem: Host-associated > Arthropoda: Insects > Digestive system > Gut ... | reverse complement strand
CTGTTATCTCTAAACTATCTCCAATATGTCACAGATTTGTAAATTCGATTTTTATACTTGTTCCCACTTCTTCTGTGGATTCGATAATCATTTTCGCACCATGTACAGTAGCAATCTGTTTGCATAGGGTAAGCCCAAGTCCTGCACCGTCTTGATTGCGACCTCTAGCTTTATCCACCCGGTAAAAAGGCTCTACTACTCGTGCAAGGCTCTCTTTTGGAATACCACAACCATTATCTGTTACTGATAAAACAATTTTTGCATTCTGCCTTGTTGCCTCCAAAATTATCTCTCCGCTATCTTTTGTACACGCTTTCATAGCATTAAAGCATAGGTTCAGCAACAGACTTTTGAGCAAGTCTTCCTGCCCCTGTAAGACATCAACGTCCGATTTTAAAATTAGCTGTACTCCGTGTTCGGTCAAAGGTACGCTAAGGGTCTGTACAATATTCGCAAAAAGTGATTCTATATTTATATGGCTCGTGGCAGGGGTATAATCACGCAATGTAGCAAGCTGAAGCAGTGAATTGGCTATTGTTATAATGTGGTTCGTTCGTTCCATAATAATTTCAGTTAGTTCGGCTATTTCTTCTTCATCTAACAATGCCCTCTGCATATGTTCGGCATTTCCGTATATCGAAGTTAATGGCGTTCGGATTTCATGTGCGAAATTGTCTATAAACTGCTGTTTCTTTATTGACTCTTCCTCAAGCATGACTATAAGCTGTTGTTGCTTTGTAGCTTCGCCTTCCAACATTAAGATTTGATTTTCGATTTTTTCAGCCATACGGTTAAAATCCTGTGCTACTTGAGAAAGTTCGTTGCTCCCTTTTACATAAATTCTTTCGCCATAATGGCCGTCCGCTATTTTTATAGAAGTTCGAGCGACAACATTTAACGGTTTGAAAATTTGCGACAATACAATATAAAACGCAAAGGCGGCAATCACGGAAAATCCGATAGCCAGCATTAAAAAAATGCGCTGAATATTCTGCATGACTGTCACGCTCTCCGTGATGCATTGTCGAAAGTTAAGCACCAAAGAATGAAACGCTCCGGGTAATGTTCCTGTAATATAGATAAAGTGGCCGTGTTCATTTCGTACAAATTTAAGCTCATCATTTGCGGATATATCTTGTATTGATATGGTCAAATGAATACCATGCTCCCGATAGTAATGCGAATATCCACGAACCAGCATTTCAACCGATTCCACAAACCCCTCACGGTATAAAGCCATAGGTACGCCGTATAAAACCGCAACATCCCGTGCAAGCGTTGATGATATTCTGCTAAAATCACGTTCACTTTGCCGTCTAAGCATATCCATTTGGTTATTATTCATGTACACCGAAACAAAGGCAAGGCTACCGAAAAGGATTGTGATAAAGAGCAAATAAATCGTCAGAAATGTTTTCAGTTTCATTTCTTCACCTCCAAACGATAACCCAACTTATGAATCGTTTTTATTCGTTCTTCCCAACCAAGTTTACGCCTAAGTTTTTGAATATGGTTGTCTACCGTGCGGGTTTCTCCTAAATAGTCAAAGCCCCATGCCAACTCAAGCAGCTTATCTCTGGATAGCGCAATGTTTTGGTTTTTGATAAGCACTTCCAACAGTTCAAATTCACGAGGGGGCAGATAAATTTCTTCACCTTGTACCGTCACCGTTCTGTCGGTTAAATTGACAATCGTATTATCTAAGCTAAATGTAGATATGTTTTTTTGTGTACGGCGCAGTACGGTATCTATGCGAGCAAGTAGCTCAAGCATTTCAAAAGGCTTTACAATGTAATCATCTGCACCTAATTTTAGGCCACTAAGTTTATGCTCTAACCCATCTTTTGCTGTGATAAAAACAACTGGTTCATAATCAATTTTCTTTATGACATCGAAACCATCCATCCCCGGAAGCATTATGTCCAATAAAACCAGGTCGAAGGAGTTTTCCTTAACCCGTTTTATTGCCTCATTGCCATCATAGGCTTGAAGATAAGTATGCCCGACCAATTTTAAGTTGCGAGCAATTAGTTTGTTAATTTCTATATCGTCCTCTACAATTAAAATATATGCCATAAATATATCCTCCTTCCGATGCTCATTATAGATTGTATTTGTCTCGAAACTGTCACGAGATGCTTGAATTGTTGAAAAACAGGGCAAACACCACCGCATGACTAAAACCTAAGTTTAGTCTGCAACCAATTCTCTACTTCACCGCGACATCTCGTCCTTTCCACAACAATATAGCCTTAAAATTTTAAATAACGTTACAATATATTCGCATATATATTTGACTCTTTCAGAACTAGCATAACATGAGACACCATACATATACAATAATGTTAGTTTTAACGCTAATTCTGCTCTGTTCGATTTGGCAAGCAATTCAAGTGTGGGTACACACTCTAGTATATTATTTCCACCCTTCACAGCTTACATTCTATTAATTCTCTGTGTTCTTTGTGTCTATGTGAGTAGTTGATTTTTTTACCAAATTTACATATAGTAGTACCATTGTAATATTAAAAACTAGGCAATGGTGCATAACCTGTTTTGTACTGTTGCCGTTAAGAAAAGAGCGTACACATATGCATGTGATAATAGGCCTGGGCAACCCGGGTAGTAAGTACAAAGGCACACGCCACAATGTAGGTTTTGAAACTATAGACAAATTAAGTTACGACCACAATATTACAATGAAAAACAACCAAAAGTTTCGTGCATTTATAGGCGAAGGTCGCATTGCAGGTAAACCTGTGCTGCTTATTCAGCCTATGACATATATGAACCTAAGCGGTGAATCCGTGAGGGCAATACTAAATTTTTATAAACTTACCCCTTCGGAAATAACAGTTATGTACGATGACGTTAACTTACCCGTAGGGGATATTCGCGTGCGCAAAAGAGGAAGTGCCGCAGGGCAAAAAGGTATGATAAGTATAATCGCACAGCTTAAAACGGACGAATTCCCGCGTATTCGCATTGGTGTTGGCGACAAGCCCCCAAGCTGGAAGCTCTCCGACTATGTCTTAAGCCGCTTTTTAAAAGAAGAATGGGATGATATGATTCTGGGCATTACAAAAGCCGGGGATGCAGCAGAGTTAATCCTTAAAGAGGGAACTATTTCGGCAATGAACAAATACAATAAAAAATTGTCGCCGCCAAAACCGCCAAAGCAAGATGACAAGCCCTTGAAAACAGAGTCCGATAGCAAACCACAACAAAAGCCCTCTATATTGCAAAGCATTAAATCCGCATTCCGTTCTGAAAAGGAAGACAAACAATGACCCATGCCCTACTCTCTCCCCTTCGTGAACACGAAGGCTATAACCAAATATATAATGCCCTGTCCGGTGCCACACCGCAAACCATATGGGCAAGTGGTGTAGTTGCTGCACAAAAATGGCATATGGCGGCGGGTTTACTATGCGAACAGCACACTCCGGCCCTTATAATTGCCCCGTCGGAACTAAAAGCCAAAGAAATTTATGAAAATATGTATTATTTTTTCCGGGAAGCTTGCCATTTCTACCCTAGCCGCGACCTGATTTTTTATGCCGCAGATGTAAAAAGCGTGGATATCACACGGCAAAGGCTAAGGGTATTGGATAAGCTCCACCGGGTACATCATGAAACAGACGCAACGCCGCCTATAATTATCCTTTCGGCGGAAGCTCTACTGGACCGCATGACACCGCCGGACACGTTTCATAAATACCGCATGAGTTTATCGGTAGGCGACATATGCGAACCTGATACCTTAATGCGTAAACTTGTACAAATGGGCTACGAACGCAGCAGTCTTGCTGAAGGGCCGGGGCAATTTGCCTTGCGGGGCGGTATCTTAGATATCTACCCAGCTATCGGGCAGTACAATTTGCCAAAATGCCAGGAAGCCACAGCCCTTACAGAAGGCCAGGCCCTGCGTGTGGAATTTTTTGGGGACGATATAGATTCTATCCGGGTAATAGATGCCCTTTCCCAGCGGTCTGTAGAAAATGCGGGTACATTCGAAATTTACCCAGTGCGGGAATTAGTATTTAGCAAATCCCGCCTTAGTTCCGCCATAGAAAAAATAAAATCTGCAGTGGAAATTCAGCATGCCGACTTGCAAAAAAAAGGGCTGCTAAAAGAAGCAAAAACCTTACAGGATACTATCAGCTTCACATTGGAAAATTGGAGCGAGGAGCTTGGGGCGGAAGCAGATGCCTTTTTGCCTTTCTTCTACGAAGAAGAAACTAATCTACTGGACTACCTGCCAGACAACACAATTATCTTTTTTGACGACCCTAACCCCATTGCCACTCATATGGACACAGTACAAACAGAATACAACGAAAGCATAAACCATCGTCTGGAAGCAGGACGACTATTACCACAGCAAGTTGAAGTAATGATGCCGTGGGGGCAAGTTTTGCACAATACGCAAAAATTCCATAGGGTACTGTTTTCGTCCATGTCCGGCAAACTAACGGAGTTCGTAAACCCTAACGAAATCCCAGTCCAAGCCCGTTCCTGTATGCCCTTGCGCCACAAGCCAAGCGAATTGAAGCAGGACATTACCCAATATCTTGCAAAAGGCTATTTGGTTGCAATTCTGGCAGGGTCACGCCGCCATGGGCAACAGTTGACCCAAGCCATTAACGATTTAGACATGCTATCTGATACAAGCAGACAAAATATTCTTGCTCATTTTGCAGAAAATTTGCATGAGTCAAAGCTTGTACCAAATCTTATAACTGTAGCCCGTGGCACACTTTCCGCCGGGTTCGAATACCCAGACATAAAGCTTACTGTAATAACCGACAAGGAGCTTTTTGCTGCGGAAAAGAAGAAACGGCGCAAAAACCGCAGGAATAAAAACGCTGAAAAAATCAACCACTTCACCGACTTGCGAGTGGGCGATTATATTGTACACGACAACCACGGAATAGGAATTTTCCGCGGGATAGAGCAAGTAACCAGCAACGGGCACAGCCGTGATTATCTAAAGCTGGAGTATTCCGATGGCGGGCACATATATGTACAAACCTCTCAAATGGAGCTGATACAAAAGTACATTGGCGGTAAAACAGAGGCGAGACTTTCCAAGTTAGGCGGTGCAGACTGGGCTCGTGCAAAGGCAAAAGCCCGAAGAGCCGTGGAAATTTTGGCAGAAGATTTAATTGCCTTATATGCAAAACGCCAGGCGGCTCAGGCTCATATATTCGGCTCAGACACAGTTTGGCAGCAAGAGTTTGAAGCGCAGTTTCCATATACGGAAACCGACGACCAATTATCCGCAATTGAAGATGTAAAACGGGATATGGAATCTAAACGGGTAATGGATAGATTAATTTGCGGCGATGTAGGTTACGGAAAAACAGAAATTGCCATTCGTGCTGCATTTAAAGCGGTACAAGACGGCAAGCAAGTGGCCTATCTTGTGCCAACCACAATTTTAACAGAGCAGCATTATAAGACATTTTCATCTCGCATGAAGGCATATCCAATAACTGTCGAGCGTCTTTCCCGTTTCCAAACAAAAAAGGAACAGAAAAAAGCCTTGGAAAACTTAGAAAAAGGCGCAGCAGATATTGTAATAGGAACCCACAGGCTTTTGTCAAAGGACGTAAAATTTAAGGATTTGGGCCTGGTTATCGTAGACGAAGAGCAACGTTTTGGCGTAGGCCACAAAGAAAAATTAAAAGAAATGCGCACCAATGTAGACGTACTGACCCTTACCGCAACGCCCATACCGCGCACTTTGCATTTCAGCCTTACAGGCATACGGGACATGAGTATTTTGGACGAACCTCCGGAAGCCCGCCAGCCGGTGCAAACATATGTAATGGAATACAACCAGGAATTTGTACGGGATGCAATAAACCGCGAGCTTGCACGGGGCGGCCAAGTTTACTATTTGCATAACCGTGTGCGCAATATTGCGGAAGAAGCAATGCGGGTACAGCAGCTTGTGCCCCAGGCACGAGTATCATTTGCGCATGGGCAAATGAGCGAAACGGAACTGGAAAATATCATGCACGACTTTGTTGAGGGCGATATAGACGTGCTTGTTTGCACAACTATAATCGAAACTGGGCTCGACATCCCCAACGCCAATACAATGATTATACAAAACGCCGACCATATGGGCTTAAGCCAGCTTTATCAGCTTCGGGGGCGGGTTGGGCGCAGCAGTCGTTTGGCATACGCCTACCTTATGTACCGCCGGGACAAAGTTTTGCGGGAAGAGGCAGAAAAACGCTTGCAAACTATACGGGAATTTACGGAGTTTGGTGCTGGCTTTAAAATTGCTATGCGGGACTTGGAAATACGCGGGGCAGGCAACTTACTTGGTGCAGAGCAGCACGGGCAAATGGACTTGGTAGGCTATGACATGTACTGCAAACTATTGGCGGAAGCCGTTAGCCAAATAAAAGGCCAACCCGTGGAAGCCCAGCGGGAAATAAATATTGAAATTAGCGTAGATGCTCATATCCCGGCACGTTTGATACCGGATGAACAGCAAAAGCTTGAAATATACAAAAAAATCTCACTAATCACCAGCCAACAAGATTATTTCGATGTACAAGAAGAAATTGAAGACCGTTTCGGCAGTTTGCCGCCTGCGGTTGTCAATTTGCTGAATGTGGCACTAATGAAAGCAATCGCCAGAAAACTTGGCGTAATCGCTATTGCTCAAAAGGGGCTGAACACAGTAATAACCTTCCGCCAAGATGCCCAGGTTGATTTGGACAAACTTACGGAAGTGATAATGAAAAACCCTACACGCTTGTTGTTTACCATGGCAGATGCACCGTACATTACCATACGCGGCTTTAAAGAAGACCCGCGCCCGGACGACGGCGGCGCACACAAAATCAAGCAGATAACCGATTTGCTAACATCCATCTAAACAATAGAGAGGAAAATGCGAAAATGAAGTTCTCGGAAATGCCTTACACCCGCCCGCAATTTGAAGAGGTAAGCGAAAAACTTAAAACACTAATCGCAAATTTTAAAAACGCCGCTACAGCAAATGAATGTTTCGCAGCCCATAAAGAATACGACAATTACATTCAGTACATTACATCTATGTTTAACATTGCAGATGTGCGCAACACTCAGGACACCACCAACGAAGAATACGATGCAGAAAAGAAATATATGGACGAAACAGTTCCCAAACTTCAAGTGTATTACCAAGAATTTAGAGAAGCTCTTTTGGCATCCCCCTTCCGCAAGGAAATGGAAGCCAAATGGGGCGACTTAATGTTCCGCAATGCAGAAATTGCCACGAAAACGTTTAAACCGGAAATTGTTCACCTAGTACAAGAAGAAAACCGCCTAAACAGCGAATACATGAAGCTGGTTGCCTCGGCCCAAATCGACTTCGACAATAAAAAGCTTACCCTTGGGCAATTATCCCCCTACTTCCAAAACCCGGACAGGGAAATTCGTAAAGCCGCATCCCAGAAATACACCGAATGGTTTATGTCAAATGCAGAAACTTTGGATAAAATGTTTGACGACGCCGTTAAGGTAAGGGTCAAAATTTCTAATGAGCTAGGGCATAAAAACCACATAGAAACAGGATATTATATTAGGCAGCGCAATTGTTACGATGCAGACATGGTGGCAAAATTCCGTGAGGGCGTAAAAAAATATATAGTACCAATTGCACAACGCCTAAAAAACGAACAAGCGCAGCGTATTGGCGTAAATAGTCTTAAAGTTTACGACGACCAATTCCAATACCCGGACGGCAACGCCAAGCCTTTTGGCACACCGGATGAAATTTTTGCGCATGGCAAAAAAATGTATCACGAACTTTCGCCAGAAACTGCAGAGTTTATCGATTTTATGCTGGAAAACGAACTTTTCGACGTACTAAGCCGCCCGGGCAAGGCAAACTTTGCTTATTGTACCTCCATTCCAATTTACAAATCCCCATTCATTTTTGCAAACTTTAACGGTACCGCCGGGGACATTGGCGTGCTTACACATGAGGCCGGACACGCATATGCCAACTACAAAGCCAGGGATATTTACCCCTCTGTACTAAAGCGCACATCTTATGAAACGGCGGAAGTTCATTCCATGGCAATGGAATTTTTCACATGGCCTTGGATGGAGGGCTTCTTTGGCAGCCAAACCCCAAAGTACTACCGCAGCCACCTTGCAAGCGCACTAACATTTATTCCATACGGCACAATGGTAGATGAATTCCAGCACCACATTTACGAAAAGCCGGACATGACCCCGGCAGAGCGCAACAAACTTTGGCTTACGCTTGAAAGCATATACCGCCCGTGGCTGGACCTAAAAGATACACCTTTCTTCGGGGAAGGCCGCCGCTGGCAAGCGCAAATTCACATATACGACATGCCATTCTACTATATAGACTACTGCCTTGCCCAAATAATGGCACTAAGTTTTTGGGCACAGTCCCAGGAAAATTTCAAGGCCGCATGGGAAAAATATGTACGGTTTACCGGCCTTGCAGGAACAAAAACATTTGTAGATTTAATATCAGATGCAGGACTTCCCTCTCCATTTGAGCCAGAGAATTTGAAGATTGTGGCAGATGCCGCGGTAAAATGGGCAACCATGTTAGGCCAGTAACGTTTCTAAATATTATTAGCTGTTTTTACGAACTAAAAATCTCCATCCTACCCTTGTCCTCACTTATTTTCTCTGCATTTATTTGTTTATATTTGCTGCATTCCTTATTTAATATAAACAAGTTAATCCATTACACTATAATTAATGAACACTTAGTTGTACTGCTCATTGTGCGACAAATGATTGAATTCTGTCCAAGCTTAAATTCTTCTAAGACATCATCCAATGTATGAACAATGAGAATATCACCATTTTGTTTTAATTGTACTACGCTCAATTCAGAAACCAGTACAATTGTACTCCCGTATAACGTAGAGAAATATATTATGCTGTCAGATGCATAGCTGAAACATATTTCGCCAGAGCATAAGTCAAACAATGTTAAGTGATTATCATGAATAATCACAAGTTTGCTATCTTCATTATACGGAATTATTGATGGAGGGAATCCGGAGTTTTCGGAATAAATACCAATGCCAAACTTTTCATTTTCACTGTGATGTATATAACTTAAAATATAGTATTCACAGCTGTAGCTTGATTCCTTTAATTCAATAGACCCCTTTTTATGTCTCATCAGAGCTTCTCTCATTTCGCTTCGCGAATCAATGCGAAGAATCTTTATTTGGTAATCCCCGCAAAATATTCCCATTGTCATAATTCATCGCCTCCGAATAAAGCAATTATGTTAATTGCGTAGAATAGCCGTAATTAATTTTGAACCTTCCCACACGGTTTCCATTTTTACGAAACCGCCTGGCCCAGCCAGTAAAGATTCTCTTACAACTCTACTATTCTCTTGGATTCTCAATATGCTACTTGGATCATTAAGAACATTAGCTAACGCATCTGTTATAAAACTTCGGCCTACGATAATATAGATGGGAACAAGAATTACTCTGTCACATGGCAAATTATTTTGTTGATAAAAGTCTTTACTTCTTCGTCAGAGAATGTTTTTTCACAATCAAATTGTTGCCATACAGATTCCATTTTCCATCCACCTTCCACTATGCGGAATGCAATGTGTGGATTTTCTTCTGTTCCCATTGTGTTATAAGCAAAGTCATTTTTTTTGCGTTTTAGCCACCTTTCTTCACGTTTTAACCATTTAACAACATATGTGCAAAATTCTAATATAGAGAAGTATTCATTATGATAGAATAATCTGCCATCAATATATATTTTGAAATTTCTTTCATCCTGCATTATATCGTATGTCCCCATTTTAACAAACACAGACATGGCTAATTTTTCTTTTGCATCCAATTCAAAGGTAAGCATATCATCCCTTTGTTTTTCAGGAATAACAATTTCAAAATGCAACCCAAGATGTTCTTTAGACTTAATGAATTGGATTGCTTCATCCCAAACATTATCAAAATATCTATCTGGATAAGGGCAAGCTGTATAGTCAATACTATGCTCCATAAATGGTTGAATGCTGGTATCTGTAATCTTTACAGCGTCAATCCCATAAATTGGAATGGAGTTTTTCTTGCATTCATCAATAGCAAGCATGGCAATATCTGGCGGGGAAAAAGGCGCTTTTGCCGACAATTTTGCATAATCGATAAACTTGTTAATAATATGCTCCAAACAAAATCCTCCTAAATTCGTATTATTAAGATGCTTCTCCTACCTCATTTAATATAAACAACAACCAATACTAAAAATATCTTTGAAGTATAATTCAATGGTTGTTTCATCTGGAAATATATACTGAAGTTCAGATTGCATCGCTATTTTTGCTTCATCATAGTTTGCTAAATTCATTGTAGTTCCAAGATTTAGCACATTCGCAATTTTATCCGAAGGATTTGTTTCATGTGACTTGCGAAGCATTTTAATCCCTCTTTGCTCCCACTCGGTATATAAAGAATCCGAGTTGTGAGCCAAGTTGCCATTATAAAACAAGTGAGGAAACAGGGAAATCATATAGCCCGCAACACATAAGAATTGTGAATTATTTGTGCAGTTTTTCATACCAAATTCTGTACACTCAATAAGTGTACCTTTAACGGTTTGGAAAGACAATTCCTTGTTGCCTGCGATACTGTTATCCCATTCTGATAAGATATACCAGCATTCGGAAAGCAATCTAATAAGCAGACCACTGTTCATTTTTTCATCTGACCACTTTTTATAGAGCAAGCCTCTTGCTTTCTCCCACTCTCCCTGTTTTTCAAGGTCTGCGAGAAACTCTACGTTTACAAAATATCTCATGGCACCCCTCACCTTGTTTTTACCCATGAATCAACAATCCGCAAGTATACCGCCGGAGTTGTTTGCGTTGTTCTGCATTAGTTTAAGTAATATCTTAAGTTCTGCAGATTTGGTCGTTTAGTAATGCTCTACTTTTTTCTTTTAACAATGGTAGCAGTGATTTCATTTGATCTTTATCATCCATTACCTCAAATATCCCAACAGACAGTACGTTCTCAACCTCTGGGGCTCCGGAACATGCCATTTTTTCAAAAAAACATGCCATTTTTTCAATTTTTTTGATAATGTCATTATTTGTTTTATCAATATAATGCTCATTGACCAATTTTACAAAATGATGGCGAACGATATCCTCATAAAATTGATATACGAATGGAATTTTGTTATCATTTACAATCTGTTCATGCACACGTATATAAACCTCATAGAAATCAGTTGAGAGTATTGGCAGCGCAGGACTTTTATTGTATATGATTTTTTCACACTCTTCCTTGTACTCTTCTAAAAGCTCAGGAAATTCACTAATAGCTTCATTTATCAAGTCATTATATTCCATTCCTTAAATACCTCCATAACTTGTTATGAGTTCTCTCGGAAATTTTCCAAGAGCCGAGAATCAGGTCTTTTATTGTTGTTTTGTGAATACACCGACCATGCCGGCGGTTCCAAACATCTTACAGCATTGAATCATGGTTTAGAAAATTCCACAACAACGATGTTCCGTCTATTGTACTTTGGAATATTATTAATAATGATTTGACAATCTTCGGCGATGGAATATGCGTAATGTATCATTCTTCGTTTCGCAGCATTTAGGACTGCATTTGTCATAAACAAGATGCTTATAACTACGATTGCGGGCGACGTTTTTGCCGATCCGAATGCCTCATACGATGAGATAATTACCATGGATAATATTTTTGTGGTAATTATCTTTATACTTTTTCTTGCTACAATCACAACATTGCTATTGACCTGCCCTTGTCCTACGGTTTGTTGGAGCAAACCGCAGGACAGAGTTTAGGGCATTTTAGCTTTGGCAGAACATCGCAAGCTGACACTTTAACTCAACATCAAAAACGCCTGAATCGACTCTATCAATGGAAACAGAGTCCTATTTGCATGCGGGATAAAGGATGTTTTACAACGGTTTTACAAAGGCACGCATGCATCAAGTGACAGTATTTTCTTAAACGTCTATAAGCAGAGGGGTTAGCAATTGTGATGCTATTTCCGAATGTTCACTTTCTATTAGTGGCAAGTTTTTATACTAAACCTGATTGAGATTTGAGATGTTGGCTAATTTTATGGAAATAAATTAATTGCAGCATTCAAATCCCTTTTCATCTGCTCTGCAATAAACAAATCATTTATTTCGAGTCTTCCAACATTGTCCAAAATGAAGTTGTTTAACCGTATAATCAAGTCATTTGCCTTTTGTAGATGTCTAGGAGTTAATCCTTGAGTAAATTCATGCCTTAACATATCTGCCGTTCCTCCATCTCCTGTAGTTGCACTCTTAACATAAGCGGAGTTAATTATATCTCTTAATTTTTGATGATGTGCTGTATTTAACAGCATGTCCCTTTTTTTACCACCATATTTCAGAATAGCTTCGCCGAATCTCACTGTTACACCACTTATTGCGATTCCCATTGTCACTGCTACTCTAGTGGCGAGCATATTAACCATGCCTGGTGCAAAATTGCCTATTATTGCTCCACCAACTGTAAACCCGGCGATAATCCCAGTTCGCCGCCAGCCTGTGTATCCCAAATAGTCTGCAACCATTACCCCAAGTGCCGCACCGCCACCTAATCCAATGATAATCCCTATCGGGTTTACCTTTAGGCCAGATGCGTCGGTGAAGGCTACAGGATTATGCATACAATACATAAACAAATTTCCGGCCTGCGTTATTGCCCATACATCCGGCGCAACGGTAAATAGGTGTCGCCCCATTCGGTCATGGCGTTCATTCATTTTTCGGAGTTCATCTCCGAAAATCATGTTATGCAAACCCCAATGCGGGTCTTCTTGCGAGAACCGCCCCGTCCTCGGGTTAAAACTCCTTGCCCTTAGGTAATACTCGCCCCTATGGGCATCCCAGTATTCGCCGGCAAAGCGGAATCGGTTAGTATTACTTGCATTCGGTGTTAATTCCACCCCAAACGCACTATACCTATAAACCCCTATTACATTACCACTTGCGTCCGTACGCTGTACAACATCTCCACGTACATTATACAGGTAAAATCCGTGATGGTCACTTCGTATTAACCTACCACGTAAGCAGCGAATATATCTGTTTATTACCGCTCCCGCAGCATTGCGCTCTAATACTATTTGCCCTCGGCTCCATACATGGGTGGTTTCTACGCCATTCACCGTTTTGCTATGACGCAACCCATCTGCACGGTAGGTATATGTTGCTATTGTATCGGCATTTTCAAACCTTATAAGCTGGTTAAATGCATTGTACGTGCGGGTTTCTACTGTGTCACCTCCGCTACCAAAGGCTTCAACACCCGCAAGCCCCATTGCTGCAACTGCAACCCCGGCATACTCCGGCTCGGGTTCTTCTACTGGCACTCCATAAATATAATTATGCAGGAATGCCATATCTGACAAGTTTATAAGTGTATCAACAGGTTGCCCTGCGGTTGCCGATGCCAACTCATTCGCTGCATTCTGCAGCATATCAGGCAAATAATCTACTTCTTCGTTGTATGCATACAACTCCGCCAACATCTCTATTATGGTGTTTTTAAACGAAGTAAGTTCTTGCACACTCACATATCCGTCTTCAGCAATTTCCAGTATCAGACGGATTACATACATTGTAAACTCAAACAATATTCTGTCCGGTAAATCCAGTTCTGCCAAATCTATTCCTCGACCAATTTCGTCATTGGCGATTACGTCTGTCATTGGCGCAAATGGCGATACAGGGCCCAAAGTTATAGGATGCCTGTCTACGAACCGGTGTATTTGATTTACATCTAACGCATCAATACTGCCATCCATATTTACATCTGCTACACGCCTGATAATGTTAACTCCCGGAAATCTGGCAACGTACCGCATTAAGTCACTAGAATCAATAACATCAACGCTTCCATCACCATTAACATCGCCATATTGCAACCAACTGCCGTGTAAATGCAAGATACCATCCGGCGAAGCGGTTGTAAGAGGCTGTGTGAGATTTACAGCGATTGCACGGTTCGGGTTAGAAAGAAGGTGCATCCGGTCAAAAATCTCTGTATACCAACCCATCAATGCCTGAGCCGGGATGCCAGGTAGACTATAGCGAGTAACCGGTACCGGTATAAGTGCGGGGTTAATTGGCTGCCCCGGCTGGACAGATGCTTCCACTGTTGTATCGTCGAAGTGAAATATTACTGTGTGAACCGGCAGTGCCTGGCATTGGACAGTCCGTGTCAGTTGGTTGCCGTTGCGGTCATGGGTGAAAGTGACGGCCTGTGCGCCGCTGCCCGTGCGGGTTTCCGTCAGCAGGCGGTTATTCAAGTCATGAGTGCTGGTGATTGTGTAAGTTTCCGCACCGGTTACGGTCATGTGTGTGCGATTGCCACGGTTATCGAAGGTGTATGCGCGGCTAGTTTCTTCTCCATCTGTTCCGGTGTCTCTTTCACGAGTAAGGCGGCGGGCTGTGTCGTAGATGTAATTTATGGTACGGGTTACACCGCCTATTGTTTCTACTACTCGGTGTGTGTTGCCGTCCAAATAATAGATATAATCGAACTGAGATAAAACCGTTGTGCCTCGCCTGTTTACTAATCTTGTTACTAAGCCGGCAAGGTTGCGGGCATACTCGGTTGTTACGCCGTTGGATAGGGTTGTGTTGGTGCGGTTGCCGTTAGCATCATAAGCGTAGGAGGATTGCAACTGACCGTTTGACGTTACGGTACGTATACGTTGGGCGGTGTCAAAGGTGTAGGTATTAAGAATGTATCTGCGAGGGAATGCATATATCCATTCTTCTGTGATGTTATTTGCTGCATTGTAAAAGAAAAATTCCCATATGCCATTCACTGCGGTATCCATACGGCCAATCATTCGCCCTTGTGCATCGTATGTGTAAAGATGTATGTGTGAACCATTATTCCTTGCAAGTAATGCGCCTGTGTTGGCAAACGTGTACGCCCTATGGCCTGTAACCACACCATTTTGCACCGCTTCTTCACGTATTAAACGTCCCATGTTGTCATAGGTCATGCGGAAAAGTGTACCGTTACGGTCTGTGCGGGTTAGCAGTAAACCGTTGGCATCGTATGTGAAGGTTTCCTCTTGACCTAATGCATCTGCAGTACGGGTTAGCTGACCACGGTTATTGTAAGTGAAAGTTGTGGTTGCACCGCCTACACGCTTGGTCAGGACGTTACCGGCAAGGTCATAGGTGTATTCCGTTAGCGGCCCATTGCCTGTTCGGGAGGACATTAGACGGTTATGGCGGAACGTGTTGGTGGTAACAGACCAGGTCGCTAATGCGCCGGGAGTGTTAATTGCCTGGTGCGATTGGGTTAAGCTGCCGTTTCTATCGTAGAAGTATAGGGTTGTTGTATAGCGTGTGATAGTGCCGGTACGTTCAAATGGCACATCTTGACGGATAAGCTGCCCAAGTGCATCGTAGGTAAAGCGTTGAACATTGCCCATAAAATCTGAAGATGTGAGCAGCCTACCCATACTGTCATAGGTATTATGGAGGGTATTACCTTCGATATTACGAACAGATGTTACGCCAAAAATATTGTACGTAAAGGTGTTGTGGATACCAAGGGATTGTTCTGTAACTACACGCCCGGCTAAGTCGTGGGTGTAAGTTATAACCCCACCACCAACTGTACCCTCCTGGGTCAGGCGTCCAAAGCGGTCATGTTCAGCAAAGTTAACAATACTTGGGGCATCTCCGGCACCGTGGATAGTAGTCTCTATCCGGCTATTACCCGCCACATCGTGGATGTCACGGAAAACAGTAGTTTCTCTATACATAATACCGCCTGCGGCGTTTAGGCGACGGGTGTCTGTTACACGGTCAAATATATCATAGATAAGCGTCGTCCGCTGGCTGGATGCTATACCTTGTGCGTTTTGTGTTTCAGTAAGTCGCATACGGTTATCATATATATTCCGCAAGATAACAGTATTGCTTGGGTCGGTTATGGTCAACAGGTTACCAATGCTGTCGAACTGGTGGGTGTAGGTTGCGCCAAGTACTGTGCGGTGGGTTAGTCTGTTTTGCGTGTCGTTATAGGTGTAAGTCTCAAAGCCACCGTTGGGGTGCGTGACCCGTGTAACACGGCCTATACGGTCATACTGCCAACTTGTTACATAGCCCATAGGATCAGTTTCGGACAATACACGCCACATAGCATCGTAGGTAAAACGGCGTTCTACTATGCCGGTACCGCCAAGTAAGGCGTTATTTGCGTCCCGCACGTTAAGAGTAAGGATAGAAGTGGGCATGGTGCCACGGTCGTATGTGATTTGCGTGGTGACAAACTCGCTGCCGGTAGCATTGGGGAATTCACGTATTTCCGTTACGTTACCGTGGGTATCGTGTAAGAATTCGGTGCGAGATCGCAGGACATTGTTTTCATAAACGTGTGTCCTGATGATACGTCTTCCATCAGGAGAAAAATCATTGGCTTCACGTATGGTTGTATTGTTATCAGGCATAAATGTTACAGTACCTGGCAAACCAAAGCGGTTATCGTAAGTTGTTACTGTCCTATACCGTGCGTGTGTACTGCCTTGGGCCAATGGGTTTACGGCTGTGGTTACTTGACCAAACTGGTTATAGTAAAACCGCTGGGTATTGGTACGTGTAAAACCGTTGTTGTGTTCCGTTAGGGTAATAGATGTGGGCAGTCTATCGTTGTTGTAGGCTATGGTTTGCTGCGATAGCAAAGTGTTAGCGGAGTTGTAAGTCCGTTGCTGAGTATTTAAATGGCGGTAGTTGAAAGTATAAACCGTGCGCAAACCATTGTTTTGGGTAACGGTGGTACTATAGGTATGATATCTGTGCCAAGGGGGCCTTCCAACATGTATCCAAAGCGGAGTGGGTAGGCCTTGGGGGTTAAACGTTGCATGGTGATATGCACGATTATTGTTAAATAGGTATCTGCTTGTGACAAAGTATGTTTGACGGCTTCCGTAGGGGCCTAAGTGTGTTTCGCGCCAACCATAGTTGAAGCGTAACTGCGCCCCGCTTGGGTAATTTACACGCCTTAACAAAAGTGTATGGTTTCCTACTTGGTGAAGTGCCCGAACCTCGCCAAAAGCCCCAAAGTTATAGTAAAAAGCACCTGTATCATAGGTAAAGGATGTAACTGCACCTACTTGATTTTGGACACTGTTTAGTTGGAATAGATTGTGTGCATGAGTATGCCCCAAAACATTTACCATACGGGACAGGTTAATAGTGTAGCTGCTATTGTCCGGGCCGATAATTGTAATTGTGCGGTTATCGCCAACACCTTGATACTGAAAATTAATTTGCTTATTGTTACTGTCGGTAATGGTTTGTAATGCAAACTGACCATTTTGCCAAGTATATTGGAAGCTAATAGTGTTGCCAAATCTGTCTCGCTTTCCAATAATGTGCCAATCATGCATAAAAAAGTATGATGTTCCATCGTGGAATGTTGCTCTGCGAGAAGATGTGTGTGAACCGCTGGTAAACGATGTGTCGTTGACCAATTGTATATCTTGAAGAGTATGGAGGACGGTATCTATTTGGTTATGATATAAAGCAAAAGATCCTCTCCCGGGTATATGCAATGCATTATCCCTAACATGAGGCAAATCAAACCTCCAGCCAACACCAAGATTATTTGACGGTTGCCGCGGATTGTTCCAGTTTCTGAATCTTGCGAACATCCTTTCTGGAACCGGCGGGTTATGAAGAAAACATAAATCATACCTGCACCAATAGCAAACAAATATCCAAGTAACTTCGTAGTCCGAATGCCAATACCAAAGCTCAAACGCTAATGCCAGCACATCTTGCGCGATACGGGGGCATCTACGATACCAATCTGCGTGCGTGGTATGGCTTGGTGTACTTAAATCCGCATCGGCAGAGTTGTAGACCAAGTCTAAGCTAAATCCAAACCCGCCACGGCCTGGTAAACTTAAAACGTTAGTGCGGTACAATGCCGCACCGGTGTTAAGGTCTACGGAGTCATGTATACTATAATTTAAACCGAATGGGTTACTGACTATTTGCTCACGAGTAAAGGATATAGGCATAGGAGGTATTAACGTTATTCCAAAGCCAACAATTTCAATTCCATATTCTATAAGGTAGTCAAGTTCTTCTGCATCGGCTCCTATTTCATGCATAATTTGAGCAGCATCAAATGGGTGCTCCATTACAGATGGCGTATCATGTACTGCATTGGGTGGTGTTGGTGGCTGCGGTGTTGGTTCAAGGTCATTTACACCGGCAGAAAATGCAGCAACTGCTTGTATGGAGTCCCCGCCGTTATCCGCAAATAATACTGCAGATTCTGCACGATACATATTTGCCGGCAACAAAAAAGTTTCCG
>Ga0123355_10005609_pt1 | contig 18412 bp, 19 predicted proteins | sample TergutEmb28metaG_3_FD_89872 | JGI IMG/M metagenome (GOLD analysis project Ga0123355, IMG submission 89872) | Embiratermes neotenicus P1 segment gut microbial communities from Petit-Saut dam, French Guiana - Emb289 P1 | ecosystem: Host-associated > Arthropoda: Insects > Digestive system > Gut ... | reverse complement strand
GCGTATTGGGAAAATTCGCAAAGAATTGATTTCGAGTACGATGCAAACGGAAACTTAATTGCCGAAAATTACCTGCAATGGAGCGGAATGCATTGGCAAAATATTTATCGTTACGAATATCAATATGAAAACGGTGTGCAAATCCGCCGAACGCTTCAAACATATTTGCACAGAGATTGGCGCGATTTGATTTCGATTCATTACGATGATTTTCACAGCAATAGAGCGCGAGAAGTTTGGGCGGAGTACAATTTTTGGGGCGGAAATGCGGGCGAACTTGCAGTGTCACATATTCCGTTTATGTTTAACGACGAAATGACTATTCGGCGAGCGGAACGGATACGCGTAAGTTATGACGAAATTCCTACAAATGGCGGTGTCGGAACAGGCACGGGCAATCTCGATTCGTTGATAAGAATATTTCCAAATCCTTCGGACGGAATATTTTATTTGAATACCGAAACGCACGAAATTCTTTCGTGGAAAGTGTTTAGTCCGAATGGTCAGATGCTTAAACAGCACGTTCAGCGATTTCATACCGGCGTGATTGATTTGACCGAATTGCCAAGCGGAATTTACATTTTACAAGTAGAAACAACTGCCGGTACGCAACAGCAACGATTGATAAAGAGATAGTTTTGGGAATCAGAAACAACGTCTTGCTGAATTTGTTTCAACATCTCCTTGATAATGGGATTGCGGGTCAAGCCCGCAATGACGTAAGCTTCAAAATTCAGAATTCAAAATTTTTAAGACAAAACACAATGAAAAAAAGTAAACTAATCATTTTTATGACTGCACTTACAATAACTGCGGCTGCGGCTTCAAATCCATTTTTTTCGGAGTATCAAACTCCACGCGGAACAATTCCGTTCAACGAAATTAAAATTGAGCATTATCTGCCGGCTTTCAAAGAAGCCATTCTCGAACACGAAAGAGAAATCGGCGCAATAGTTTACAACCGCGAAGTTCCGACTTTCGAGAATACAATTGTTGCGTTGGAGCGTTCGGGGCGAATGTTGTCGCGTGTGTCGAGTCCGTTTTTCAATTTGTTGAGTGCCGAAACAAACGATGAATTGGAAGCGTTGGCACAACAAATTTCGCCAATGCTGACCGACCATTCAAATTCAATCAATTTGAACGAAGCACTTTTTGAGCGCGTAAGAACGGTTTACAATGAAACAAACAGGGTGATTTTGACCGACGAGCAGCAAACGCTTTTGAGAAAAACATACCAAGGTTTCGCGCGCAGAGGTGCAAATTTGTCGGAAGCCGATAAAGAGATTTACCGCGAATTGTCGAGAGATTTGAGTTTGCTTTCGCTTCAATTTTCACAAAATGCTTTGCGCGAAACGAACAATTTTAGCAAACACATAACCGACCGCGAACTTTTGGTTGGTTTGCCCGATTTTGTACTTGAAATGCTTGCTGAGGAAGCACAAAGAGCTGGAAAAGAGGACGGTTATCTTATCACTTTGCGTGCTACGAGTTATGTTCCGGTGATGCGTTATGCGAGTAATCGTGATTTGCGCCACGAACTTTTTATGGCGCACGCCACGCGCGGTCTTGGCGGAGAATTTGATAACCGTCAAATAGTAAAAGACATTGTAAATAAACGCTTGAAAAAAGCTAATTTGCTTGGTTACAGAACTTTTGCCGATTTTGCATTAGTAAATCGTATGGCAGAAAATACGCAGAATGTTTACAATCTTTTAGACCAATTGTTATACGCATTTCAGCCGGCAGCAATGAGAGAGTTGGCTGAATTACAAGATTTTGCAAACAGAAACGGTGCTGATTTCGACATTCAACTTTGGGATTGGACATATTATTCGGAAAAATTGAAAGCAGAAAGATTTGACTTGAACGATGAAATGCTGAAACCGTATTTCGAACTTGAAAAATCGATACAAGCAGTTTTCGACCTCACAACACACTTATTCGGAATTACTTACAAGCGAAACGACGAAATTCAAGTTTATCATCCCGAAGTGAAAGCCTTTGAAGTTTTTGATAAAGAAGGAAATTTTTTGGCTGTGTTGTATACCGATTTTCATCCGCGCGAGGGCAAGCGTTCGGGTGCTTGGATGAGCCAATTTAAAGGTCAGTGGATGGATGAAAGCGGCGATAATCGTCCGCACGTTACCATTGTGATGAATTTTACTCGCCCAACTGCCACGATGCCGGCATTGCTCACTTTCGATGAGTTTACTATCTTTTTGCACGAATTTGGACACGCTTTGCACGGAATGTTGGCGCGAAGTACTTACGAGTCGCTTTCGGGAACGAGCGTTTATCGTGATTTTGTGGAATTACCATCGCATTTGTTTGAAAATTGGGCGTGGCAGAAAGAGTTTTTGGATGGATTTGCCACGCATTTTGAAACGGGCGAAAGAATGTCGGCTGAATTGATGCAAAGAATACGCGATGCGCAAAATTTCAACACCGGATATTTGTGTTTGCGTCAATTGAGTTTCGGATTTTTGGATATGGCTTGGCACACATTGGAACAGCCGTTTGAAAGCGATATTATCGAATTTGAACAAGCAGCGATGAGCCGTGCGCGTGTGCTGCCGATTGTTCCCGGCACGGCAATGTCGCCGACTTTCAGTCATATTTTTGCAGGCGGTTACGCAGCAGGATATTACAGTTATAAGTGGGCAGAAGTGCTGGTAGCCGATGCGTTTTCGGTTTTTGAGAAAAACGGAATTTTCGACAGAGCAACAGCCGATTCTTTCCGTGAAAATATCTTGGAACGTGGCGGAACAGAACATCCGATGATACTTTACAAGCGTTTCCGCGGACAAGAACCAACGATTGATGCGCTGTTGAAACAAAGCGGAGTGAAGTGAAAAGATAATTTTTCTCGAAAATATCATATTTTTGCACGGTTTTTGCAAGATGTTTTTTAATTTTGCATCATCTTATTTATATATCAAACGATTTATTAAAAAAATAGTTATGAAAAAGTTTAGTTTTTTAGCATTGGCTTTGTGTTTTTCTTTCGCGGCTATGACGCAAGGAGTTATTGAGTTTGAAACAACAGAACACAATTTTGGCAGAATTTATGAGCAAGACGGTAGCGTTACGCACGAGTTTACATTTAAAAACACAGGCGATGATGTGTTACTCGTTACAAATGCACGCACCGGATGCGGTTGCGCAACTCCTGTGTGGACAAGAACTCCGATTGAACCGGGCGACAGCGGAACAATAACCGTAACGTTCAATCCGAGAAATCGTCCCGGTCCTATTAACAGACGTGTTACGATAACGACAAATCATCCTGACGACCCGACAACATTCCTGATGTTGCGCGGAGAAGTTATCCGAAGAGAAGAATAATTTCTTAGAGTGCAGAGTACAGAGTGTAGAGTGCAGTTTTTCAGAATTTAAAATATAAGTTGAAAACTGCGCTCTACACTCTACACTCTGCATTCTACACTCTAAAAAAATGAAAAATCATCCCGAAAACGATTCGCAATACAAAGGACTTTCTGTAAATAGCGGTGTGGAAAATGTTCCCATCGTAAATCCGTACAGAAAACCGATGCACAAGCGCAAACTTTATTCTGCCGATGAATATCTGAAAGGAATTTTGGCAGGTGATATTTCTATGCTTGCGCAGGCGGTTACGCTTGTGGAAAGTTCGCTCGCCGAGCATCAGAAAATTGCGCAGGAAGTGATTGTAAAATGCCTTCCGCACGCAGGAAAATCCATTCGTTTGGGAATAACCGGCGTTCCGGGCGCGGGAAAAAGTACGTTTATCGAAGCGTTGGGAATGCATCTTGTTCGTAGCGGACACAAACTCGCTGTACTCGCCATCGACCCAAGTAGCGAACGCTCCAAAGGAAGTATTCTTGGCGACAAAACGCGAATGGAAGAACTTTCGGTTGCGAAAAATGCGTTTATTCGTCCTTCGCCATCGGCAGGTTCGCTTGGCGGAGTTGCCCGAAAAACGCGCGAAAGCATTATTTTGTGCGAAGCCGCCGGATTTAATACGATATTTGTAGAAACAGTTGGAGTAGGGCAGTCCGAAACTTCCGTTCATTCGATGGTTGATTTCTTTTTGCTCATTCAACTTGCCGGAACGGGCGACGAATTACAGGGCATAAAACGCGGAATTATGGAAATGGCAGACGGAATTGCCATCAACAAAGCCGATGGAAATAATGTGGAAAAAGCGCAAGTTGCCCGAACGCAATTTAAAAATGCTTTGCAACTGTTTCCCGCACCCGAATCGGGCTGGAAACCCGAAGCACTAACTTGCTCGGCGGTTGAAAACACAGGAATTGCCGAAATCTGGGATATGGTAGAACGTTATGTGAAATTTGTGAGAGAAAACCGATTTTTCGAGCATAAACGTAATCATCAATCCAAATACTGGATGTACGAAACCATCAACGAACAATTGAAAACCAATTTTTATCAAAATGCCGAGATAAAAAAACTACTCGAACAGGAAGAAAAACGAGTGCTGAACGATGAAGAAAGTTCGTTTATTGCAGCGAAGAAATTGCTTGATTTTTATTTTAAGTATTAAATATGGAGTTAAACAAAATTTACAATCAATCGTGCCTCGAAGGATTAAAAAAACTGCCCGATGCTTGTGTTGATTTGATTTTTACTGACCCGCCATATTATCAATATCGGGCGCAAAATATCGCCGGACTGAAAAATCATAAAGACGTAGTTACCGAATTTGATTTCGACGGATTTTCGTCGGAAGAAGAATATTTGCAGTTTTTGGAAGCGGTTTTAATTGAATGTTTTCGCGTGGCGAAAACTGGTGCATCGGGTTATTTGTGGTGCGGCGACGATTTTGTTTCGTACATTAATCGAATGGTCGAACGTGTTGGTTTTCAATTTCGTAAAGTAATTCATTGGCACAAAACAAATCCGTTTCCTGCTATTTATACGCGAAAAATGTTTGCCAATAGTATGGAATTGATGGTGCATTTCTCCAAAGGAACGCCCAAAACGTGGAATCACAAATCGGTAAACGAGATGCACAATTTCATTCAGTCGCCCATTTGTATGGGAAAAGAGCGTACCGCGCACAAAACCCAAAAACCGCTGAAAGTCTGCTTACCTTACATCGAAATTAGCAGTAACGAGGGCGATTTGGTTTTAGACCCTTTTATCGGTTCGGGAACAACGGCTGTCGCTTGCAAAATGCTGAAACGCAATTTTATAGGTTACGAATTGAACAAAGAATTTTGTGAAATTGCGGAAAAGAGATTGGAATAATTTGCTAATATGCAAATGTGTAAATTTTTCAATTTCAAAGTTTTTGGTTTTTTAAAATCGATAACCCAAACCAAGACTGAACGTTTGCCAACGCCAACCGCTCGAAACAGCTGCGTCTTGCGGCTCCCAGACCCATGTATTAAGAAGTCCGATTTTATAAGTGGCATTTATTTGAACGCGCTGATTGATTTCGTAACCAATCATTGCGCCTAAACCAAAATCGAATCGACGAAGTCTGGAATTTCTGTCACTTGCCTCAAACGGATTTCTTTCAGTGTAGCCACCACCAAAAACAATATTGTAATGTCTTTCCATCGCCCTAAGACCTAAACTAACATAAGGAGCAAGACCAATATAAAATTTGCCATTGTTCGTACGCCATTGCCTCAAAACATAAATTGGAATTTCAATTCCTGAATAACTAAAGTTAGTTGTTGAACCTATAAGTGAACCAAATGTGGAGTTTTTGAAATGGAACAAAATTTCGGGCTGAATGGCAAAATTTCTGTTAATATCATATTTCATAAATCCGCCGAAACTTGCTCCGAAGCCAGATTCATTACTCCACCTCCACCAATCGTGAACAAAATTCGACATATTTGCTTCAGCTTTTACTCCAAAACTTACTCGCCTGCCTTTTGGACAAGCGGTCATTTGCATTAAACCTAAACCCAAAACAAGTACTGATAATACAAGAGTTTTTTTCATAATTTCATTTATTTGAAATGTGTTTGCAAATATAGCGAATATTTTTTTGCTCATACAAAAAAAATTGATTTTCCGAAAAAAATACCTACTTTTGTATGCAGATGAAACAACGCTGTCATTGCGGGCTTGACCCGCAATCTCATCAATTTGGGGATTGCGGGTCGAGCCCGCAATGACGTGCAATTTGAAATCTGAAATTTGAAATCCAATGAACAAAAGTTTAGTTTCCATTACCGATTATAGCAAAGACGAAATTTTGTCGATTTTGGCTTCCGCTGCCGAATTTGAAGCATCGCCCAACCGAAAAACGCTTGATGGAAAAGTTGTTGCGACGCTTTTTTTCGAGCCTTCCACGCGTACACGGCTGAGTTTTGAAACGGCAGCCGTTCGTTTGGGCGCGAAAATAATTGGTTTTTCTGATGCCGCGACAAGCAGTTCGGCAAAAGGCGAAACGCTTCACGACACCATTCAAATGGTCAGTTCGTATGCCGATGTGATTGTAATGCGCCATTTTTTGGATGGCGCAGCGCGTTACGCAGCGGAAGTTTCGCAAGTGCCGATTGTGAATGCAGGTGATGGTTCAAATCAGCATCCGTCGCAAACTTTGCTCGATTTATATTCAATTCTGAAAACGCAGGGAACGCTCGAAAATCTGAATATCTGCCTTGTGGGCGATTTGAAATACGGTCGCACGGTGCATTCGTTGCTTCAAGCGATGTCGCATTTTCGCCCGACTTTCAAATTTATTTCGCCCGACGAACTGAAAATGCCCGATGAATACAAGACTTTTTGCAAAAAACACAATATCCCGTTTACGGAATCAACCGAATTGCACGATAATTTCAACGATGCCGACATCTTATATATGACGCGCGTTCAGCGTGAGCGATTTTCCGATTTAATGGAATACGAACGCGTAAAAAATGTTTATACGCTCAACAACGCGATGCTCGAAAACAGCAAGCCGAATTTGCGAATTTTGCATCCGCTTCCGCGCGTTACAGAAATTGCACAAGATGTGGACGCAAACGAAAAAGCCTATTATTTTCAACAGGCGCAAAATGGTTTGTATGTTCGGGAAGCGATTTTGAATAATATGCTAATATGCAAATTTTTTAATGTGCGAAAACAGAAAAATACCATATGAATATACCGCAAACAGGCAATCGTATTGTTGATTTGACATTTGAGTTTTCTTTGAAAGTAATCCATTTTGTAGAAAAATTGGAAGAGCGAAAAAAGTATGTAATTGCAAATCAACTGATAAAATCAGGTACTTCGATTGGTGCAAATATTCGAGAAGCGCAGAACTGTGAAAGCAAAGCTGATTTTATTCATAAATTTAAAATAAGTGCAAAAGAAGCAGAAGAAACAGAATATTGGCTTTTACTTTGCAAATACTCAGAAAATTATCCATTTGATGAATCATTATTGGAAAATATAGTTGAAATAAAAAAGATTATTAATAAGATTATTCATTCAGCCCAAACAAAGACTTAATACACAAGTGTGATAATATGCAAATTCGATAATTTAAGAATTAGCATATTAATACGTTGAAAATATTTGCATATTTACATATTTTTCACATTTGCACATTGAAATATTATGGAAAAAGGATTAAAAGAATTAAAAGAATTAAAAGTTGCAGCATTAAAAAACGGAACAGTGATTGACCACATTCCTTCGGATAAATTGTTCAAAGTCGCTTCCATTTTGCAAGTAGAAAAATGCGGAAGTTTGGTTACTTTGGGAAATAATTTGGAAAGCAAACAACTTGGCTTAAAAGGAATTATAAAAGTTTCCGACCGTTTTTTTGAGGAAGCGGAAACGAACAAAATCGCCTTGTTAGCACCAAACGCGAAAATCAATATTATTCGCGATTACGAGGTTATAGAAAAACGTTCGCTTAATTTACCGAAAGAAATTCGTGATATTGTGCAATGTGGAAATCCAAATTGCATCACCAATAATCAACCTGTTGCAACGCGATTTTTGGTAATAAAAGAAAACAACGACGTTCGACTAAAATGTCGATACTGCGAACGAGAAATGAAACAAGAAGAAGTAAAAATAAAAACAAAATAAAATGCAAAAAGATAACGTTATTTTTGAAATTATTGAGCGTGAAAAACAACGCCAATTAAAAGGATTGGAACTGATTGCTTCCGAAAACTTTGTGAGTGAGCAAGTTATGCAAGCAATGGGTTCAGTTTTGACCAACAAATATGCCGAAGGCTACCCTGCGAAACGCTATTACGGCGGTTGCGAAGTGGTTGACGAAAGCGAGCAATTAGCTATCGACCGCTTGAAAGAAGTTTTCGGTGCGGAATGGGCAAATGTTCAACCACATTCGGGTGCGCAGGCAAATTCTGCCGTGCTTTTGGCGTGTTTAGACGCGGGCGATAAATTTCTCGGACTCAATTTGGCGCACGGCGGACATCTTTCGCACGGTTCGCCGGTGAGCAGTTCGGGCATTCTGTATCAGGCATTTGGATATAATGTTTGCCAAGAAAGCGGACTTGTTGACTACGACCAAATGGAGGAAATCGCACGTCGCGAACGTCCGAAATTGATTATCGGCGGCGGCTCGTCTTATTCGCGCGAGTGGGATTATGCGCGAATGCGCAAGTTGGCTGACGAAATCGGTGCGATTTTTATGGTTGATATGGCGCATCCTGCGGGTTTAATCGCCGCCGGATTGCTGGAAAATCCTGTGAAACACGCGCACATTGTAACTTCTACGACCCACAAAACGCTTCGCGGGCCACGTGGAGGTGTTATTCTTATGGGCAAAGATTTTCCGAATCCTTGGGGAAAAACCACTCCGAAAGGCGAAGTGAGAATGATGTCGGCGATTTTAGATTCTGCCGTTTTTCCCGGCACGCAAGGTGGTCCGCTTCAACACGTTATCGCGGCGAAGGCGGTTTCGTTTTTTGAATGTTTACAGCCTGAATATAAAGAATATCAGTTGCAAGTGAAAAAAAATGCCGCTGCTTTGGCAGATGCGATGATGAAACGCGGTTTCGACCTTGTATCAAAAGGAACGGATAATCATTTGGTTTTGGTCGATTTACGCTCAAAATATCCCGATTTGACAGGAAAAGTTGCCGAACAAAAATTGGTCGAAGCCGATATAACGTGCAACAAAAATATGGTGCCGTTCGATAGTCGTTCGCCGTTTCAAACTTCTGGAATTCGGCTCGGAACGCCTGCGCTCACCACGCGCGGAGCAAAAGAGGATTTGATGGACGAAATCGCCGAAATGATTGAAACCGTGCTTTCAAACATTGACAATGAGGAAATTATCAAATCTGTTCGCGAACGAGTGAATAAAACAATGGAAAAATATCCGTTGTTTGCGTATTGATTTTTTTGAGTTACGAGAAATTAGAGTGCGTATTCATTATGGAAAAAAGTTAAAAGAAAATTGTACTTTTGCAGAAAGTTTCAGTTTGAAGCAGTTATGAGAAAATATCCATTACATTACCTAAAAAGCCAAGAATTTGAGGATTTGTCAATTCTTATCTGTACTAAAATTTTAGGTACAGCAACTCACCCTTTTTCGCAGGGTAAGGATGGTGGCAAAGATGGTCGTTTCAGAGGTAAAGCAAATTGTTTTCCAAGCGAAGCACAACCTTGGAATGGAAACATTATTATTCAAGCAAAGCATATAGCAAAGGAAAATGCAAGTTGCTCGGATAGCGATTTTCATACAATTCTGCAAAAAGAAATACCTAAAATTCAAACACTAAAACAAAATAATGAATTAGACTATTACCTACTGTTTACCAACAGAAAACTAACAGGCGGACAAGATAGCAATATCTCAAAAATGTTTTCTGGCGCAGGTATTACTTACGAAGTTATAGCCAACGATAAAATTCAGCAATACTTACAAGAATATCAAGATATTGCGAAAAATCCAATGATTAGAAGTCTATTAAACCCTTTACAGTTTGATGAGTCTGATTTAAAAGAGATGATAATCGCAATAAACAATCTGTTAAAAGAGAACTCACAAATTTCATTAACGACGGATTTTACAAAAATTGATTTGGAAAAGAAAAACGAATTAAATAATCTCAGCAAAGAGTATTTTGATAATGTATTGAAAAGAGATTTTGAGTATTTTCAGCAAATAGAACACTTCTTTTCATTGCCAATAAATGAAAGTTTGAACGATGCTTATCAATACACAGTCAGGGAACTAAATGCAAAAATTACAATACACAGAAATGAATATGCCGCATTTGAGAGAGTTATTGATGAATACTGTGATTATGTCATAAACAACAATATTAACAATTTTCAAAGTAAAGAAAAAATGTTAGTTCGAGTTATGTTTCATTATATGTATTGGCGTTGTGATATTGGGAAAAAGGAGGAAATATGTTAGCACCGAATAAACATACTAATATAAAATATTCTGTTTTATACATTTCGGGTATAATTATGCGAGAAATGAAACGGAATGGAATTATAAAATATGACGACTTGAAAAATGTAATCATAAATCAGGTCGGCAAAGAAATCGGGGATTCTTTTGAGTATTCTCTTTCGTTTCTTTATCTGATTAACGAAATCAACTATAATAAAAATTCAGATACCATAGCGATATGAAATTAGTTAAAGTGTTTTCAAATAAAAATTTTAAAAATGTGTGTTTTAACGAGCATTTTAATGTTGTGTTGGCTAAAATTCAAGATACTGCCAATAAAAAAGACACGCACAATTTGGGAAAAACTTCGTTGATTTCCGTAATAAATTTTCTTTTACTATGCAAATTTACAGATGTAAAAAAATTATTGGGCAATAACGTATTTATAGGACAAGTATTTTATTTGGAAATACAACTTAATTGTGGACAATATCTTGTAATAAAGCGCAATACAGATGTCAACACGAAAATATCATTCAAATTGAATGATGTAGAATTAGCAAATTTCACTCCACCAATGAGTTGGGATGAAATAGATTTGGCGTTTGATAAAGCCAAAGCAAAATTAAATAACTATTTAGCATTTGATGTTGTAAGCAAATGGAACTACCGAAAATCTATAACTTATTTTTTAAGAACGCAACAAGATTATTTAGACGTATTCCAAATTGGAAAATATAGCAAAGGACAACAACACCTTGAATGGAAGCCATTTGTATTTGAATTGTTAGGTTTTAATGGAGATTTAATACAAAAAAAATTAGAATTAGAGCAAGAGGCAAAAGATATAAAGAATAAAATTAGCACATTAGAGCAAGAAGCAAATATAAATACAGGTGAAAAAGATAAAATATTAGGACTTCTTGATATACGTCAGCAAGAAAAAATCGAAGCCGAGCAGACAATAGATAAGTTTGATTTTTATTTACGAGATAATAATATTTCAAAAGAAATTATTGATAATTTGGATTTTAAAATACAAATTTTAAATACAGACAGATATAGAATACAATACGAAATTTCAAAGACAGAAGAGTCATTAAGAAATTCTGAAAGTACTATAAATTTTGATAAACTGAAACAGTTATTTAGTGAAGTTCAATTATATTTTCCTGATAAATTAGGAAAACAATACGATGATTTAGAAAAATTCAATAAATCAATTTCAGACGAAAGGCGTAAGTTCTTGAAAGAAAACTTAGATGAATTAAAAATAGAACTACAATCAATAGATACGGAATTAAAACAGTTAGAACAATCAAAAAGCGAAAAACTGTCATTCTTAACGGAAAAAGATACATACACAAAATTTAAAGAGTACCAAAAACAGTTATCTGTTTTAGAAGCAGATATTGAAAGGTTAAAAGAAAAATTAAAGTGGATTGATAAATCTGTTTTGCTTGAAAATGAAATAAAAACCATAAATGAAAAAGTAAAAGAATCTGTTCAAGATATTCAAAGTGCTATAAATAAAAGAAATCACGCAGAAATTAATAAACTTTTCAATGAAATTCTTACAGAAATCGTCGGTACAAATGCAAATATTTGGTTAAAACTAAACACAGCAGGAAATGTTGATTTTCTCGCAGAATATGCAAATCCCATAGATAATAGTTCCACTTCCGAATCAGAAGGAACTTCATATAAAAAGTTGCTTTGTATGGCTTTTGATTTGGCTTTGTTGATACATTATTCCAAAAATTCATTTTTCCGTTTTGGTTATCACGATGGAGTTGTTGAAGGATTGGATAATCGTATAAAAATACGATTGTTAGATAAAATAAAATCTATTTGCAATAACTACAACATTCAACATATCATTACTTTGATAGATTCTGATATTCCTACACAAAACGATGGCTCTTTATATTCTTTTATGTCAGACGAAGTTTGTTTGGAGTTGAATGACTTAAACGATAATGGTAAACTATTTATGCAAAGTTTTTAGAAAATGACAAAAAGTTTTACAATATCGAATTGGTTGAAACAACGACCTCAAGTCATTGAATATTTAGGCAAAAAATTATATATAATAGTTCAATCGGAAGTTGCCGAAATAACCGAACAAGATTGTGTTGATTATATGTTGCAACTTGTAATTGACAGAACATTTGACGGTTATCAAACTGAAATTCAAACTATTTACGGACAACTTCAAAATATATTGAGTGTAAAAATCGAATCTGCGCCCGACGAATGGGATAGATTATTTAATGTTGATTTTTTCATAAAAGTCGGCGAAAAACATATCGGTTTGCAAATAAAACCTGTAAATTCGGGAATACAATTACCCGAAATTCACAAAGAATACGCATTACAAGCCGAAACCCATAAAAAATTCACGTCTAAATTTGGCGGTAAAGTTTTCTACATTTTTTCAGAAAAAGTGAACGGAAAAAAAGAAATCGCCAACAAAGAAATTATTAACGAAATCCAAAACGAAATAGAACGATTGCGCCAATGACAGAAACAATTTTTACCCTTTCCGAACACATTGATATAATAACTTTTTACGGCGTGAATAATAAAAATATTCAACTCGTAAAGGATTTGCATCCGAATGTAAAAATAATGGCTCGCGGACACATTATCAAAATTTCGGGAAATGACGAAAATGTGTCGCAATTAGTTGAGTATTTGGAAAAACTACAACAATTTGCACTGGAAAACAACACACTTTCGGAGGAGAATATTATTGAAATCGTGAAAGGTAACAAGCCGAACGGTGCGCATTTTGAACATTTGATTTTGCACGGCGTAAACGGAAAATCCATTATGGCACGCACCGCAAATCAGCGAAAATTGGTCAAAGATTTTGAAACAAATGACTTGCTTTTTGCGATTGGTCCGGCAGGTTCGGGAAAAACGTACACGGCAATTGCGTTGGCAGTTCGTTCGCTGAAAAACAAAGAAATAAAGAAAATTATTCTCAGTCGTCCGGCGGTTGAAGCAGGCGAAAAACTCGGATTTTTGCCCGGCGATATGAAAGAAAAAATCGACCCGTATTTACAGCCTTTGTACGATGCGTTGCAGGATATGATAACGCCGCCGAAACTTCGCGATTATATCGAAAACGGCACAATTCAAATTGCGCCGCTCGCTTTTATGCGCGGTCGCACGTTGAGCGATGCGGTGATTATTCTCGACGAAGCGCAAAACACAACTGTTCAGCAAATTAAAATGTTTCTTACTCGAATGGGTTTGAATGCAAAAATGATTGTTACAGGCGATACAACGCAGGTTGACTTGCCACCGTCACAAAAATCGGGCTTGATTGATGCACTCGAAACGTTGAAAGGCATCAAAGGAATTGCCAAAGTGGAATTTGATGTGAGCGATATTGTTCGCCATAAATTGGTACAGCGGATTGTAGAAGCGTACGAAAATCAATCAAGAAAATCGAAAAAATAATTTTCGATTTTTTTGATTGATACACAGGATTTTAAATAAGATTTTTGGAACAAGATTTATTTTTTTCATCCTATTATTTTGGAAAAACACTTGTTTTTTCCAAAAAAATATCTAACTTTGTAGCGAAATTAAAATTGTAATAATTACAAAATCAAAATGAATACATTCTCAAAGTCAAAAAAACGATTACAAGATTGCGGAATTAAGCCTTCTTTGCAACGAATGGCAGTAATGGAGTATTTAATGCTGAATGCAACTCATCCAACTGCAGATATGATTTTTAATGATTTGCATCCAAACATTCCAACTCTTTCAAAAACAACGGTTTACAATGCGGTTAAATTGCTTTCGGAGCAGGGCGCGATTTTATCTATCAATATTGACGAAAAAAATCAGCGGTACGACGGCGATATTTCGCAGCACGCGCATTTTCGTTGTAAAGCTTGCGGTAGCATTTTTGATATTCCGATTAACAGTATTCAGATTTCTCATCCGGAGAAAGATATGGATGATTTTGTTGTTGCAGAAACGCAACTTTATTACAAAGGATTTTGCAAAAAATGCAAACAAACGGATTAAAATGATTGTAATTTACTAACTAATAAAATGTAGAAAAATGGAAAAACAATGGATTTGTACCGTGTGTAACTATATACACGAAGGGGAAAAGGAAACACTTCCCGAAAAATGTCCTAAATGCAAACTAGGCAAAGAGAAATTCAAAGAAATAAAATAGTAACAAACTAAAAAATTACAGAAAATGAAAAAATGGATTTGTACCGTGTGTGGATATATGCACGAAGGGGAAACTGCTCCCGAACAATGTCCGCCGTGCAAAGTAGGCGCAGATAAATTTAAAGAAGTAGTAGACAACGGCAGTTTGATTTTTGCCGACGAACACGTAGTTGGCGTTGCCAAAGGTGTGGACAAAGAAATTTGGGATGGTTTGCAAGCGCATTTTATGGGCGAAGCGGCAGAAGTTGGTATGTATCTGGCAATGAGCCGTCAAGCCGACCGCGAAGGTTATCCCGAAATTGCCGAAGCATTTAAACGTTATGCATTTGAAGAGGCTGAACATTGTGCCAAATTTGCCGAATTGCTCGGCGAAGTAGTTTGGGATACCAAAACCAATCTCGAGAAACGTATGCTGGCTGAACAAAGCGCGTGCGAAGGCAAAAAACACATTGCTACGCTGGCAAAACAGCAAAATCTTGACGCCATTCACGACACCGTTCACGAAATGGCGAAAGACGAAGCGCGACACGGAAAAGGTTTTGAAGGATTATACAACCGATACTTTAAAAATGAAAAATGAGAGGGAAGAGGCTGTTTTGAAACAGCCTCTTTTTTTTGTACTTTTGCAGACGAAAAATTTTTTCAAAACGAGATTTGCGTTCTTTTTTTTCGATATTTTTACCGATGATTAAAAAATAGTGTGTATCTTTGTCGTAAAATTATTTTTAAAAATTATTTTCAAAATAATAATGTAAGGTGTTGTTGTTTAGTTTATTGTAAAAATGCAAATCCTCATAATCCGCAGTTGAATTGCAGATTATGATAATAAAACGAAATGCTGCTTATGTTTATCCGCAAATTAAACTTGGAAGAGGCCGCCGAAGAATCACTATTTTTGTGGGGCGCACGGCAGACAGGCAAAAGCACTTTGCTCGAATCGCTGTTTCCAAATGCGAGATATTACGATTTATTGCAAAGCGCTGAATTTGAGCGACTTTTCCGTAATCCGTCGCTTTTGCGCGAAGAGTTGGATAAAGCAAGCGAAAAGGATTTGGTAATTATTGATGAAGTACAAAAAATCCCGCAACTGCTTGACGAAGTGCATTGGTTGATGTCCAAACGCGGTGTGCGTTTTATTCTTTGCGGTTCGAGTGCGCGAAAATTAATGCGCATTGGTGCTAATCTTTTGGGTGGAAGAGCATTGCGTACAGTTTTATATCCGCTTGTAAGTACCGAAATTCCCGATTTTGACATTTTTCGTGCTATTAACAACGGAATGTTGCCGCGCCACTATACAATGGAAAATCCTACGCGACGCTTGCAGGCATATATCGGCGATTATTTGCGTGAAGAGATTAATGCAGAAGCACTTACGCGCAATTTGCTGACATTTACACGCTTTATGGAAATTGCGGCGCAGTGCAACGGCGAAATGATTGTGTATAAGAACATTGCGGCAGATTGTGGTGTGAGCGCAAACACAGTGAAAGAGTATTTTAATATTCTCGAACAAACAATGTTTGGTTACTTGATTCCGGGTTTTACGGCAACTAAAAAACGTATTGCGATTGTTGCTCCAAAATTTTATTATTTCGATGTTGGAATTTGTAACTATTTGTTGAAACGCAAGAACTTACAGCAAGGAACGGCTGATTTCGGATATGCTTTTGAGCATTTGATGATGCAGGAAATTGTTGCCTGTTTGGGCTATCGTTTTTCGGAAGAAAAAATCACCTATTGGCGCACACAGAGCGGTTATGAGGTCGACTGCATTGTCGGAAACGGGCGCGTAGCAATAGAATTTAAAAGTTGCGAAGAAGTAAAATCAAGACACACAAAGAGTTTGAAAGCCTTTCAAGAGGAATTTCCACAAGCAAAACTTGTGATTGTTTCGTTCGACAAATACCGCCGCACGATGAATAACGTAGAAATTTATCCTGCACAGGAATTTTTAAAGTCGCTTTGGGCGGGAGAAATTGTGTGAATCAAACCAAAATTAATCAGTATTTTATGTCCAAATCCCTAACAACCACCGACTTTCATTTCGAAGGTCAAAAAAACGTTTATCGCGGAAAAGTGCGCGATGTTTACACCGTAAAAAACGATTTGCTGGTGATGATTGCAACCGATCGTATTTCGGCGTTCGATGTTGTGCTTCCCGAAGGAATTCCGCACAAAGGTCAGATTCTGAATCAGATAGCAACGAAATTTCTTGATGCGACTGCCGATATTGTGCCGAACTGGAAACTTGCTTCGCCCGACCAAATGGTAACTGTCGGATTGCGATGCGAAGGTTTTCCGGTCGAAATGATTGTGCGCGCTTATCTTTGTGGAAGTGCGTGGCGAGCGTATCAAAAAGGAGTTCGCGAAATTTGTGGAGTGAAAATTCCCGATGGAATGCGCGAAAATCAGGCATTCGCAACGCCGATTATCACGCCGACAACAAAGGCAGAACAAGGTTTTCACGACGAGGATATTTCCAAAGAGCAGATTTTGGCGCGCGGATTGGTTTCTGCGGAAGATTACGAAATATTGGAAAAGTACAGTTTGGCATTGTTTGCGCGCGGAACGGAAATTGCTTCAAAACGCGGTTTGATTCTGGTAGATACGAAATACGAATTCGGCAAACGCGACGGCAAAATCTATCTGATTGACGAAATTCACACGCCCGACAGTTCGCGCTATTTTTACGCCGACACCTACGTCGAACTTTTTGAAAAAGGCGAAGCGCAAAAACAACTTTCAAAAGAATTTGTGCGCGAATGGCTGATGGCAAACGGTTTTCAAGGACAAGAAAATCAAACTGTTCCAACAATGACCGAAGAGATTGTAACAAGCATCAGCGAACGCTACATCGAGCTTTTTGAAAATATTTCGGGCGAAAAGTTTGTGAAAACTGATGTGGCTGATATTCACGCAAGGATTGAAAAAAATATTAGTGAATATTTGGCATCGTTGTTGTAGAGGCGCGGCACGCCACGTCTCTACGGCGTTCAAAAAACATTCTCCCGTTTAAACTTCCGAATAAAAAACCAAACCGTTAAACCTGTAACAACAACCGCCAGACCATCAGAAACCGGTTGCGCGTACCAAACGCCATTCAGTCCGAAAACTGCCGGCATAATGAGCAAACAAGGAATGAGAAATAAAAATTGTCGGGTGATGCTCAAAAAAATGGAAATTTTTGCTTTCCCGATGGATTGAAAGAAGTTCGATATTACAATTTGAAATCCGATTATCGGAAAAAGCAAAACAATGATTCTCAGCCCGTTTGTTGCGATGCTTATCATTTCGGCGTCCGGAGTGAATAGGCGAATTAGAAATTTCGGAATAAACATTCCCATAAGAAATCCGGTGGTCGAAATAATCGTAGCAACGATAATCGCAGTTCGCAACGTTCGGAACATTCTGTCAAACAGTTTTGCGCCGTAATTGTAGCCAATAATCGGTTGTACACCTTGATTTAATCCAATAATAACCATAATAATCAGAATGCAAACGCTGTTCACAATTCCGAATGCGCCGATTGCCAAATCGCCGCCGTGTTTTATCAGCTGAAAATTAATGATTACCACTACAAAACTCGCCGCAATTTGCATACTGAACGGCGAAAGTCCGATACTGAGAATGGATTTTACAATGTCGGTTTGCAGTTTGAAATTTTTTCGTTTGAAACGAATGTTGGTATCTTTCCGCAAAAAATGCGACAGTACGAAACAGACACCGATAAGAAGCGAAATATTTGTAGCGTGCGCCGCACCTTTAATTCCCATTCCGAAGCCGAAAATAAAAATCGGGTCTAAAATTATGTTCGACACAGCGCAAATAATCATTGTCCACATCGCTTTTCGCGGATAGCCCGAAGCG
>Ga0123355_10005608_pt1 | contig 18414 bp, 11 predicted proteins | sample TergutEmb28metaG_3_FD_89872 | JGI IMG/M metagenome (GOLD analysis project Ga0123355, IMG submission 89872) | Embiratermes neotenicus P1 segment gut microbial communities from Petit-Saut dam, French Guiana - Emb289 P1 | ecosystem: Host-associated > Arthropoda: Insects > Digestive system > Gut ... | reverse complement strand
TCTCATAACTCCATTTTACAACAAAAAACCGAGCCTTGGCTACTGCCTTGCTCGGTTTTTCTTCGGACTGTCGTGAGACTGCCCCAAGGTATCTTGTTTTTGATTATCGCAGGCTTGTTTTTACTTCTGCTGCCCTATGAAGAAGCGAAGGAATGCCTAAGCTGTATTCCCGCATATGTGTGTGCCGCATGTGAGTATGAGGCATATAACCGTTTTGAACTGCCGATACCTTCTGGGATTGCAGCTTTTGCGATTATTTTTGTTGGACTTGCGCTTGTTGGGTCTGCTTCTGGGCAGGTGGCAGAAGATAAGAGTACAACCAACTTACGTTTTATGGCAATGGCTGATGTTAGACCATGGCAATACTTGATAGGCACTTTTGCCGCTATGATAATCGTTATGAGTACTATGCTTATCTTTTATGCTTTGCTCGGCGGATATTTTGGAGTGAATATGATACGATTTATGAGCATCGGCGTGCTTGGCGGGGCTGTATCTATTTTACTTGGCATTGTAATTGGTCTCTCCAAAGTGCCGATACTTGCTACACCGATTAGTTTGGTGCTTGGACTTGGACCTACACTTGCGGCTGGGAACGAGACAGTTGCAAACCTGCTCAGATTTACATTCATCCAGCAGGTGAATATTGCTTTTGCTGACTTAGATGCTGATTTGACATCAAACTTTTTAATTGTTGCAGTCAATGGTGCTGTGATTTTGTTAGTGTTTTTTATTATGCATCGGAAGAATCGGTTTAATGTTTAGGTAATTAATGGGTATGAAAACGGTCAGGCGTGAAAACCCGACCGTACAAATGCAAAATAAATTATGTAAGGGCGGATTCCCCCGCCCGATTTTACTCGCTCCAATTCATTTGACTCTCAGGAATACCTACAGAACGACAATATTCAAGAACGCGCTCTTTTTCCTCAGCATTGCCGATTCCATAAGATAACACCTTATCTTTAAAGACAATATATTTGCAGTTACCCTTTTTCATATCTGCAAACCAATTACCACTGATAAGGGCATTTGAAAGTCGTTCGGGGAAATCAATCACATCTGAGCTAAACCAAATCATAGTCCAGTATTTTATTGTGTCGTTTGTTTTCCAAATCTCGACCTTATCTATTATCAAGTGGTCTAGAATTAGTTCATTGGTTAGGGTTTCTTTGATGATAGCTCCTTGGTACATGGGCGTCCTCTCCTTTTGAAAATCACCTCAGCAAAAACTCAGCCTCTTCAGCATCTTTTTTATGCACATATAGATAATACGTTCTTAAAACATGTCCGCCAATTGCTCCGCGGGTGGTTACTCGGAATCGATACTTGATATTATTGTCTATTAAGATATCGCGCGCATTTTTGAAGTCTTCAAGGTTTTGCCCAAACCAGACTTCATAACGATTCCAGAAAGCTATCAATGCACTCATCCTCCCGCGTTTATCTTATCTAGGCACAAGCCCAGAAACTTTCTCCAAAACCTCAGGATTCTCAAGCGAAATTTTACCCAAAATCCCACCACGGAACTCATCAAGCAATATAACCGAAGCTCGCTTTAAATCAACCCGCTGCCCCTTCATTAGAAAGCCCCTTGCAAGACCTATCCGCTCAAGCACCACATGCCCTTCATCCGAATCATCAAACTCAATTCCGTAGCGCTTCTTAAGAGCGTCTGGATAAGTCTTTCTTATCGTTTCAATAAATAACACAGCAAGCTCCTCAAGATCCATAATAACATCCCGAATAGCCCCTGTGAACGCTAATTTTTTGCCCACTTCCATGTCCTCAAACTTAGGCCATAAAATGCCAGGTGTGTCCAACAGCTCAAAGTCCTTTTTAACTTTTATCCACTGATTAGCTTTAGTAACCCCTGGTCGGTCGCCCGTTTTTGCTATGCTTTTGCCGTTTAATTTGTTTATGAATGTAGATTTTCCAGAATTTGGTATACCTACTACCATCGCACGCATGATTATTGCTATGCGACCGCGGGCGCGCTGTCTTTCTATTTTTTCACTCATAAAATCTAAGACAGCGGGGTAGATACGCTCTAGCCCTGTGCCTTTTACAGAATTCGCCATGATAACATGTGCGCCTTTTTTTTCAAAATGCTCTTTCCACGCTAGGTTTATCTCAGGGTCTGCGAGGTCGGATTTGTTTAAGACAATTATCCTAAATTTGCTCCGCGCCAAATCGTCTATATCAGGGTTGCGGCTGGCATTTGGTATTCTTGCGTCCAAGATCTCGATAACTACATCGACCAGCTTGAGCGTTTCCTGAATCTTTCGCTTGGCTTTAACCATGTGACCCGGATACCATTGAATATTCATATATCTACCTCAAAGCGCCTATATTGTCTATCGGAATAAATCTAAACCATGCACTGCCTATGATATCTTCTCTTTGGATAAGTCCGACTGAGGCAAAGCGGCTATCTTTGCTATTTAACCGATTATCGCCAAGTACAAAAAATTCATCATCACCGACAACAACAGGAAGATCCATATCACCTGTCAAAAATACACCGTCGGGCGAATAATAGTCAACAAAAAGCTCGCCATTGATAATAATAAGATGATTCTGCGCATCTATGATGTCTCCTGGGATACCTATGATGCGTTTAATATGTTTATCATCAGGGTTTGCAGGATAAGGGAAAGCTACAATGTCACCATTTTCGGGCGCGCTTAGCCTTATTGCAATCCTATTAACAATAACTCTGTCGCCATTTTGCAAAGTGGGCTCCATGGAAGGACCTGAAACAACAGCGGCTGTAAAGACAAACTGCCTAATGAACAAAGACAGTATAATGGCTGCTGCAATTGATATTATCCACTCAACAATATTTGCGACCTGTTCATTTTTAATCAATCTTCTAATCATAAAGCCTCCACATATATCTGATTATAATAGCAAAGGTGCTGTTTATTATCACAGCACCTCTTCGGCAGTCATTATTTGTTCTTGTTCATAATAACTTCTTTAACTTTTGCCGCTTTACCAACTCTATTTCTGAGATAGAAAAGTTTTGCCCTTCTAACAATGCCGCGACGTGTTACTTCAATCTTTTCTACGCGCGGAGAGTGTAGAAGCCATGTTTTTTCAACGCCTATACCGTAAGAAAGCCTTCTCACTGTAAAAGTCTCATTTACTCCGCCGTTTTGACGTTTGATAACTACACCTTCAAACATCTGAGTTCTCTCTCTCTGTCCCTCAACAACTTTAGCGTATACTTTGATTGTATCGCCGATGTTGAATGGTGTCACTTCGCTCTTTAAATGTTCATTACCAATTTCTTTAAGAATCGTTGCGTTCATAATTATCCTCCTGATATCGAAATGTTCATATAGAGCAAGCCACAGCGGAACATTCGTATTACGCAAGACAGTATAGCAGGTTTTAGACGCACTGTCAAGACAATGTTAGGGACGATTTGGCAACAAAGCGAAAATGGTATATTTATGCTAAAATTTGCATAAAACTTGCAAAGGTTTTATGATTTATATTGCGTTAGTAGTTTTTTTATGGTATATTTAGACTAAATTATTTAATCGAACAATACATGGAAGGATGGTTTTTATGAAAAAGAATGTTATTATAATTGGTGCGGCGGGGCGAGACTTTCATAATTTTAATGTTGTCTATAGGGACAACCCTAATTATAATGTGGTGGCGTTCACTGCGACGCAGATACCGAACATAGCCGATCGTAAATATCCGACAGCGCTTGCAGGGGGGCTTTACCCGAACGGTATTCCTATCTATGAGCAGAGCGATCTTGATAAGTTGATTAAAGAGCTTGACGTTCACGAGTGTGTATTTGCATACAGTGATATAAATTATCAAGAAGTTATGGGTGTCGGAGCTAAAGTAAACGCGGCAGGTGCAGACTTTACGCTACTTGGTCCAAAGAGTACCATGCTAAAGAGCAAAAAGCCGGTTATAGCAGTAGGTGCGATTCGTACAGGGTGCGGCAAGAGCCAAACGTCAAGACGCATTGCGGAAGTGTTGATGGCTCAAGGGTTAAAAGTTATAGCTATTCGTCATCCAATGCCATATGGTGATCTTGCAGCGCAAAAAGTTCAACGTTTCGCAACAATAGAAGATCTTGCAAAGCATGAATGTACAATAGAAGAGATGGAAGAGTACGAACCACATATTGCGCGTGGTAATGTAATTTATGCGGGTGTGGATTATGAAGCGATACTGCGTGCCGCAGAAGAAGACCCAGACGGATGCGACGTTATTTTATGGGACGGTGGTAACAATGACTTCTCATTCTATGAGCCTGACCTTATGATTACGGTAGTAGACCCACACAGACCGGGTCATGAGCTTAACTATTATCCTGGTGAGGTTACTTTACGTTTGGCTGATGTTGTAGTTATTAATAAGATTGACAGTGCTGACTTTGAAGACATTCAAGCAGTTAGAAAGAATATTGAACTTGTGAATCCAAATGCAGTTGTAGTAGATGCGGCATCGACGATAGCGGTTGAAAAGCCTGAAATAATCAAAGGCAAGCGCGTATTAGTAATAGAAGATGGTCCAACTCTAACGCATGGTGAAATGAAGATAGGCGCAGGAGTAGTGGCTGCGAAAAGATACGGTGCAGGCGACATAGTCGACCCAAGACCATATGCAGTCGGAGAGATTGCAGACACTTATGCAAAGTATCCAGATATCGGTGCGCTTCTTCCTGCGATGGGGTATAGTGAGAAGCAGTTAAAAGACCTTGCAGAGACTATTGAGAAGACTGACTGCGACTCAGTAGTTGTGGCGACACCTATTGATTTGAAGAGGATAGTAGATATTAAGAAGCCTTATACTAGAGTAGAGTATAGCCTGCAAGAGATTGGTACGCCTACTATGGAAGATGTTTTGGAGGCGTTTATTAAGAAGGCTAAGAAGTAGCGTTGGTGGAATTTGATATGATAAAGGGGCTGGTCTTTGGTCAGTCCTTTTTGAAACATATAGTAAAATTCGCCCAAAACAGTAACATAAAACTTGTCTTTTTCCCACATATCTTCTCAAGATTTTTGCCTACGGCAAAAACGGCGTAAGCGCCGTCCACTGCGTGCAACGAATATCCGTCGACCGTAGGTTTTCGGTCACTGTGCCTTAGGGCACGACGGGAACCTGACTCCTTGATCTGTGAGAAAAATTCTATGCTTGCTGTTACCGTTTGGGATGGATTTTACTATATTCCTTGACAAATGCCCTGCATACATGCTACCATTCAATATACAAACTAAATATAAATCCTTCATGTATAACCACTTCAATTTGAGGTGGAAGTACGCTATGGAATGGGGTGAGATGCCCCAACGGATCGGCCACTGTGAAGCCCTTTGGTTTAATATTAATACAAGGGATAAGTCAGGACTTTAGCGAAGGGTTTTTGTGAACAACCTACCATGATTGGGGAGCACAAGCTTTTTGCAGCGTAACTTACGCGCCTCTTCTTGATGTAGAGGTGCTTTTTTTATTCTGCTTCCCTAAAATTGAGAAGTAACTTTTAAAAAGGGAGGAATAAAAATTGAAGAGAGCATTTTTTCTAAACAGTACAAGCCGTAGAGTTATAGCCTTTGTGTTGGCTATAGTTATGACATTTTCGTCAGCTCCTAGCTTAGCTCATGCGTTTGAGAGTGAAGTTAGTGAAGAGACGAATATTGGGTATGAAGTGCTAGAATATGAAGAGGGTTATTTTGGTGACGGCTATATCGGCGACAATTATACCGATGATGAAGACACTGAGATAGATACAGATTACGATACAAGCAAAGAGTATTACGACAATGACAAAGATATCTCATACAAAGAATATAAAGACATTAACTCTACAACCACAGAACCAAAAGTATTTGAGCTAACGGGAAGCCGTTATGAAAACGGTTGGTTTATCATTGAAGACCCGACAAGTGCAGCGAACTTGATAACACAAATTAACGAACTACTTGATGAGTATCATGGACAGACAAATGCTACCCGTGACTATTCAGCGGTAAGAAGACTGAGGCTTATTGGAGCAACAAGTGCGACAAATCTATTTAATACCACTAATACAAATCCTATAAGGACTCATCTTGTTGAATTGGATATGAGGAGTTTGGATGCACCTAATAATATGCCGATTATTGCTGTTGGGACTACGGTTATGGTCCCCTTTCCCTCGACTACATGGACTGGCTATACCAGCTTGCAGCATGTCGTTATGCCAACTACTGTCACAAATGCAGCAGTTGCGAACGGTTTTCGTAACGCGACAAACCTTAGAAGCGTAACATTCCCAGGGGATGTCACAAACTTTGGCGCAAACGACTTCTTCAACGGCTGCCAAAATCTTGTGAATATCATCTTTGAAAGCTACATAGCACCTACAATACATGCAGCGACATTTAATAACTCGAACAATGCTATCGCTTCAGCGCGTATCGTTAGAGCTTTTGTGCCTGACACTACAATGGGCGGGTATGAGTTGAGCGAATTTACACAATTTTTCTCGTCTGTACGCAATATCGGCGACGGGGATGAGCCGCTGAACAAAGACGCGTTAAACGATTTAATCACCTACGCACAGGTTATAACAGCAGACGATTATACCGCGGTAAGCAGGAACGTGTTCCAATCGGCGTTAAGTAGAGCAATAGCTGTTGCTGAAAGCTCTGATGTAATACAAGATGAGGTTAATCGTGCTTATGATAACCTTCGTGTGGCTATTGATGGACTTAGACCTTATTGGGAAGAATGGATAACCATTCATAACCCAAATGGACAGTTGCTCGAAATGCTTGACGAAATACTGAATGAGTTGTCTTCTAGTTATGGTTCGGTTTTGCGTCTAAAAATTACTGGAACTATGCATGTTTCGGATTTTATTGGACCTGGAAACCCTGGCCTTTTGCGTACAGTTAGCGGACCATTAAGCGCAAGCTCACAAGACGCCGTAGCTCAACGTACCCCACCGATACTTAGCGGATTAAGAGAGTTAGACTTTGCTGGGGTAACTAATATCACTGGAAATACAGGAGCGATTCAGGAGGCTTTCCCTACTGCCGGACTTATAGGGAATGTGAACCTTGAGAGCATCAGATTCCCAACCCATATTAATTTTAACGCTAACCTCATCAGAGGCAATCTAAATTTGAGGCAGATAGTGTTTGGCGATGCTCCGTTTAGAGAAGATACATTTGATTTTCGGGGATATGAATTAGCAGCATTTGGTGGAAATTTTGGGTTTACGACTGCGCCAATACCTTTTCCAGCCGCTACAACTCCAGGGTTTGGTGGACCACGCACCATCATTTTCCCTGCAAATGTAGCAGTAAATAATGATATGTTTAGGCAGATGCAGCGATTGGAAGAAGTGATCTTTGAAGGGTCTGTGCCGAGCATTGGCACAAATGTATTTTTAGCCAATGCAAACTTGCATACTGTACACTTTTATGGAGAAACTGCCCCAATCATCTCCAATATAAACGCATTTAACAACATCACACCTAGACCTGTGGCGATTGTGCCTACAGTGGAGATAGGAAGCGGCTTTGAAACGGCAGCGTTCCAAAACAACTTCTCCGCGGTTATACCGAGAGCTGGAGGTATTATTGACATACTTGATTTGCAAGCGGCTATAGGCTATGCAGAGTCAAGGATAGAAGCTCACTATACGGCTGAGTCATGGGAGGCTATGCAAGAATCCCTTGTAGCGGCGCGCGCTGAAGTAATAAATCTACTTGCAACACAAGCTACAATCGATGCTGCGGCAGACGTACTACGGAGCGCATTAGAAGCTTTGGTCGTCAGAGAGTATCTTGCAGCATTCATAAGCGTTCCTGAGGGTGCAAGAGTTGGCGTGTTCCAGCCATATACTCCGTTTGCTCTCTCAGGGGGGATTTATCAATACAGGTCGTTTGTCAGTGCATCTATGAGCCTTGATGAAGAAAGGACAGAGGAAGCAGCAGGGCGTGATGTATGGAGAGTTGTCGTTCCTAACACAAACAACCCGCATTGGCACATTGAGGCATATATCCCAGGGGTAACAATCAAGCACGCAAGAGCCATAGGCTCACCTACACCAGGTGCAAAAATAACCATGGAACTTACTTTGCTCAGCGAATGGATTCCCGTTAATAGTGCAGTTCATAATGCGAATATGTATACAAACGCAGATAAGGCGGGAACGGTCAACCTTTCTGAAGGTGAAAGATTCGCACTAGATACCTTCCGCGTTCAGCAAGGCGGGAGCGACTTTTTACCAGGTGTAATTCTTCCTATTCAGCCTGAATTTAGCTTTGAAGTGTTTGGCGATAGCATAGAGGTAAGTAGAATTGGCTCGTCGGGTCGGGAGCGGCTTGAAATAGTCGGGACACAAGCAGGAACAAGCGTGATTAAAATAACGTATAGCCCGATGATTCTTGAAAGCAGGGCAGGAGCTACTCAACGCTTTGATGCTATAGCCTCACATAATATTGGCACGGTTGTCGTTAATGTGGACGGTGGTGTGGATTTTGATACTGGAATCGCTGTTGACAACGATTTTGACACATATTATTTTGACCAAACGATTGGTTATCGTGAATTTACATTTACTCCTGCGCAGGGGACTTCTGTGCGAGTGCATTCTCCCTTGGCGACAAGCGCATGGGGTAGTGGATGGACAAGCTACACAGCCGATGAAGATGAAACTTTCACAGTAGTTCTCAGAGAAGGGCGCAATGTTATTGAGCTACGCAATGGAGGCTCTGTACGCTATCATGTTATTATGGCACGCGGTGTTTCAGTAACAGTAACGAATGTTACAAGCCCAGGGCAGCCGTTTTCAATCGGCAATCAGGCTCGTATCGAAGTCAGGGGAATTGAAGAACCAGTTGAACTAATGGCTGTGATATATAACCCTGGTTTCGCGGGCTGGAGCAATCATAGAGCGTTTATACAGTATTCAAACGGTAGTGAATACTTTACTAGCAACAGAGCTCCCATTCAGTACCGAGCACGCACGGCAACATTTACAGTGTATTACACTTTAAATGATTTGGGTTCAAATGTGCTGAGTGGACAAGTATGGGTTGGACACTTTGGTCAATCGACAGGGAGGGGCGCATCGCATGTAGGTAATGGTAACCCTTATATAAGCGCATCCGCACCTGTTGGACACCGCAGCATAAACCCTAACGGGTTCAGGCGAACTCCTGGCGGCATGGAGGCTGAATTTTTGCCGACGGGATACGGATCTTTGCCGATAATAGTCCTTCCGCTTGCAGGACAGGATGTAGAACCAAGTGCAGGAGAAATTACTTTCTTGCCATCAGGGGCGGATGCTCTTGCACCGAACAGTACGCTGGTTATAAAAAATGAGACAGGAGAAATACAGCCGCCTATAAGCAGCGTGTATCGTAATGTATACATTTTACCGATGGGCATAGGATTTACTTATTTCTACTCGGTGCGTGGGTATTTAGTTTCTTCAGGTATGTTTGATGTTACAAGGGATGCGATTGTTACTATGTCAGCTCCTGTTCCGCATAATCAACAAGCGGGTACGGTAAATGTTACCGTAGTTACGCATAATAGCATTGCACGAGATAGGCACGTTATAAACTTTGTTCCTGATGAGGGAATCAACCTTCACGCACAAGGTCACGTTACGCATAACAATGGCGGATATACCGTTTTACATGCTATTATCGAGACACTTAACGCATCTACTGCTATTGGCTTTGATAGCAACAGAGGGCTACTTACAATCCATGGTACTCCAGTGGGCACAGGCTTTTGGGTGGTGGAGGTTAATGGTATGGTTATCCCTGCGGATGAGCTTGCGTCAAGGCTCGTTAGTGATGAGGACGATATTCGTTTTTACTTTAGCCCTACGGCGGATGCGCAGTATTTATGGTTTGAGGAGTCGCAAATTAGCGTACAGCAAGGTGAAAATGTTAGGTTAAGGCTACTTGGAAAGCCTGCGGGAATGGATGGTTTGAGTAATCCAGTCGCTGGAGCAACAATCCGCGTTAATCCGTATATCATCGGCACAACTGATGCAAACGGCTATGTCGTGATACCCGCTGAAAGGTTACTGCTTGGCACGGACATGAACATCATTCGTGCATCACTTGATACACCGTTTGTGTACAACCGAGCAGTCATTACGGTAACAAGAGGCACTACTGGAGGACCGATTGGTGGACCAGGCAGTCCAGATGGTAGAAGCAGCGTCACATTCAGGCTCATAGGTGCTGCACGTCAAGCAGAGCCAGTCGGGTTTGTAGAAGGACACGTTGAGTATCAAAACTGGATTAGAACAGTGACATATAGCTTTGATGAGGAGCGCGTAAGTGTTTCACACGTGTTTAGCTGGGCTCTTAGAAATGCAGGGCTTGGCTATCAAATAAGAGGCGGTAACTATGTTACAGCAATTCAAGCACCGGCTCACTTCGGTGGCCATTGGCTTTCTGAATTTGATAACGGTCCTATGTCGGGGTGGAAGTATAAGGTGAATGGCACCCATCCGACGCTTGGAATCAATGAACTTTATGTCGCGCATGGCGATACAATCATTTGGCACTATATTCACGACTTGGGTCTGGAAACAAGCTGGAGCGGCAATATCGCTCAGTTTCCGAATGCTTGGATGATGGTTCCTGATGTGGACTTTGGTGTGATTATCCCGCCAAACCTGCCGCCGCTTGGCAGTGGGTCTGTAGGTACTGAGCCAGATGTCAGCATTGTTATTGAGGGCGAGCCCATAATTGATGGCAATACAGCAAGGGTCGTAATCAGCGATACGCAAGTATTGGATACACTAGACAGAGTCATTATGGCTCTTAGAGGTGATGAAAGTGCGGAACTTGGCGAAATCAGAATAACTACAGGTACACAAAACAATATAACCACAGTAGCGACTGAGCTTACTGTGAGGGCTTTAAGAGCAATAGCGAATGAAGGCAATATGCTTTTGACAATAGAGACAAATATCTCCACACTTACTTTTGACAGCGACGCCCTTGCGAGCATGACTTATGGTATGAACAATAATGCTGTGGTTCAAATTATCATAAACCGACTAACAACGGACAAACTTTTGGATGAACATCAAGATATTATCGGAGATAATGAGGCGTTTGAGCTTAAGGTCTTGGTAAATGGAAATCCTATTACTAACTTTGGTAACAGTGCGATTACAATTATGCTTGCTTATGAACTAGAAGACGGCGTGAACGCAGATAACTTGAAAGTATTCCACCTTTCGCAAGAAGGCGTTGTCAGCGAAATGACCGATACGAAATATGATGAGGATTTAGAAGGCTTTGTCTTTACGGTGAGCCATCTTGGAATTTTCTTTATCGCAGAGGTTAGGATTGAAGCGATTGAGGACGAGCGAGAAGAGTATGAAGAAGAGCCTATTAGCACACTGGAATGGATAAACCCATTTATAGACGTGAACGAGGAGCATTGGTTTTACAGCGCGGTCGGATTTGCCTATATAAATGACCTTGTGCGCGGAACTACAGCGAATACTTTCTCGCCGGATATGCCGCTGACAAGAGCGATGTTGGTCACGATTCTCTATCGTTATGAAGGTGAACCTGCAGTCATGGAGTCGGTTGTATTTAGTGATGTTGCACTTGATCAGTGGTACAGCCAAGCAATCATTTGGGCGAGTGAAAATGGTATCGTTTGGGGCTTCGGGGATGGCACGTTTGGTGCACATGATACTATTACAAGGGAGCAATTTGCTGTGATTATGTATCGTTATGCACAGTTGAGCGGCGCAGATACACTTGCGGTTATAGACTTAACCTCATTCGAGGACGTGGGAGAAGTGTCATCTTGGGCATTAGGAGCTATGGGATGGGCGAATGCTAACGGACTTATCACAGGACGCACATTAATTACACTTGCCCCTGATGGCAGGACTACTAGGGCAGAAGCGGCTGTAATGCTTCAGAGATTTATTTTCGCGAAGCAGTGAGCTGAGCGCAAAAATACAAGCTTTTTGTGCTCAGCAAACGCCGCGGAGTGAACAGGTTTAATACCTCGCGGCTTGCCGCGCTGCATTAAACCGATGCCCCGTTGCTTGCCGCAGGGTAGTTCACTGAAATCCTTGAATAAACCAATATATCACGGAGGAAATAAAATGCGAAAGGTCTTCTTAATCATAATGTCAGCAGTACTTCTGTCGAATTTTGCATTACCGATGACAGCCCCAATCTCAACCCAAGCGGCAAGCGCGTGGGAACTTGACGCTGCTATAAACAGGACCGCTAGGTTTTTGTTAGATACAATTAGAGAACCACAAGTTAGTGGTATAGGCAGCGAGTTTGTGATTATCGGACTTGCGAGAAGCAATTTTGATGTACCAGATTCTTATTTTGAAAACTATTTCAGGGCAGTTGAGCAATACGTCAGAGCGCAAGACGGTGTCTTGGACACAAGGGTGAACTCGACATATAGCCGCGTTATACTTGGCGTGACAGCGGCAGGGTTTGACCCACGTGATGTAGCGGGATATGACATTACTGTTCCTTTAGGTAACTTTGACCAAACTATATGGCAGGGGATCAATGGCGCAACTTGGGCATTGATTGCGCTGGATAGCTTAGACTTCCAAGTCCCCCAAAACGAAAATGCCGCAAGGCAAGCCACACGCGAAATGTATATCGCGGAAATCTTGAGGCGTCAGACTCGTGATGGTGGCTGGAACTTGGCAGCGGGAGCTAGAGGTCAAGTCCAGCCAGACGACAGAGCTGATACTGATATGACAGGAATGGTTTTACAAGCCCTTGCTAATTATCAGGGCAGAGATGATGTGAGAGAGGCGACAGACAGAGCCGTCTATCGTTTATCAGAAATGCAGACAGCGCAAGGCGGCTTTGAAAGCTGGGCGGGATATATGACTGTTGAGAGTGCAGCTCAAGTACTAGTAGGGCTAAGCGCACTCGGTATATCCATAGACGATGAGCGGTTTGTAAAGAACGGGTATACAATTGTTGATAATATTTTGATGTTCCAAAACGCGAATGGCAGCTTTAGGCACACACTAGATTCGACTATCCAAAATCAATTAGCGACAGAGCAAGCTTTTTACGCGCTTGTAGCGGCTCAGCGTAATGCGGAAGACAGAAATAGCTTGTATAAGATGTCGGATAGAGTTGTACGTGGGGAGATTGCAGTCGATGAGCCTACCCAAAACATTGGCATGCAAGCTAATGTTAATATTCCTGGCGGCTTGCAAAATAGACATGCTGATGTTAGAATAATTCCTGTGTCATACCCTGAGAGGACTTTTATAGACATTCAAGGTCATACTAACCAAGAAGCCATTGAAGCACTTGCAGCTCGTGGTATCATTAATGGCGTTTCAGAAACTGCCTTTGCACCTGATGCGACAATGACTCGCGCTGAGTTTGCGGCGATTGTGACTAGGGGGTTGGGACTTACGGGAAGAGTTGCTTCGGTATTTGTGGATGTTCCATCGTCTGCGTGGTATGCTACGGTGGTAGGAGCAGCGTATTATTATGAAATTGTAAGAGGCGTATCAGACGATAAGTTTAATCCGTACGGCACAATAACGAGGCAAGAAGCCTCTGTAATGATTGCACGTGCGGCAAGGCTTAGCGGCATGAATATAACACGTGCAGATGTTGAGATTCGTGATACTTTGGCTATATTTGGTGACCAAAGTTCAGTAGCACCTTGGGCTAGAGAGGCTCTTGCGTTTTGCTTTAATGTGGGTATCTTGGACGATTATGAGTTTTATATCGAGCCGAACAGAGCGGTTAGCCGCGGTGAGATTGCTGAGATGTTGTATAGATTGCTTGGTTTGGCAGAGCTGGTATAGCTTAGAAGTCGGAGGCGCAAAATGCTAAAGTATAAGAACAAAATCATAGCTACCATTGTGATTATCGCGTTTCTTAGTGCCACATGGTTCTATGGTGGTAATTATAATATGCCGAGTGTCTCGTCGCAGGTTGATATAGTGGCTGCGGAAGCTTCTGTGGTAGTTGAATCCGTGGAGAGTATTGGTATTGAAGTATCGGCAACTTTTGTGAATGATGTTTCCGCAGCTACTGATTTAGGTGAGTCGTCAAGAACTTACGAAGAAACTTACGAAAGTGAAGCCTACAATACGGCTGAAACCAGTACAGAGTTCGAAGTTGAAAATATCACCACAAGCCAAGATAAAGACAAAGACAACAATACTGCCGAGAGCGAAGAGACCCCTTCGCAAGACATAGTACCACCTCCACAGGAGTCAACCGCGCCAAGCTTGAACGTCTCAAACACTCCTGCTATTTCACCAAACCCAATAGCAGCAGACGAAACATTTACAGTAATGTTATCCGTGCGTGTCGACACAATACTAGGCAATATGAACCTGTTAGACATAGAAAAGCATGAACTCATACCTCCAGACGGCGTAATATTCCCAGCGACTGTAGTAGTCGCTTATGAGGGAGAGAGCGTGTTTAATGTACTCCAACGCGAAATGAGGCGTAACGGTATCCATATGGCGTTTCGTAATGTACCGATTTTTGGTTCGTCTTATGTTATGGGGATTAATAATATTTTTGAATTTGATGTGGGTGAGCTTTCGGGCTGGATGTATCGAGTCAACGGACGATTTCCTAACTTCGGCTCATCGCTCTATATTTTGAGTCCCGATGATGTAATAGAGTGGATCTACACGGTTGATTTAGGACGAGACGTAGGCGATATTTGGGAAGGATGGTAAGCAATATCAAAATGAACGCAGACACATTTTCGGGTTTTCACCCATCAATAAATTTACTATATTTTATGGCGATTATTGGATTCACTATGGTGTTTATGCATCCTGTTTTTCTTGCGTTGTCATTGCTATGCGCCTTTACGTATTCGGTATATCTGCACGGCAAGAAAACAGTACGCTTTAATCTTAGATACATGTTACCACTATTGATTGTGACTGTAACGTTTAACCCACTGTTTAACCATCATGGCGCGACGATTGTAGCTTATTTGCCAAGCGGGAACCCAATTACACTGGAGAGCATTGTGTACGGCATTGCGGCGGCGGTTATGCTGATATCGGTTATTACTTGGTTTTCATGCTTTAACGTGGTTATGACATCGGACAAGTTTGTGTATCTTTTTGGGCGCGTGATTCCTGCGTTGTCTTTGATATTTTCGATTGCGTTGCGCTTAGTGCCGCATTTTAGAATACAAATCGGAGTAATATCAAACGCGCAAAAAGGCATAGGCAGAGATGTATCAAACGGAAACATATTACAAAAAGTAAAGCATGGGATAAAAATCCTATCAATTCTAGTAACATGGGCTTTTGAAAATGCTATAGAGACTGCAGATAGTATGAAAGGGCGCGGATATGGACTTCCTGGACGCACTGCATTCTCTATTTTTCGTTTTGATAAGCGGGATATGTGTGCGCTTCTCTATATTCTCATTTGCATAGCCATAGTGTTAATAGGAGTATCAACTGGTGCGTACCACTTCCGCTTTTTTCCGACTATCCGCGGGCAGTGGATTGGGGCGGATACGATTTTAGTATTTGCGGCATACGCGGCTATTGGAGCGTTTCCAATGATTATGAATTTGAAAGAGGACTTAATTTGGGAATCTATAAGATCGAAAATCTGACATTCACATATCCGAATCAAAAAACTCCCGCCCTAAACGAAATCAATTTGACGATACAGCAGGGCGAGTTTGTTGTGCTGTGTGGACCGTCAGGCTGCGGGAAGACAACACTCCTTAGGCAGCTAAAGCCAGCAGCTATGCCGTATGGAGAAAAAAAAGGAGAAATTTTATTCGGCGGTATCCCTCTTGGGGAACTTCCTGACTATGACGCGGCAGCTAAAATAGGATTCGTAATGCAGTCGCCAGAGAATCAAATTGTCACGGACAAAGTATGGCACGAGTTGGCGTTTGGACTTGAGAGTCTTGGATTAAAAAACTCCGAAATTCGATTGAGAGTTGCTGAAATGGCAAGTTTTTTTGGCATTCAGACATGGTTTCACAAGCCAGTTACAGAGCTATCAGGTGGGCAAAAACAGTTACTTACCCTCGCCTCGATTATGGCACTGCAGCCGTCGGCTCTGATACTTGACGAGCCAACGAGCCAGCTTGATCCGATAGCTGCGAGCGAATTTTTGGCAACAGTAAATAAGATTAATCGTGAGCTTGGTGTAAGTGTGATACTTACAGAGCATAGGCTGGAGGAGGCTTTCCCGATGGCTTCTCGCGCCATTGTTATGAATGAGGGCAAAATCATAGCGGACGGCAAGCCACACGAAGTTGGATTATTGCTTGGAGAGCGCGAAAACGGCATGTTCTTTGCGATGCCTGCGCCGATGCGTGCATGGGCGGCGTGTGGACGAACAGGGGAGTGTCCGATTACGGTGCGTGATGGGGCAAACTGGCTTAGCAAGCAACAAGTTAAGAGCGACATACTATCAGATAACACACAACCGATCAAGCTTAACAAAAACATAGCAATAGATCTTGATGACATATGGTTCAAATATGAGAAAAATTTACCCGACGTAATAAAAGGGTTATCCTTCAAAGCGAACTACGGTGAAATTACAGCAATCCTTGGAGGCAACGCTGCAGGAAAGACAACAGTACTGTCACTTATTGCAGAATTAAATACGCCCTACCGCGGCAAGATTGTGACCAATGCAAAAGCATATGTATTGCCTCAAAATCCGCAGTTACTATTTGTCGAAAAGACCGTACAAGAGGATTTGCTTGAGATATTATCGGAGAGAAACATACCCAAAGATATACAGCTGCAAAGACTAGCGGCTATGGTCAAACTATGTCGCCTAGAGGGGCTACTTGACAGACACCCCTATGACTTATCAGGCGGTGAGCAGCAGCGTGCAGCCCTTGCGAAAGTGTTGTTATTGCAGCCCAAAATTCTATTGCTTGACGAGCCGACAAAGGGGCTAGATGCTGAATTCAAATGTGTTTTTGCAGCGATTTTACGCAAGCTGACCGATGAGGGCGTAGCTGTTGTGGTGGTTAGTCATGATATAGAGTTTTGCGCAGAACATGCTGATCGCTGCGCTCTGTTTTTTAATGGAAATATTGTTGCTGAAAATACGCCGCGTGCCTTTTTCTCGGGCAACAGTTTTTATACAACTTCTTCAAACCGTATGGCAAGGAATATTTTGCCAAAAGCGATAACAGTACGTGATATTGTATTAGCTCTCGGAGGGACGTTACCGCATGAGCCGCAAACCTTAGATATAAATGCGAAATACGAAATCGCTCCTGAAATATTATCTGCTAAAGAGCAGCCCAAGCTGTCCTTGCTTCGTAAAGTTATTGCGGGAATATTTGGCGTGCTTTTATTTGTGGCGATAGTATTTATGGTAATGAATTTTGATAACTTCAGTGCGCTTATAAGCGGCGGACATTCGGCAATCGCTGTTGTAAACGAAGGCGCGTTACTTTATGTTGGGATTATGGTTGCTCTTTCTGTTGGGCTAGCAGGGTTTACGTTTACGCTGACTTATAGGCGTGAAGCGCAACGACCCTCGCAAATTTCAACAATTAACAGAAAGCTTTCTAAACGGACAATAGCATCCGCTGTTATGATTTTATTGACGATACCGATTACTATTTTCGTTGGCTCATACTTTCTTGACGATCGCAGATATTATTTTATCTCGCTGTTGGTCATACTTCAAGTTATGCTACCCTTTGCGCTTGTGTTTGAAGGGCGCAAACCTCAAGCGAGAGAATTAGTTATTATTGCAGTTCTATGTGCAATTGCTGTGTCAGGGCGGATGGCATTTTTCATGCTGCCGCATTTTAAGCCGATGGTTGCCATCGTGATAATCGCAGGTGTGTCGTTTGGCGGAGAGGCAGGATTTCTTGTTGGTGCGATGACGGGATTTGTCAGCAACTTTTTCTTTGGACAGGGCCCATGGACACCGTGGCAGATGTTTGCGCTTGGAGTTATTGGATTTATCGCAGGAGTAATGTTTCATAAAGGTTTGCTTAGGCGTTCTACTGCCGCACTTTCAATTTTCGGTGCTTTCGCGGCATTCATTATCTACGGAGGGATCATGAACCCCGCACATGTACTGATAAGCGTCCAAGGTACACCAACACTATTAATGTTTTTAGCCGCATATCTACATGGCATACCGGTTGACCTTGTTCATGCGGTTGCGACAGTGACATTTTTGTCGATTATTTCAAAGCCGATGCTCGAAAAACTTGATAGGATTAAGATTAAGTATGGGTTGATATAAGCGGATTTCCCTCAGCTGAGCTCACAATTTTCGCCTACGGCGAAAACCGCCCTATGGGCGTCCGATATCTTTCGGTTACTAAAGCCCAGCTTGCGGATTTTATTCAGGAAACCAAAGGTTTCCCGAACCCTTCCTTGCCATCCAAATG
>Ga0123355_10005607_pt1 | contig 18415 bp, 11 predicted proteins | sample TergutEmb28metaG_3_FD_89872 | JGI IMG/M metagenome (GOLD analysis project Ga0123355, IMG submission 89872) | Embiratermes neotenicus P1 segment gut microbial communities from Petit-Saut dam, French Guiana - Emb289 P1 | ecosystem: Host-associated > Arthropoda: Insects > Digestive system > Gut ... | reverse complement strand
TACAGTACGTCGACACCAATGAAGCCCACACTTTTCTCTGGCCATTATCTCCGTAACCATTCAACTTTGGACATAGGTGTTTTGGGTTATATCGATATAGTTTAACATAAGGAACACTCTCCCATAGTCTGACACATTCCTCCTGGGACACCTGTATATATGTGTGTGTGTGTTTTGTGTGTGTGTGTGTATGTGTATGTGTTTGTGTGTATGTGTATATGTGTTTGTGTGTGTGTGTGCTTGTGTGTGTGTGTGTGTGTGTGTGTGTATGTGAGAGAGAGAGATTGTGTTGGTCCAGAAAAATTGCTGTAGAGGAAAATGTGTTGAATCACACTTTTACAGAAAGTTGTTCATAAGTGTCAGTAACATATGAAAAATGTGCAGGATGTTTACTACTGGGGAGGAACATAGTTATAAGACCACTGGATCTGCCACACATAATGCGCTTTACACAGCAATAAATGAACTTCAAAATGTCCACATTTGTGAGGGAATCTTGAATTTGGGAAAATTTTTAGTTGACTGGAACTCTAGGTGGCTCATATCATGTTCATACTGTTTGAGGTCACATAACCATGTCTTTTATCTTGTATGAAAGGATTTCAGTTACTTCATACATTGCAAGTGTTTAATATTTCTGTTGTTGCTGTGGGTCTCCAGTCTTCTTTTCTGTGTCATAAGTTGTGGCATCACATGTGATGTCTGGAGGACATGGAGACTTAAGCTCTGTATAAAACTGTATGTTCAACTTTGTATGGGACATACAGTATACGTAACATAATTCTGTTATACCCACAGAGATCAGCATACTTAATACTGTACCAAAATTCCAGTCATTTAGAGAGCCTTACACAGTATCATATATACTGGATAGCAGAACTCTATACATGTAGTTATAGGGATAACAGTGGAATTTTTAAGCAGTGTAACACGTGCAGTTTAATGTTCAGTGAACACATGTTCTTCACATGCAGTCATGCATATTTGAGATATTGCAATTGGAGTTCTCATTTCCATGATTTGTTTCACCACCACTTTTGTTAAGTACATGCTGGAGTTTTAAGTGTATTGTGCACCAGTGCGTCAGTTTGAAATGCACATCGTTTGCACATCATTAGTTGCTGGGATAGCATGGACAATATAGTGACCACTGTATGAGCTGGATGATCCAGGGTTCAAATCCTGGCAGAGGCAAGAGATTTGATCCCTTCTCCAAAATGTCCAGACTGGTTGTGGGACCCAACTAGCTTCCTGTTTAGTGGGCGCGTGGGGCTGTTTCCCTAGAGGCCGCGGCATGAGCCTGACCACGTATTCCATCTAGTGCTGAAGTTAAGAATTAATGAAGCTATATCCTCACTCCCTACATATGCCTTCATGGGGTGTATAAGGACAATGTTTTTTGTTTTTTTTTTAACAAATCAGTGTACAGAAGGTTTATTTGTCAGTGGAAATTTCGGCAATTATAACAAAATTTTCACTTGGTGTGCAGATTCCCACCACTTAACAAAGTCTTTTGACATCTGGCATAAAAAGTGTTATTCTTGAAGGTTATGGTTAAGTAAATGTAAGCATATATTGTATTGTATTATATTTTATTTGCGTTCCATGAAGCCACAATAACAATAAAACGGGATATAGAAGATGTCAAGAGTAATACAAGTAACAGTGTAATAAATGATTGGAATCATACAAGATGATTCCGAGTCAAGTACATGGTAATGTTTAATACAAGCAGGATCAAACCCATTGTGTTAACAACAAACACAAAGATAAGGCTGTAGTTAACAAGCAGAGAGAGTCAAGTACAAAGACACACAAATAAATACAGACAGCAGATTATACATATGAATAACATTTATATAATAATGTCGTGATGAGCAAACATAGAATTAATGTCATAAATCTGTGCATTCACATATGTAGGGCCAAACATTAAACATGTTATTCAATAAAACAAACTAGAGCCTGTCTTATTTTAAAATATAAATCATTTTTTGTATTACTTCTATAGAGAACACAAAGAGAAACATAGATTACTGGAACCTCTTTTGACAATTAAAAAACTGTGCTCCAGAACAAGAGATTGTGTGACTGTTATCCACTCAAATCAGCATTTGTTAGTAAAGACCGAACATTTCATTAGTCCTGTAGAAAGTTTAATATGAAGTTTTTAGACAGTGTTTATCATTATTTTCCGTATGATATTATTACGCATGATTATACTATTTTTCTTGGACTTTCTGCAGATATTTTTCTGACTATTTTCCCTTCGTAACCATATATACTTCTGGTTGTGAATCACCTACTGTTTTATGACGCCAACAGGCATATAAAATGTAAATAATAATTGTGCGATAAAACTCTGTAGCTAATGAAAGATCAAACAGCACCAGATTAGACAATAGTTTTCAGTTTTTTCCCTCCAATTTTCACACCACTTTGTTAAGAATTTCATGTTAATGCATGAGTTTGTATTGGTAGTGTGAGCAGTGTCTATAAAAAGGGGCAGCAGAATATTCTGAAAGTCACTAATATCATCACCACAATTATCGTCATTGTTGTCATTGCCATTATCATCATTGTCATCATGGTTACCAATATCTTTATTATCATTATCAATCAAATAATATGAAGTCCTCAGGCAGTTAGGAACTGTGCTACTGTTTCCTGTGAATCAGCATAAGTTCCATCCATATAGTAGACAGACAAGTTCACAGGTCCTTGCAGATAGCCTAGATTAATTTAAATTCTGACTAAAACTTAAATTAATTTATTATAATTTTGATACTGTTAAAGTTTTATTTTACAGCAACATAACTTAGTATATTTTGTAATATAGAAATGAAATATATATAAAATGTAGTGCATGAATTGAGGTGTGTGGTCTGTCATAAAATCAAGAATCAAGTGAGAGTGCCAAACTGTAATAAGTTATGTGACATGGAAAGTTAGGAGGGATATTTTAGTCAACTTTGAATTCAGAATATTTGATGAGGGTTGGCTAGTTCAGAGTCCCTGCCTCTGTTTATAAACACTTAGATCAGTCCAACCCATTCCATGTCTTTGTACCAAACTTAAACATGCTAGGACAGCCCCAGTTTTTAATTGTATATAACATCAGGCAGTCTGTGAGCAGACAATTATGAATGGTGACAGTGACATTTTTATGTTTTCAGATAGTTCTGTCCTCCTTAGGGAAGTAGAGGTGAATTCCAAAACTTAGTGGTTTTTATATGTGTATAAAAAACCTGTGATGATGGACAAAGTCTAAAATTGTAGTTGTAAATGTGATGTCATGGCATCATATTGTAACTTTCTTGTCTATAAGAATGTGAATGTATTTATACATTAATATAGTATTTCCCAGACCGTTCTTAGGTAATTTTAAAGCTGTTGGTCTCAAACGCTCATCCACCTGCTGGAAGTTTTTGTTGTTTTCCTCTAATGTTCCAATAAAATTGGTTAAAAATTCATTGAAGTACATTGTCATTTTTTCATTTCATTTCAATCATAATTCACTATTTATTATAACTCGTTATTTGACACTCACTGTCTTCTGTATTTGTTGCTGCATCATGAAATAATCTACAGATATAACAGAGGTTCCTGTTTTTGTTTACTGCAACACATCATAGAAAGTTTATATCCAATGTGTACCTGAAGTATGTAAATTATGGTCTTCTGGTATATGATGGCATGTAGTTTGCTAGTTGGGTACCAACATATTGGAGGAACTGCTATTTTCATCTTCTGGATTGAAGGGTGGACCCTTAAGATGGAGGGAACAGGTCTCTCTGAATTGTTGGTAACAAAAATGCACATTGCTGGAGAAACACTGGGCTTTCCTACAACATGATACTTGCGGTGCTGTAAGTGATAAAACACAGCATTTCAGCAGACTTATATTCTCTGACACTCCTTCACCTCCACTGACTGAACAGTACCATATGCTAGGACTTTTGTAACAATGATCATATAATAACCAGGGTGTGGACCTAGGGAGAATTAGGGATAAATTATAAACACAATAATGAAAAGACTCTCCACTTATTTTAAATGTGTGGAAGATATTCTTCAAATTCTGGAATGAGTAAGTGCCAGCACACTTTTCAACTAATTGCATAATTAGTTGTACACACCATTGGGAAATCCTGAATGCTTGCATGGGTATATTCATTGCTTTTTGATCATCAGATGTTCTTGTTCCATGATTTTTCTGACACACATGTGCACGGTTACTCTACATTAGATTCAGGTATACTGGTCTCAATTTAAGTAAGTGTAAATAAATCTGAAGGATGTCACATACTGAAATTGAATCATCCCTTTTAAAGTATATGAAAGACATTTCAATTTAATACATGTTCCCATTCACTGTCGACTGATACTGATTTTTAAAATGGTATCAACTTATGGGGTGATCTATAAGTGTAATTCTGAGTTTGCTTCTCATCTGGCACATTGTTTATCCAAAAACAGTACGCATATTAAACTGAAATTCTGATATCACAGGAAAAGCAGATACCTCTGAATAAAGCACTACAAGTTTGGTGTCAGTTACATGAGCCATATAAGACAAAGATTTTTGTTTCTCCCATTTATCATCTGGAAAGAGGGGACTGTTCCTTATACTTCCTGAACATGGAAGATTGTGAAGGAGGGTCACTGTACCTTAAGGTAAATAGAGTATTGTACTCCGATATCTACAGGAGAGTTCCTTTAACTTTTATTCGTGGCATGTTGCTGCACTGTTTTAACAGCACATGCATGCAGCCCAGCTGGCTAAATGCTCAATGTTTTCAACTCTAATACTTTTACTTCCAAGTGTCCCTATGCTAGTGGACCTAAAATCCCTTACTTGCAGATGATAAAGTTTAATAATCAGCGTTCATATTTTTTTGTGTTCTTGTCTTCTAGCTTATTTTAAAATTTTGTAATGATTTGGATTCAGTATGGAGATATTCAACACTCTAGCAGATGAGTGCTTTTGTGATCACGTGCTATCAGAGCTGTATGGTATGCCACAGCACTAAGCACAGCTCACCACAGTGCAAGTATTAATTTATGTGGTAGATGATCTAGCTGATATCATTCAAGGACTTGAATGCTGTCTGAAGGAGAGTAATAACTAGTGTTTCAAATAAAAGATACATATTTTTCAATTTCATGAACTGCTGTCTTTCCACATGTCTTGAAAGAGCTTCCTCATCCTCAGCAATCACTTTATGTATTGCCTGTAAGAGAGACCACTCATTTCTATTGTAGGGTTAGTAAGTGGAGGGTTCTTTTTGTATTAATTCTAAAAAAAGTATGTACATACACTGAAATTCCAGTGTTAATGCTGTATTTTTGTCTTGTTTTGTGTATTATTGATTTAAATTTTACACTTTTATCTTTTCTATTTGCTGTTGTGTGTGGAAACACAATTAAAGATTAAAAATTTATTGTAATCTTGATTTATCTCAATAAACTTATATTTCTTAAACTGAAGGGTGTCCATCCATGCTACAACTGATAAGATTGCCCCTATGTTCCATGAACATATAGATAATAAGAGGTTCTGATTCCTACGTTGCTATTAGTCATTTTCTATTTTCTCCCTCTGTCACTTTTTTGAAGGAGAATACATAGATTGATAATGCACTGCCTCCTTTGTGTTTCATTATAGGCTAGTCTGATTTATTTCATCACATATTAAACTAAGTATGAGTAACTAAGTGGTACAGAGTACTGTTGTGAAGCTGCAGTCGTTCAGATAGTCAAGACATTTTCTGCATTTTGTGGAACCCAATGCATAAATACCTTGTTCACAAGGGACAACTGTTGCTCTCTACTCTGAGGCGAATAAATCCAATCCACACCCTACCAGTTTGTTTTTTCAAGATCTGTTTTACTGTTACCCTTCCATCTATGTCAGATTCTAACTAGTGATCTCTGCCCTGCAGGTATTTGACCACAACCTTGTCAATTTTGTCTTCTATTACATTCATGTTCCCTGCCCTGTCAAACTAATTTATGATTTGATCATCCAAAAAATGCGTGGTAATGAGTATGAAGGAGGAAATCCTGCATTGTTTGACTTTCTTCAGCCTCCTGTGTCCAAACTTCTTTTTCACCATACCATGAATGAATGATGAATGAATGGTATTTGAGTTCGAGGCCTTCCGGGCCTGATCCACCTAGACACCACACCATTCTCAAACAGTCTCATTCATTTAGCATGAAAGACCAAGTTTACACCAAAATGACACTGCAGACAAAATTATATTTGTCTGTGATATGTTCAGTGATGTTCTCTGTAGCACAGGACCAAATGGCATGAAGTCATAATCGAATTCAAGATACTATCCCAGAATTTGTCTGGAAATGAGTTCAACCACAAGTGTCAGCCAGGGTAGTCAGTGTCCTAGCTGAGGGTCAAACTAAGTACTTTTCAGAATACCAGTCACAAGCCCCATATTTGAACCATATTACTCTTCAAAGTTACAGTTTTTTTGTATTTTAAACTATATATTTTCCAAGTATTCAAACACTGAATTGTGGAAACATTTTCTTAGTGTTTTTAAGTTTAGTATTAGTGTAGGATTGTTTTATTAAACTTACATGAGTGTTCTGTACACCACACCCTACTGGCCCCCTTCAAAGGCAAGGCTTTCACAGAAGCAAAGGTGAGGAAACCCAGTTTATAATCCTTTGAAAATTTGAAAGTGTGTAGTAGAATGTTGCAAAATTTGTATTTGCTGAGAAGTCCTTTGTGATACAACTATTTTTCTTGAAGAGCCAACATGCCATAAGATGCAAAACTGCATTCATAGCGTGGAAAGTGGTTAATATATGGTGTATGAAGATGTCTAAAAATGATCAGTTTAATTCCTGATGCACCAACAGGTGTTACATGTGTAAAGATGCAGCCTGTGAAGTTTTCTTTGACACTAAGTATTTGAGTGTTATGTTGCATTTAGTTATATCATTTTTTAAGACATTTTGTACCATAGTGGTTAACTTGAGAAATGGGGAAATTAAATAGGTTGTAGAAATTGGGACTGTGTGTTAGAATTGGACACCTTCCTACATCTGTACACTCATAATGTTAACTGCCTGCTAAGTGAAGAAAGATTTTTGGTTGTAGTTCTGAAGAACTCTGAAAGTGACGGGTTGGTGAAGGAATCATTTAGAAATTAATTACCTTCAAACACGATTAGTGTATATTATGTTGTTTATTCTGGCAACAAGTTTTGACCCAATATGGTCATCTTCAGGTCAGTAATATAAAATTCATGAAAAATGATGTATTAAAAATATTAATAACTGAGTTTTCATTTTTTACATAGAAACCAATGCGTGTTGCGGTGTCAAATTTCTTATGATAATACTCAAAATGGTTAAAATGTGGTTAAAAGGGATTCATATGTTATGCTTCTGTATTTCGATGTGGTGGAAAAACGTGCAGTATAAAGTCCATGGAACATTGCGTTGATGATCTTGTTTATGCCTGTAGCTGTTTTTCCTTGTTTGTTATAATTTCCTGTGAAAGTTTATTATATTGTAGCAGATGTCTGCCTGCTTTCAGTGTTAGCATCATTATTATGTTTCACCAGAGTCATGTTCTGCGTAATTTTTTGGATAGATGTTTGAAGATATTGAATTCCCATGTTATGTGTGAAGAGACAGGATGGTTTCAGGTCCTTATTTTACACTTTACTTCCTCAAGGCCTATTTCTCAGTGTACACACTGATGATAGCTAACAACTGTACTTCTCTGTATTGAAATCCAATTTATTTGGTAATCATATTATTGCACTTACCACATGATATGAGGTTGTTAAGGTAATGAATGTTAAGATTATGATTATGTATTGGTGAATTCAATTAGTATTATAGTCTTCTGGGAAGTGACATCGTGTATTCTGGTAGATAGGTAACCAGTGTCTTAGAGGGACCTGTTACATTCTATGTTAACCTTTTGGCGCCAGAATTATTTTTTTAATTTTAGCACATCCTGTATATAAAATGTGAATAACACAGGAACCAAATACATTAGATTTATGAAACAAACTGCATTTTGAAGAGGAAAAGACGGAGAGTATGTGCCATGTTTAAAATATTCAGTACCTATATTTGTTGAATAAATATATAAAATGCAACATTTAGAGGTTAGCGGTGCGGTACGACCACTATAGTGGTCGTTAGGCGTCAAAAGGTTAAAGGTAGAATGCAGGAAGTAGGATCCTGTGAAGCGTCAGCAGCATCCTGTCAGAATGTACAGTGCCATGTCTCACAAGACTGATCATATTTTATGCTCATAGTTGTAACATCAGTATTTAATTTCATCAGTTCTGTTCATGTGTACTGAAGATGACTACTTTACAGACACATTCTGCATCAGATTGAACAATAACCATTTCATATATTTCATCAGCCTGTGTGATACCAAGGATGAAGTAGTCTAATTTGATACTTTGTTGAAAGGTGGGATGATTTGTTTTATCCACTTAATGCACTGAACAGAGTTTTTATTGAAACTCAACCGGGAAAAGAAGTTTTGTAACTGTCATTATAAAAAAAAAAATCACACATTCTTATTTGCTAAAAATATTTGTCATGTTAGTTGAGTAAAGAGGGACCAACTTGATGTCACTTGCTTTATTATTTCTTTATTTAATGCTCAACGTGTTTCAGATGTTAATACATACATCCTCAGGAGCTTGTGACTTATATGCTGAGTTATTTCATGGGTTGTATTGATCTGGTTCAATGTGTGTTGGTGTTACGTTGTGGTATGGCTGTGGTGGTGTGGTATCCGTATGCAGGCTGAGGCACTAGTGCCTCAGCCTGCATACCACATCGAACCAGATCAATACAACCCATGAAATAACTCAGCACATAAGTCGCAAGCTCCTGAGGATGGATGTATTAACATCTGTAACATGTTGAGCATTAAATAAATAATAAAGCAAGTGACATCAAGTTGGTCTGTCTTTACTGAACTATCAAGATGATGCACGGTCCAATAAACATAAGATTTGTCATGTTGTTTAAGAGAGTACCCAGAATTTTCATATATAAAAGGAGACTTTTTATAATTTATTGGTTAGTTATGTATGTTACCCACTCACAGAAGATGTATTTACTGTCATTTTCTGACAGGTGACATTAGTTATCAGATGGCCTTAAAGTGTACTTTTACCTTGAAGAGACTCCCTATGTGTGAGTGATATCCAGTAATCAGAAGGCCTGACATGTAGAAACCTTCACTCACTAGTATGATAAAAATGATATTCATTATCCGATGTCCTCAAAGTGTTCACACTTCCTCAATTCCAAACAGGCATTCTATAGTAGTTATGAATATTACCATAAAATCTAATGCATTTGAATTGTACCCAAATGTTATTTGTTTATTAAATCTCTTTCTATTTATAGTTTTCTGGAGATAAGCACTGTAAGTGATCACAGGACTGAGGAATATGAGTTGTGGAAGGCTTATATTACTGTTTTTTTTTGTCATACATTATAGGATGTGTCTGCAGGAATTTTCTTTACTTTGTTGTTGTACAGAATCTTATTTATTCAGAACAAGTAATTTAGTTCACATAACATGTGATTTAAAATGTTGTACAGTTGTCTTCTACTGCCAAAGAATTAGTTATCGATTTGAATCAGTATCAGATACACAAAATAGTGACAGTTTTACAAACTTCTTGTTCTTTAATGAGGTGTATAATATTATGGGTTTTCAATAACATGAATCTTTTTGATATCAATTATGCTACAACAGTTTAGATATAAATTCGAATTTTTTAATTGTGGATTTCCTCATAAAAGAAATGTGACACACTTGATTTGAAGTAGTGAAACTACACTGCCATAGACAGGAAACTCAGTGCTTGAGAATAAATGCTAATATTGTGTTGTAGTTGTAGTTGAATCATACGAAATCTAGAATTCAGTTAATTGATATTTAAGTTCAGTGTTTTTTATGTTACTGATGATATATGACAAAATATGTCAATCAGGAAGATGAAGATTCTATACTTTTTTAATGTTGTGATATTAATACATTTGCAGAAATATTTGATCTGGGAATAACATTAATAGTCAACTTATAATCCAAAATCACACAACATAATTCACATTTAGAGTGAGATGATTTAGAAGTTCATATTTTTGGTTTTGCTGTACCTCCCCCTGTCCCTTTTTTCTTCCCCATCTTCTCTTCCTCCTCCATTTCCCACTTCACCTCAAAATTTTCTTTCCTCTTCTGCTTATCCTCCTACACCTTCCATCATCTTCTACCTCTTTCACGTATTAATTCTTCTCTCCCATTTTAGGAAGTATCAGTTTTGCTATCTGTATTTCTCTCTTTAATAGTTTTGTGTTATCTTGGTGAAAGGCAGATGAGAAGTGTTGGTTGTATGACTTCCCAGTTACTCTGTTTAATGTTAGAGATTGTCAATACAGTGATTTGCAGGCCAGAAAGAATGTATGTTTTGTAGATGTTGTAGGTGTGATTAAAGTTTAGAAAGCAAGTATACCAGTTTCACCTAGGGCACCTGTGCTTCATAGTAACCTGCTCTGGCTGGTTTTAGAACGTCTGGTTCATGAGTACAAGTTTTCTTGCCTAATATTATACACCTTATTATGTGGTTGAGATCCATGATCCAAAATAGTTCTTACATTGCACTGTAATGTTGTTCTGTTAGTGTGGTAGATTGTGTTACTGTGCATGTGGTGATGAATTACTGAAAATGTAACAGTTTTGAATAACATAGTTGTCGAGTCAAGATTTGCTCATGTTTGTCATTTCCGCAGTTTGTGTTGTCTTTTTTTTTTATAACTGAATATTACAATAACTTGGGCAAGACTTGAACCTGGATCACCTGATTACATGTCAGGTGCTCTTAATCTCTAAGTTGCCAGGCACACCTTTCCCTGTTTTTATTGGCTGACAATGAAGCTACTAGAGTTTATGCCAGAATCGTTCATCCGCCATTGTTTGTATCATATATGTATGGGGATGTAGTGTTTTTAAGTGTAGGAATCCGTATTTTCATCCCATTTTATTATTAACATCTGTATGATCATCACAGAATGTGTAACAATTCTATGTCATCATGTTCCCTTTTTCTTTCTTTCTTTTTATTTTCTTTTTTTTTTCTTTCTTTCTTTGTCTCTTTCTTTCTTTCTTTCATTCTTTCAAAATCTGTTATGAACATACCAAAATTAGCTGTAGTCTTGAGAAATATTAGGATCGTCGTCTCCTGAGATGTGATACCATGTTTTTCCTTAGATAGGTGCCAATGTTTTGGAGAAATCTGTCTGCCAAACTACACTGTGTCACATCCCAGAAGACCATAATCTTCATTTGCTACACTGTGACAACCTCAAACGTCACAATGAAAAGTATTAATTCTGTCAATGAAAGGCATGCTTGGCACCTTAGAGTGATACATTCTTAAAATTTTCTGTTAAAAGTTAAATTACAATATTAATACAAGAAATAAGGTGTGAATCATGCTACTGCTTTTACTGTTAAGCAATTTACTTAATTGTATCATTTGGAAATTGAAACATTTTACTATTCCACATTATGTACAAATGTTGTAACAACAAAACACAGTGACATAGTTTAAGACAGTATGAAGAAGTGGATCATGTTGCTGTCAGTGCTTGAAGAGAAGTAGTGCAGCTGTTGCCTTATGTAATAATTTGTTGTAAAAACAGAGCATAGATATGTGATGGAAGAGAGAGGAATATTATGGGCCTTTACCATTTGTAATGCTAACATGATACAGATGTGCCTGACATGTGGAAGGATGATGCTTAGAGAGTAGTGCACCTGATGTGTATTCAGAGGACCCAGGTTGCGTCCTTCCCACTTCCTACTCTATCTTTTTTTGTTAGCTTGGAGTTAATATTGCATTAAGGCAAAGCAGGAATATTGAGATGTATGCGAGGTTCAAAATTCAACAACAAAAACAACAACAACAATAATAATAATATACATTTCAATGCTTCATTTTTGTGGGGGAGCATTTGTTTATTTTTATGAGTTATTGGCTGCCTGACTGTCTGTCTGACTGTCTGACTGACTAACTGCCTGCCTGACTGATTAACTGACTGACAGAGTCTTTCCTGAGATGGTAATATGGTACTTGCTCAGCTACTAAATGAATTTCCTGCAGTTACGGAACCCAGACGTTTGTCCATGTGTCACAACAACCTCTTGATTATCTATATTTTCTGTCAGGTGTATTCATTGCTCACACTTCCATCTCCTTTTCAAGTTTCAACTTAATCCTCCCATCTACACCTAGGTCTTCCAAGCAGTCTTTTTCCTTCATGTGTTCCCACCAAAAACCTCTATGCATTTGCTTATCCATGAGTGCATTCTACATGCTCCACCCCACCCAGTCTCCAGTTCCACCCTCATGGTCTGAATACTCCCAAACGCATCTGTTCTGAAACACCCTCGGTGTATATTCATCTTTTTATGTGACAGATCAAGTTTCACACCCGTACCAAACAACAGGCGAAGTTATGGTTTTGGTTGTTGTAATGTTTTGTTTTTTAGATAACTGATGGAAAAACAAAAGACTCTGAACTGAAGTGTAGTGGGCATTCCCTGTTCACTTTTATGTTTAATTTTGAATATCCTGCTAGATTTGAAGTTCTGACAGCTGTGACTGTAAAAAAACACTGTTTTCTTTCATGTGACACCATGTAGTGTGTTACATGTTTACTGACTTTCTGGGAGTGTGCTGCCTCTGTAATCAGAGCAGAAGAGTAAGCCATGGAGAAAAATTTGGCAAAACTATGTCCTTTTACCCTATCCATATATCTTACCTAGGTTTTCCCCATGGCCTACTCTGTCCTGAAGACATAGGCAGCATGTTCCTCTAAAACTATGGTAAATTTATACCAGAATACACAGTGTCACATCCCAGGAGCGAGTATAATTAAATATTTTGGCAAGTGCCATGACGAGAAATAGTGTACTTACTTAGTTTAAAGTAAAATTGTTAAATAGTCTAGATATTAAAAATATGATTTAAATATTCCCTCAAAATTTTCTGTAACTAGACAGTGTGACAAGAAGGTTATGTTTGAAGCAGACTCAAAAAAACAATGGCTCACAAACACACAAACATCATTGTGAATTAAAAATACTCTAAGAAGAAACGTTAAATACATGTTCCAAAGAAATCAGCTTGTTGGTAGAACTTTCAATCAACCTTGTTTTGTGTGCATTTTTAGTGCGTTTAAACATTGTGCTTAATATTCCTGTGTTGCCACATTCCTTTATTCAGGTTTTTTTTGTCTCTTTTATTACCTCACATTTCAAACAGCATGTCATCATTTAATGTACGTTAAAGATATAGAATTCTTTTGCCATGGGTGATAAAAGAGGAATGTATATTTCAGACATCTGCTGTAAAACTCTAAAACATACGTGACAGTTTTGTATGAATTGATCTTATTGTCCATGAATATCTGGTAGAAGTTGGTACAGTTTACTAACTCCATAAAACAGCATAATTTAGCAGTTGGTAGTTATTCAGCTGGTTAACGCATCTCCTTATACATTTTTAAGAAACCTCCATTGCTGTTTTTCACTGTTGAACATTCTTTTGAGAGTTTTGAATATGCCAAAATGTACATTCTTGAAAATAATAATAATAATAATAATAATAATAAATGTCTTTTATGTCATTCCTAGCCTAGTATCTACAGTTCATATGAGTTCCTTAATAACAGTGAGTGTTCACGGAGGCTAAATTTATCTGTTGCATCAAACTCTTGCTATAACCATATATTTTCAGTGTTTGTTTTAATGTTGTGTAGCATGTAATATGTATGATGAATTAACCCTTAGTTTGGAATGGGACTGTATGATTAGTTGCAAATTAACTAACACCATCTGCTCATTCCTTTTTGTATTACAGTTGTCTAGTTACATCCGGCTATGGGTCATTGTAAATAGATAAGCTCTGACATTTTTTGACCAAGTATATCTCATGAGAAATGAAAGAATTCTATATCTTATGCCTGTAGTATCTGAAAATCATGTTAAAATATGTACATAAAGTTGTAACTAATGTGGCATAACCTATTCCACAGAAGCAGTAGACCCATACCACAGCTGGTCACCACTGACAGAGGAAGGATATGCAGAGAAGCTTCGGTTATTGCGAGAAGCTGCTTCTATCCCAATGGAGCGCTGGCGAGCCCCCACCGTGTTGGCATGGCTTGAGATTGCACTTGGCATGCCCCAGTATGGCCCTCGTTGTGCTGAGAATGTTAAAAGTGGCAAGGCGAGTTCTGACACTGTTACTGAAAGGACCTTATTTGCCATTGGATAGACAAAATAAATTTGATTATAGGGTTCAGAGTCTACTCAGCTCTTAGATTACTGGGTTTCTGGATGTTATCCATCATCTAGTATTACAAACAACACAAAACATTTAAACTTAGATCTGCTTCTTCTCAGGTAAAAGTGGGGAGGACAGATGACCATTTTAGCACAAATCTGAGTCAATGGTCCTTTTCAACTGAAGATGGAAGTAGACTTAAAATTACAGTTGTGTGGGTTGTAAGTCATGTAATATGCTGTAGAAGGATTGTGCTTCATTGTGTTTCAGATGGACCTGCTGCCTTCATCATCAGGATGGAAAAGAGTTTTCCTACCTGAGTATGTAGGCAGTGGGTTCTGGTACATTATTGGTACCTATTGGGTAAACCAAATGTTGTCACATTCCCCAAGGCTAAATGTAAGTGGTTGATGCTTATTATGCAGATAATTGCTGTTTAGTATGAAAATAATACAGAACATACATATATGCTTCATGAGCAAAATGCAGGATTCTTGAATGTTAAAGCAGGTGATCAAGTTATGTTTCCCTTAGTCAATAATAGTGTGATTGTATTTAAAAGTGAAATAAATTTTGGGACATGTTAAGTGCTACGGATGTTGTGTAATGGGACACCACATCATGTTAGGGCTATAGTGGTGATTACTTTGTGTGTGTGTGTGTGTGCGCACGCATGTGTTTGCAGGTGCTTCTGGAGCTCAGTGATGTTGAACTGGAGGTGGGACTGGGTATCACACACCCAATGCATCGAAAGAAACTGCGGTTGGCCATTGAAGAGCACAGGCATCCAGCACTTGTGCGGTATCCCTGCATTGCCCAACTTGGTCATACCTGGGTCTCCAGTGAGTGGCTACCTGACCTTGGACTAGCTCAGGTAAGTGCCATGTTTCATGGCTGTTACAGAGCTAACATTCTTTACTCTTTCCCAAATGCCTTGTGTTCAAGCCTGGTCATACTCATTGTTTCACCTCTGAAAAAATTTAGATCCAAAAATGTGAGCAGTATCAGAATTTGCCAATGTTCTGGGTCAACATTAAGCTGCAGGTTCTGTCTGCTTATCCTTCTCTTCATTGCAGCACTCTCATTTATTTTAAGTTGAACTCTGTACATGTGTTTACACCTCAGAAGGAGACACCTTCTCTTTTTCCAGGTAGTTAGTAACAAGAGAGGCAATGTACATATAACATAACATTGAGGCACATTCATGCAAACAATGTTGCAGTGGGAAAGCAATAAGCATTACATATTCCAAGTGTGTGTATGTGTTTGTAGCCTTAGGTATCTTCTACAACATTTTTCCACATTATCTCATAAGTGGTACAATTTTTTTAAAAATATTATTGAACATAAAATGTGTAGAGATGTCTTCTCTTCTTCGACCTTGTCCATAATTTAATAGATTTTAAAACACTGAAACACCACATTTTGGAAGCTGGTTCTGCTTCTGTCTTCAGGCAAGATGCACCTAACCTTTTGGACCCCTTAGATACAGCTAAGAAAGAAGCCTACTTTACATGTTCACAAAGTCATATCAGTTGACCCAGGGTTGAAATTTCTCCCATCTGGTACCCTTTGATCAGGAATTAACTGTCTTAGTAATATATTTGATCTCATAGAGATTTACAGCTTCTCCACATTTGGTGTTAGTGTTTGGATCTTCAATGTGTGAGTGTTATGGTTCTGTATGATGTGTGTATGGTCTCATTAGTGTGAGTTCATGGCTGTTTTTATGGGTTTGAAGGCTTTAATTTGTAGTGTGTTTCAGATGTAATTCTTTAAGACTTATGATTGTTTTTAATTTCTCTGTATCATTGTTCCTGTTATTACCCGCAGACAAGTTCCGTTCTCAGGAGCTTATCTGCATTAGTTGAGCGTGGCTGTTGTAAATAGTGACATATTTTATGTCTGATACCATCTTGTGATGCAGCAATGTTGCTACTTATATGAGTCTTGTGATCACCAGTGGATAATGGATATTGGTACAGATTATTCAGTGATGGTCAATAAGCAGCAAGGTGAACAATGAGAGGTTTGCAGTTGAATGACAGAAATTGATATTAAGATTACAGTGTGATGGTTTGTTCAATATGTACCGATGTTCAGGCAACTTTTTACTAAACTGTACTGCATAACATCACAGAAGACTAATCTTCATATTCATTTTGTCATAACTCCAAGTCCACATTGTTGCTCTTTATGTTGACCATCAATACTACCATTTCACAGACTTTCTCTGTTCTCATCTTCATGTAGAACATTGTGAAGGGGAGGAGGAGATGCCTACTTTGTAGGAAGAATTTTGTTTCTTCCCTGTGTGTTGTATAGCAACAGATATGATCTGGTTCACACTACAGTGTTTTGTATTTACTGGATAATCACTAAGATGCTGAGAGTATATAACATTTTCATGTTCTGCTCTGTGTAGTATTCAGAAAATTTTGCCACCAATATGGTGGATGCAAGGATGCTGGATCACCTAAGCAAGAAGGAGCTAGAGAAGTTCCTTGGAGTGACAAGGAAATTCCATCAAGCATCTGTGGTGCATGGCATCCACCTGCTGCGCATGATGAAGTATGACAGACAGGTGAGTGCAAGGTTCTGCCTTTGTGGCAGATTTCCGTAACGACACTAGGTTACAGAAGTCCTTACGTACAAAAGTCTAAGGCTTAATTTAGAGACACATTTTTAAAACAGTGCCTGTCAGTATAATTTGAAATATACAAAATATTGGTCTAAACAGTGGTACTTGTAGTTTAAGGAGCAAAAATGATAACTTGAGGTTAGGTACACGTTGGTTGGCCAAACAAAAGGAAAAAGAATACTGTAGTACTAGTACTAGTAACTGTGTTAGTGATCATTCAAGTGCAATGCATGGTGACATTAAACTTCATGTTGAGGGACTAGAATTTCAGGTGTTTAACCCTCTAATTCTGGTCTGCAGGCTCTTGCTGTCTGAAGACATCAGTGTGAGAGCATTGATTTAAATATACAAAATATTGGTCTAAACAGTGGTACTTGTAGTTTAAGAGGGAAATGGAGTGACAGGCAAACTGGAATTGAAGGAGCAAAAATGATAACTTGAGGTTAGGTACACGTTGGTTGGCCAAACAAAAGGAAAAAGAATACTGTAGTACTAGTGCTAGTAACTGTGTTAGTGATCATTCAATTACAACCCATGGTGACATTAAACTTCATGTTGAGGGACTAAAATTTCAGGTGTTTAACCCTCTAATTCTGGTCTGCAGGCTCTTGCTGTCCGAAGACATCAGTGTGAGAGCATTGATGCAGATCCCCTTGTGTGGACCAATCAAAGATTTATCAGATGGGCCCGGAATATTGACTTGGGTGAATATGCTGAGAATCTAAAAGGTAAGTAATTCCATGTAGAATTTTATGTTACGGAATGGTAGAGATTACTAACCTTCTTCTTCAGGGCCAAACAAAAGTAGTTCTAAAGTACTGTGCTGTTGCAAATACTGCAGTAAACAGAAGTGTGAAGAGGAGCACAGAAATTTGGCTGGTCTGTTAATGCCAAGTGTACCAGATTTACCAGATTTACATGTGTTCATGCTGAAAAAAATAGAAGCAACCATGTTGGCTTCAGCGCGTTTGTACATATGTCTGTCTGCATGTAACAACTTGAGAACCACCAAATGTACTGTGAGGTTTTACTCAAAAGTTTTTCACAATCAAGTTGTGGTTACAATTTGAGATGGCAGTTGTGGTGACTTTACATTCTATATACACATACACACACACATATAATGTACATACATGTATATATATGTATATAATATATGTACACATAGTATATATAGTATATACATATATATACACATAAGTATATATGTAAAAGTTTGCAAAAGTAGGTTTACAGTTGTTCATATGGAAAAAGACGTGCAGTTTATGATTATTACAGTAAAGGTAAAGCAGTCCCATTACAGGCCTGGACAGGCCCAGAGGGTTCCAGGAAGTTAAGGTTCCCAGATTTCGTGACAACGGCACAGGATGGTGGTAGGTTGTCAGCCTTACGCACCGGCTGC
>Ga0123355_10005605_pt1 | contig 18419 bp, 15 predicted proteins | sample TergutEmb28metaG_3_FD_89872 | JGI IMG/M metagenome (GOLD analysis project Ga0123355, IMG submission 89872) | Embiratermes neotenicus P1 segment gut microbial communities from Petit-Saut dam, French Guiana - Emb289 P1 | ecosystem: Host-associated > Arthropoda: Insects > Digestive system > Gut ... | reverse complement strand
TTTGACCTCACGAGGCTGAGTGGACCCCGTTCCAGACCCACTACTACTCAGAAAATCTGGTAGCGCCGGGGATCGAACCCGGGACCTCTGCATCTGTACCCAGAAACTCTGACCACTAGACCATAGAGGCGGTCTGATATATATATATATATATATATATATAGGACAATATATTTGATAACCAAAGTTACAGGATTGAGACCTAACCAGAATTTTTCAACAAGCCCAGCCATGTAAGTCAGAAAAATATACTTCATACAAGGCAAGCGAGTTTGACCCAGTGTTACTTTAACAATGATTACATATTCAATAAATCTGTAGACATGACCAATTCAAATTAATAAGTTAACTGAACTTGAAAATTCAAGGTAAGACATTTCGCCTCTTGCAACAACAGTATTCAAATTCTGTGCTCCATAAAAGGCATAAAAGGAATCTTGTTACTTGCTGAAATACTGTTAACTTCTCACAATGGAATCTGTATCATGTAGTCAATTATAGTTCTTGGATATAAGAACTAATGACATTTAAACATTCCACTATCATTTGATTACTGAAATAAAGTCTCAAAATCCAGGCTGTAAAAATAATTAATTCATGACATTCCAAACTTTTATTTTGCTACACATATTAAAAACTTTCATTTGCTAATTTACACTAATGACAAATACACAGCAAAGAAATTATACCAGTTTATTCATTTTATGCTTAAATTACCACTAATTTAATTTTGTAAGAAGTAACTAATTGTTCTTTTTCATGTCTCGACACCCCCTGTGAGACTAGGCATCCTTCATGACGTTCCTCGACAACACTCAGACACACGCACCATACTTGGTAGGACTCCTCTGAACAAGTGATTAGCCCATCAGAGAACCCTAACTGACATCACACAACACTCACAAGAGACAGACATCTATGACCCCACTGGGATTTGAGCCCGCAATCCCAGCAAGTGAGTGGCCAAAGACCCACACGTTAGATCGTGTAGCCACTGGGATCAACAATTAATTATTGTACAGGTAAAAATATAAACATAGATAAGAGACAAAAAGGTAAAACTATCCCTTCACAGGACTGGACAGGCCTTTAGGTCTCCAAGAAGTAGAGGTTCCCAGAATTTCTAGACAGTTGGCACATGAAGGAGGCAAAGTTGTCAGCCCTATACAAAGACTACCTTTATCCCCAAGAGATACCCCTGGTACTCATTTCTGTTAGACACTGAGTCAACCCCAGGGTCACAGTGTGGTCAGAGGGGACCAAACCCACAACCTTCCAGGTTGTAGTGCAATGCTTCAACTAACTGCACCACAGCATACCCCTCACACATACACGTATATGGACAGAAATCTGTAAATAAGAAACTGTATAAAATGAAATTCATTTTGCCTAATTTTGGAATGTAAATCATGTTCACTAACTTCAGTTGACTTGAATCCTAATTTATCACATTTTATAAGAAATTCTTCCCTAGTGATAACATTGTTGTTGGTAATGTAGAACACACGTTTTCCCATCTCACGGAACCTGTTCATAACCTCAGGAGATCCTGGAAGTGCCTTCGTATGCAACCAGAGGACACCTAAGGAAAGAAACCACTGCATGCTTTCAAAATTACTTTACAATGTAAATGCCACTGTTTACAGACCCCCATTAAAAAACAATTAATTCTTCTCTATTCTATACTGGTACCAAAACAATTATTCAATTTTTAAATTTCCCAAAAAAATGTTTCAACTAAATACAAGTTACAGTCAAGACAAAGAATTAATACTATAAAAAATACAAAACAAAAGACATTAGATATTTATAGCAAAGAATAAAATGGTGACAAGGATAATTCTTATGGGTACCAAATGATCATTTTGAAAATTCTTGCAGCAAGATATTCAAAACTACAAGCTGATAGGCCTAAGTAATGGTATCTTTCTAACTCCACAAGTGGTAACATAAACTGCAGAAACTAAATGTACCACTAAATTTTCAAGCATAATATACAGCGCTAATATGCAACTCATAAAGTCATATGTGATGAAACTGTATTTGGTGAAACTTCTAGAATTAAAATGACTTTCTTTTTAATGAAATGTGCTTATGCATTAACAATATTTATAAATTTTTAAAAGATAAAAACAAACAATTTTCTATGGAATTAAAATGTTTTACCATCACAGTCAGTTAATATGGTGTCTATGGAATTAAACAAAGCTTTCACTTCATCTCTGCTTAACCCAGAGAGATTCTTGACTGACATTCTTATTAATCCTGTGAAAATAGAGAAGAAACAATGTCAGATGTGAATTACATACAAATCAGTCACTTTATTGCTTGTTTCAAACTATAAGCAATAAATATTATTTTTGGACAAATAAAACTATTTATCTTATACTGAGGGGATGAAGAATCAAGGTAGCTGTAAACATATTACAACTTTGATTTCCCTGCTCTATGGAAATCAGACGCTTGGCACAGAATCTTGATACTGACCAGATGAGAAATATCAAATTAAAGGTAAAGTCCATTAATACTGCAGTACACTAAACATTATTCTTTCTCACAAATAAAGTACTGCCACACATTTGACCTACTTTATGTGGAAATACAGCTTAAGGTATCATCATTTCTGTGTGCCCCTCTGTTTCTGACCTCCCCCCCCCCCACCACCACCACCACCATCACACCTGCCACCACCACCATACCTAGCAATTTTGAATCAAATGACAATTTTTTGTAAACCTGATATGTACATCATGCCACTAGATGGGTATAAATATTTGTATTTTTCAACTTTATACCGTAACAGATACTGTCATGCTGGCTGTGGACATGTTTGAGGTGAGAGTCACATAAATATACTAGCACGCAAGTCCAATATTTTGTATGTATCTGTGCTTGATTAGGCATCAAACCAAAATGTTATATGGCAAAAGTGGAGAAATACACGTGGTCTTAACCTAAGTTTTAGACAGAGGTAAAATGCTTCATGTTCAAGCACTTTACCCCCAAGAAAGAGTCCATGGTACTGCTTTGGTAATGTACGTAGATTGCAAAACAAAGTCTCTATACAACTTCTAGTGTACATACCTCTTCCAAGTCAAAGACAACAGCAACAAGGTACTGGCATGAATACAAGGATGTGCTGTGAATGATACACATTTCATCCCCACATAAGAATGTTTATATCAAGGCATTTAAACTTCTTTTCAAACTTTCACTTCTCACATTTACTTATCAGGTATAAATTTATTATTGATACAAAACCTATTGGTGCTTCATAACAGCTACTTCGTTTCAAATAGTTCACAGAATTTAAAAGAATTCTTTGAAACAACGTGTATCTCTTTACATACGAAATCTACGTACAAACAACGAAAAGTTATAACCGGCGACTGCCACATTGTCTGGTACTCCTGAATTTCAAGTACAATTTTTAACAATACTTGCAGAGCTAAACTGAAATTAAACGGCGCTGTCGCTTATATGGAAAACGCCAGTCGTCTTAATTATTTACTAATGTATACTGGACGGATTATATACACCTTTGGTCGCCCAGTCTTAAAAGGGATTATCTTATTAGACATACGCTTTTGTAACGACAAAGTCGTGTGACGAAACAGCAGTTAAAATGCTTAACATTTTCGCTGTCCAAATTTATTTCCGTCGACTTACTAAGGCCATTCTTTTTGCAGCATCCATACAACGTTGACAATGTTGGAACCATGGATCAGTTGGAACTAATGCAAACATAATAGATAGTATGTTTAGTATTCTACCTCTAGATGTCACAACCGACTGTACTCCATGGTCACAGCCGTTATTATATATGCTCTGTGGTCACAGCGTATCACGTCACTCACCATCCCCTTCAACATGACGCCAACCTAATAAATTTCCCTATCTTGTTTCACTGTCAAATATGGACCCCACCCCCCTTCACATTTGTATTTTCACCAATCTGCACAGGTTTCGCAAAGGAACATTACATCCGGACACTGAGCTACTCACTTTAATACGGTATATTAACGGCACAGATTATACAATGAATTTTGTCATTGCTTCCGTGTGCTGCATATACAGAAGATCCCTATTAAAGGCTACACCAACCTGATGGCACCGAAATATCTTTCCCCGCGATTCAGAGAACGCAAATTGGCGGAGGTTTGATTGTGTATCGAGCAACGGCAATTCATAACGTTTTACTGCAAATCCGAAACTGCGGTTGGAGTGCAAAGAAAAGACGGTGGACGTATGAATTTGTAATTGCGCTTCCAGCACTACTAATAATTACAAGAATTCGATGTACAGCTGAGACATATTGTGCTGTGAACGACACGTGTATTCAGGGATTCGGGGCGTTTCACGAATTGAGATGTCAAGCAAAGTGACAAGCACATCAAGCCGTTCGAAGGTTTATTTCACAAAAGTGTTCGTCACATATACTCGGCGTGTTGTAGTGAATTTTCACCGAAGTAAGGTCATACAAGACCTGAGATGATTGTTGTCATTTGGATAGTGATGGCATATTAGATTCGGTTTTAGTGAAAACTAAATTAGTATGTGGTCTGGTCATTTGGAAGATGAGAACGAAGTTTTGGCAAATATGCACAATTGACAGATGTTACATCGTGAGATGGAGGGAAGCTGTGAAAACGAGATGTTCCTCTAAATTTCTGTGAGAATTGAATTACTAGTAACCTAGTGTGGATGGTATTATTCTTGGGGATAGTGCCCACTCACTGAGGAGCCAGCCGATCCCATCTGTTCCTAAAAATTCCAGTGATGACCTTGCACAATGGTTGCTGACAGCCTTCATCATCTGGAAAGGCACCATGAATTTGCATGTGATATTGTGAAGTGTTGCATCACTTGATGTAAAAATGAATAGTTGAGATGCTTACATGGATGACTGAACACATTTCCTCATTATTCATAAGGAAGTAGCACATTCAACTAGGCAGTTGATCTGGGACTGATGATTGGCTACCCAGATTACTTGATCAAGACATTTAATGATGCTGCTCTACTTTACAAGCAGCAATGTGTAACAATCCATGATTGATCCTACACTTATTATTAGGACAAAACATGCATTCCTCTTAATAATAGATTTTATGATTTCATCTTAATGTATACAAGGTTTACATGATCATAATTATGAACTTTAGGTGCTTCCACTTGTCATTTTGTATGAATTCCCTGATGCTGGCCCAACTGGACCAAAAAACATTGCAATAACCCAACCTGTGTATACAGTAAGTTTGCTTTAATTAGAGATATTGTAAAAATCCAAAATTAGGGCAGTTTACCGCAGCTATTGGTCAACTTGTACATTGATGACAATGTCAGACAGAGTTCATATACAACAATTTTAAAAGATATGGTAAAGGGACTTTAATGATGTTTGTTGGTGAAGTAATGATAGCCACTACAGGTGTACTGCAGAGTTGCCTTTGAATTAAAATAAACTGCTACAGGATTATAATTTATTATTTTCCCCCAAAACACTAAAGCCTTAGCCTTTCAAGAAAAATATCTCATATGAAGTAAACGGTAACAATAAATGAAAAAGCGAGTACAACTGTGACTGCCGAATCTCATAAAAACATAAAAAAGAGAATTAAAAGACTTAACCATAACTGTGGGAATATGTATAGAACACTTAGGCAGAAAGCTTAGAAAGAAATACAAGTTAAGTTTTATGAAACAGTGGCACTCCCAAAATCTATATTTCATGAAGTTTTGGTGCCGAGATGTCACAGAAAACTGTAAATATGGGAAGTAACATTAAATAGAAGTGACTGGATGTACATGATCTGATATCAAACTGTGATATTAGGATCCAAGTAAAACTTAAAAATTTTTAAAAAATGATAGAAGAAATAGTATTAATATATGACATATAGTGTATTACAGCATCACAAAATTAGTAACAGAAAACACATCCCATTAAAAAAAATTGGGGCAGCCCACAAAAAGGTGGAGAAATTGTGGATGTAACAGGTTCCTTAGTCTGTGAAAACTGAGAATGAGGAACGTCTTTGTCCTGTCAACAGTACTCCTGAACTGTAATCAGAAGACTGCAGATTTAATCTTCACTTAGACCTGGCTACTGTGACAGGGTTACCTTGGCTTTCCTCAGTTATTCCAGGCAAAAGGTGGGCCAGAACCTTAGTAGAGTCTTGGCTGTTTCACATACCTTTCACAGTATGCAAGCTAAACATTACATAGTCTATGAACAGATATTAAACCAAGCATCAGTCAATAACATTTCCAGAATAACACAAAGAGTAGTATTAAAAATTAAACTCACCAAATGTAACAGCGAAGCACATTCAACTTGCAGCACACATATTCTAAACTATAAGTTGTTACACACAGATTTCCCAAAACTCATGCTTGTAGGTTCTAACTCAGACACAATAAAGGTGGATAAAAGTGGAAAGACAAAACTACTGAATAATAGCTATAGCTCATCCATGACATATCTAATCTAAACCTCAATTTATGTCAACATTTGCACAGAACTTGTCACATTATATATGATGTCCCCTACTGTGGAGTTCTCCTTAAACTCTAGTTTACTCTCAATCTCTCCTCCGGGTCCAAAAAGAAGGAACCCAGGTATAAATATCTAAGTCCTTATTTATAAATGCCTTCTACCAAAGTTCCCCTTATGGTAGCCTCCGTAGAATCCTAGCTGGAGTCCCTGGTTGCGGAGCACTCCTTAAACTCTAATTTACTCTGAAGGGGAAATATATGGTCCACGAGGCAGAGCTCCTACACTTGGCAAGGCTGAACACAACTGGGAGGTCGCATGGCATCCCAGAGGGTGCCGTTAAAGACAGACTCACCCACTGTCACTCATCCCTTAGGCACGGCACTCACACCATAGGATTGGGGATTGTTTTTCAAGGTTTACTCCTTTAGTTCCACTGTGTTCTATGCAACAGGGTCACCACTTGTAGGATGTGGCTCTTCACCATGCACAGACGGTTTAGGGTGGAGAGAGGCTATAATTCGCATCTACTGCCCTTGGAGAATAGCTAGAGCCCTCCTCAGGTCACCGATGTCCCCTCTCAGTAACACGGTGACCCCGGTATGGCCCGGCCGACTCCCCTTGACCCCTATATATGTAGCAGTATGTCTCGATAGAGTTAAGGATCTGATGATCAAAGATATGGTCAAAAGGATCATGTAAATAATAACTTACACATCAGTTTCAGAAAATGTTTACACAAACACTGTACCTATATGCATTACTGTCACACACTTTCTCTAAAAACTGAACTCTTCCTTACCCCCACTTCAGAATAATAAAGGTATAAAATCATGTGAACAAGCAGCAGCTTAACCTTCAAGTGTTAGGGTAGATAATCAAAGGAAGGAAAGGCATCAGAATGAAATCCTGTTTGAAAATGTATTCATTTACAAACATATTTCAAGGGACTGGTTACAATAAAATAATATCATCACTCTCCGTACATGCAAATTTTCTTGCATATAATCATAACACTCTCCAATTCATTAATCAGCAAACAATAATGACTTTATTTTTAAAATCTGTTTTCAGCAGCATCAGATTTTGCTTCCTGTATACTGCCTACTTCTCACAACAAACACTTTTATCTTACGAGGTTAAAGAGGGACAAAACATTTGCACTTCTAGTATACAATAATCTGTTTATATAAACACTATAAGAAAAAATAAATTAGGAAATATGAAAATTGTATGTACAGATTAAATCATACACATATCGTGAGATGCAAGGTTCTCACAGCAGTGCTGATGAAGACTCAAGTTTTCTAGGACATTATGCCTTGTTGACTGGTAAAAAGTTGCCAGTGCCTTAATGGAGTGTACTGCCTTCAGCTTCAGGGTTAGCAGTCCCTGAATTTCAACATTCCACAACCATTCACTGCTCTATACAGTGTAACATTCCAGAAGACTTGAATCTCCATATTCACAACATCTGAATTTCTTCTCAAACTAGTAAACTCTTTGTGACTCACCACATCTACAGTTCTATATGTGCTATACTAGGGGAAGCATGTCTCCTAGTCTGTCTATGTAGTAATCAGGAACCATTTCTTTGTCATCTTTAAGGCTTGACTTCTGCAACTGATGGACTTCATCAAGTGTAGTAACCCCAGTAAGAACCAGCAAGGTTTTGAAACCACAGCGAGTTCCAAAAAGTATGTCTGTGTTACACCTAGGATGAAAACATACAGCAATTACCCCAAATGGAACACTAAGCTACATTATGTTGTAACAAGAATTTATTCATTAACACTTCCAAATTATTTCACCATATATTCTATAATCAAAACAAGTTACATCACAACCCCTTAAAACCCATCACAACCCCTTAAAACCCTTTAAGGACAACGAATGCACCCACATGTTTAAACAAAGGCTCGGTGTGCATGTCCATAATGACTAGCATGTAGATGCATTTCATTTTTGTAGAGAAGTAGGACTAGATGCAAGAAAAATGACATCCACTCAGATATTGTAACATGTAAATTTAATACTATTATTATAAAAAACTTTTAATTGCAAGAACAGCCACAGAATCTGTCTCTAAAAAATTATATACAAACTATAAACTCTGCTACCTTGTACTGCCGGGTACCACTTGCAAGTGGAATGTATAATAATTGAAAATCCTGAATGAAACATTCTTTTATGTGTCCAACATTACAAAGAGAACTTACAAAATCTATGATGTCATGTCTGAATATCTTAATGTGGCAGAAATTTATAATAGCAGAAATTATACACCAAGATATATAGTGTATCACCAGTTCATAATTTTCCCCACACTACTTGGTCAAATTAAATGTCCTAAAAATGTACTGAGAATAAAAAAAATGTGTACAAAGGCATTTTAAAAGTACGAAAAAGCAGCAACAAATGAAATGAACACATGAACAAAGGCAACAGTTTGGTAAAGTCATGTTACGTAAATTTCAATGGTACAGTACAGGGTTAAGGACACTTCTTCACTTACATTGATTATAGTATATATAGAAAAAAATGGGAAAATGATCACAAATGGTGGATAGTACAAATTTGTAAGGAGATACGAGGTGTGTCCGGAAAGTAAAGATACAAAGGTCTTAAACATGTACAACATTTTTAATTTAAAAAAGTGACACTGTGAATGAACTGCCTGTACATAACTTTATTTTTCAACAAAGTCGCCGGCATTGTCCAAACATTTATTAAGTTTTGGAACCAGCTTCTGTATCCCCGAGTCATAGACGCCTGCCGCCTGCCCTTTGAACCACATCATGACTTCTTCTTGCACCTCATCATCATTGTCGAACTTTTTCCCAGCGAGATGTTTCTTTAGGTGAAGAAACAAGTGGAAATTGCTGGGCGTGAAGTCCGGACTGTATGGCAGATGGTCCAATATATCCCATTTGAATTTTTCCAGAAGCACAGTGGTGACATGCGCGAAATGGGGCCATGTGTTGTCGTGGAGCAGGCACACGTCGCGTGACAACATTCCCCACCTTTTGTTTTGAATGGCTCACTGAAGCCGTGTCAAGGTGTCACAATATGCAGCAGCATTAATTGTTGCACTAGGAGGCGTGAAGTCGACCAGGAGAATGCCTTTTCTGTCCCAGAAAATGGACACCATGATTTTTTTCACTGAAATTGAAATTTTGAATTTTTTTGTTCTAGGGGAATGCATATGGCGCCATTGCAGTGACTGCTGCTTGGTTTCAGGAGTGTGGTGAAAAACCTATGTTTCATCTTCAGTCACAATGGAGTCCAGAAACTCAACTTCTCCCTGGGTGTAGCACGTGAGAAACTTTAGCGCGGAATCCATCTGTTTTGTTTTGTCATCGTCCGTTAACATTTTGAGCACCCAGTGTGCGCACAATTTTCTGTACCCTAAGTTTTCCGTCACAGCTTCATGAATTGTGGTCTTAGACACTTTGGGAATGATGAGATGCAACTCTCTTATTGTCACGGATCGATTTGCATGAATTTCTCCTTCAATTTCCTAAAGAAGGCCGTAAGACATCAAAGATGGCCTACCGCTCCTTTGTTCGTCGTGAACATTAGTCCTTCCTTCGGAGAATTCATGGCACAACTTCGTCTCAATTGCCAATTCATAATGTTACCATAAACAGCAACAATCTGTTTGTGAATTTCTGCTGGACGTTCAACTCTTGCATTGAGAAATCACATGACAGAATGCATATTGCATTTGGTGGCACTTTGGATCAGCACTGCTGCTTCAAACACATCTCATTCAAACAAAGCTGGTTCTACCAATGTCAAATGAGCACCGCTCACAGGTAAAGGATAAAGGTCGATGGCAGTGTTGCCACAATAAGCATAAAAAATTCCCCTATTGCCCTACACGTGATGTATCTTTACTTTCCAGACATGCCTCGTACAACAGTATGCTGCAGGAACTGAGGAAAATCAGTATACCCACAATCAAGACAGCCAACAGACTGACCTAGCAGGGACCTCCCAATACATGTCTACATCATAAATTTTATGCCAGTTACTTTGGTCACAAATTAAATGTACACTTGCCTATCTCCTATCATTAGAGTTTTGCCGGGATCCACTTTGTGTCTCTTTATGATTGCTTCACAGACATATGGGCTTGGTTTACCGATCTTAAATGCTTGCCTGTTTGTACACATTTCCATGGCTTTGACAAAGGTACCTGTTCCTGAAACAACAAATTTCAGTAACTTCAGGTAAGCTTTCAACATTTCTTATACCTACACCACAATTTATGCATCCTAGCATAAAGATGCCTTTTGCAATTTTGAGTCACAGTTCATTTCTTCAAATGTATATTTTGCTACACACAGTCAAATGTTTATGTAATTATTTATACTTCATTAGTGAAGGTCTCTTCTTTACTGGCAACTATGTGCTGAATAAAGCACTGTACAAACTTTTATACAAGAATCATACACACACACACACACATATAAACAGTAAGCAGGTACATATCCGTTATCTGATTGCACCTGTCTTATACAAACACACATAAGACCTATGAGATCTCATTCCATAAAGGTACAAGGCAAAATTATCCCTGTTTATGCCATAAAGGTATATAGGGAAAGTAGAGGTACAACTCTACTTCTTTTTAATCTCAGGATTAGATGGATATGATTGGTCGACTTCTAGCGACAGCCACTCCCCCCCCCCCCAGGGGAAAGAACTCTGATACATATTAAACAAACAAAAAGTTTGGTGGGCACCACAGCCAGTCTGTATGGTTTGGAGAAACATCCTGTGCCCCTGCTGGGAATCAAACCCCAGATCATCCAGCCCAAAGCCTAGTAACTGCACTGAATACACTATCCTCTCTTCCAGTTTCATCCCTCAAAGTACAAGTGACTACATAAAGATATTACATTATTATTTTAATAGTTAATTTTTCTATGTGGTATTAATATTCTTGACCAAATGAAGACATGGCAATAGGGTCAAAACGTGTGGCCCAATCTTAACTGTTAAAATGTAGGAAGATAGCTGTATCAACAATTAAATGAGAATTTCATTCTTGTACAAATTTAAAACACACAAAACACAATGCATTACCCAAATAACAAATAGTGACAACTGTGGTTTTACTCATGACACTAGTGATTGACACTGCAGCTAGAAGGCAGGTGCTTTCTTAGGCATTACCTGCCATGAAGGCCTAACACTACCAGTGATTGTAGTGTTCTCCTAAGGTACCATCAGTCACTAAGTTGCTAACTTTGAAATTCTGTTTAAACCATGCAAAGTGTTTCATGTAAATATCAAAGTATACGAGGGGCACAAGATATTTCCATACTGAAAACAAACTGTAGTTCCTTATTCTACACTTCAAAGGGCTGTAAGATAATCATGAATGATGACTAAGTACACTTTTTGAATGAGGGGTAAGTCATGGAATATCTTAAAGGTATAATTCCAACCCTCCCCAGAAGAAAGTGTGGGAAACTCATCTGGAAAGACAGAAACCAAACCAACCAAGATTCAATCTGGGTACTCCAAAGTGCAAAGATGTATCACACATTTCTGTATTTAAGTGATATATTACAACCTCCTCAAATTATCATGTCAAACCACAGTTTGTACAATTCAGTGACACAAAAACACTGATAAAGACTTTGTAATAAAGAACTTAAGGCTCATTCACACATAACATGCCACGCCCATGCCGTGTCGCTAAGGGTTCAGAGTGTGTCTTTCCCAACTGATTTACACAACGTAGCCGTGTCTGATTCACACTTGCCATGCCATGCTCCAACCATGCTGTTCTTCTCAAGGCCGTGACACAGCACTATGTCAAGAGACAGCCTGTGGGCTATCTGCCCACGTTTGGCTTCTTCCGGCTACCACGCAGAGTTCCACGAAGGTTGTTATCAGAAGCATACCAATCTCAGATGCAGGTGGCCAGCGTGAAACCAAACAATGTTTGTTATGGACGAGGAAAAGAGTGGTAGCAGCAAACTTCAAAAAAGCGATCTGTTAAACTGCTGGACTTGCAGTTTGGATACTTCCGGCTACCATGTGGACTTTCACGAAGGACATGGCACTATTGGAGCATGGAAGGGGTGCTGCATAGGCACGGCATGCTATGTGTGAATTGGCCTTCATTCATTTACCTGGCACTGTCAGAGGAAACTCAGTGGGGAAAACCTCATCTGTGTTGGTTCCAATAAAGAGACAGTCTGGTTGTCTAAGATAAGATGCGGCCTTCACCATCTTGGGAAGACTGAAGTGTTGATCAAAACCAACCACCACTGCTCCCACATCAGGGTCAAGGTGGACTTCATTCATTAGCAGTGTGGTCATATCACTGCACATGGGGTCTGGCTGACATTGGTTCAGAAGTTAATTTGTGCTATTAAAATTACAGTCCTGAATAAACAGCAGATATTTAATAATCAACTAACAATTCCTCACCCCAAAATAACTGTTTTAACAATTTGATCTCTTAATCCATGTGAACACAAATTCAAACTACACAAGATGCCTGGACATTCATCTATGACAGTGACATCTGCAGCTGCTGTATATACAAACTCTAGGTTAAAATTTCAGCTGCTATATGTAGCATAGCCATTTCAAAATTTTCAGCATACATACTCGTATTCAACTATAAATAGTGAATACAAAATGCAAGAACACATAAATATTTATGACAGAAGACATCCTGCAATCCACAAGTTTTATCACCACAGATAATTAACCCACACTCAGAAGTCTAAAGAAAAGTGTTTTATTATATGATGCTGTCAATTGACAAGATTACATAGTGTTGAATGTAGACGAATGAAACAAGTATGGGTTGTCTGTTCAGTGGCACCAACAGGGGAAAACAGATGACCTCAAAGAAAAATCGGCCCTAGTTCTCTTTGTCCACCACACACCCAAATGAACCTGCCCACAAATGAAGGCAGAATTCTGAGGTGAGCGGCAAGTGACTAACACCCTGAGCAACAGCACACTTTGGTACATATTTAATGACCTGTTTTAAAGTCATATTAAATGGGTTTAATTTAATTATTTGCATTGCTTAGTTTAATATATAAATGTTTCTTATACAAACGGTGGTTTAATACATACCCCAACATCAAGATGTTTGATACCAACTGCATCAAGTTCATCAGTAATTGCCTTTGATCCAACCACATAAACCTTCTTCTTGAAACCTACATCTTGTAAGTAACAAGCAGTTAGATAGGCTGTACATAGGATGTTGTCCTGTAAATAATACATTACACACGCTTAATACGAGGGACATAAACAATGCTGTAAATATGCTTCAGACATACTGATAGCAGGAAATACAGTCATAAATAAAAGAAAATATTACAGCTTTATTACAATGAAACCTAGCTTGAATAATGAGTATAAGTGTAAAGAGACTGACAGAAACCTTGCTTGCTGGATAGTCATGCCCGCTACATGTAGAAACAAAATCTTCCCGTGTCTTGGAACTGTTGTTGGTAATATAGAAAACTCTCTTCCCTGTTTTCTGAAGGTGATTGATGACATCAGCAGATCCTTGGATCACGGTGTTTCCGAGCCACAGTACACCTAAACAAAAGTTCATCTCCATTCCATAATTCAATAAATATTCATTTTCAGATGTGCCAGATTTACTGGGTGGGAAACAACCAAATTTAATTCCCGTGGCCTTAAGCTGCAGCCAGCTTTACCTTGAAAAGTCACATTACAATGTGGCATAGCTAGATAACATACATAGTCCAGCATTTTTTTTATCACTGCTACAAGCACAATACTGAAATATGGACAGTATAAAATCAGAATTTATGCTTCCTAAGGGTTGTAGAAGCCAAAGGATCAGTGTCTTCTGAATATGACACATGTAGATTGATAGAAATTTAATAATGTCCTGGAGGAACTTAACAGATGAAGGCAGCACCGCTCTGTATAACTGAAATAACACGTACGCCCAATCACAGCAGTATTCAAATGAACCGCATCATGTCATCCTGCACACCGAACCAGCATTTTCCGCAGAAACGTCAGAACATGGTATCCTACACGGTGTTAAGAACTCAAAATCCATACAAAGATAATATTAGTACACGTCGGACTACAGATAAATACATTTGCAAATGATTAATAATTTCGGATAATCGGTATTCTCCAAACATGTTTATTTTAAAAATCACGTTATATTTGTATTTAACAGTTAAACCATTTTTCAAACCCACGCATAATGGTAATTAAACCAACATAACCTACATTTCTCGAAACGTTCCTCCGAGAATGCACTATTTCTGACTACCAGTACACACAATAACACTACATACCATCACAGTCTGTTAATACTGTGTCAAAAGAACTAATAAATGTCTTAAATTCTTCGGTACTCAGTGAAGTCAGATTTACTGCCATCCTTCCCTCTACTTGACCTTGCTGTCCACTAGTTTGAGCTACCGCGGAAGGCTAGGTCCTACATCCATGGGTCCTACGTGCCAGCGACCAGCGTGCACGCGCGTTTCGCGCCCAGTCACTTGAGCGGACAACTACATGTGTGTAAATGGAGCTGTCCTGCGTCGCAGCGTGCAGCGAGTGAGCGTGCAAGCGGACGCTCTGGCTGGTAGCAGCGACCAAGCTTGTTTGTACGCTGCTTCCAGGTCGCTCGTGTGGGCGGCAGTGATAAGGAGTCATGCTGAGATAATCGCGAATGCAGACGGCAGTAACACTTAAAATCTATGATAATATTATGCAGTAAAGATACGCATTTCACAATTTCCACGTCTGTGTCTACGTGTGTTTAAATGACTTTGTCCAGAATCCTCCACTTTGAAGCACAAATTCCAAAAGCACTTTCAACAACTCGTCATGCATGTGACAGTCTGTAATTAAATATTGCTTTACTTCTGTCTAATGTTCTTCTGCTGTACGGTTATATTAAGTAGGTTGCTAGTAAGATACGCTTCGTCACCAACAAAAATGTGAGGTAATGTAATTTCACAATGTGGCAAAACTGTATCCTCAGGCACTTGCAAACTTCGTGCTTCCAAGCTCTGATACAGAGCCGAATTTCGGAAAACTCCACCATCGCTTTGTTTACCACAGGCTCCTACGTCCACAGTTACAAATTTAAGATTTGCGTCCACAACAGCCTGCAGGACAATGGATTCTGATGTGCTTGCATCTATACTTTCAATGCAATTTCGAAAATTCCAGCGAATATTGTAGTCTTTCAAAATTTCTGTAAATATTTCATCTGTTGGAGAAGGCGTATGTTGTGCTTGTACTGCAGTTCATATGGCACAGGTTGTTTGGATATTCGTTCATTCATATTGCAGCTATTATTAATAATGTAATAATGATAATGTATTTACATTATTATTATTTTATCTACCAATGAGCTTGAGTCATTATGAATGTAGCGGCCTTCCAGTGAACCAAACTGGCTCTATCACGGACTAGAGTGTTAAATGTGTAGCATGTTGGGCTTAACGCAGTGTCACAAAAATCCAGAGACAGTTTTCTGAAAACTTGTTGAGCTGTGTGAAATGTGCTGTTGTACAGCCTGCTCTATATAATCAAATGTTGAAGGCAGCCTTCTGCAGTACTCAGAACATTGGATGGGATTTTTTCCTTAGATCATTATGGAGGTGATAAAACTCCTCTTAATTTGATACCGGCTTTGAAATATGTCATATTTGCTTTGCCTCTCCACACTACTTCCATCAAATTTTAAGGCACTATTCTCCAGCAGAAACAGACTGCGCGCCCTCAATGATGCCATTGTGCTACTAGCAGGTTGCTGTCACATAGAACACAAAAACGTCAACTGTCTGCACACTGGTCGCTGCATAGCCTTATCCTGGATCAGAGGTTCTTATGAATCATATAATTTTGCCTTGTCACTTCTCAGCACGGTTTTCACTTAACGTATGCTCAAATGACCTGGGTGTGAGCAATTGGCCCATTAGAGGTTGTAGTTCCAAGATCGCCCCATCCTAAAAATGAAGAGCATGATGACACATGCTTGCACATTCTTAGCGGTGTTTCTTACTTATAGTTACGATTACATGCACGGGATAGGATGATGAATCATATTAAGGCATGAACTCTAGTCCGTTTATACAACCAACAGTCTTCGGGAAATTGAGACCAGCGGGCGGGATATACAGCTGTACACCAAGAAATTTAAACAGTTGTCATCTCCGTTGTGTTTCTAAAATACACAATAAAAGAAAGGCTATAGATGTAGTTGAACAAATTTCACCACACTTGATTTGAGTGAAGGTTGCTTTCATGCATTAGTTTGGGCTGCAATTTTTGATTATGTTAGGTTAGTCCTTTCACATTCATAAATACACCTGGACCTCTCCTGATAGAAAGACTCACAACCAGATTGATTACATATTGATAAATAGGCGATGACATTTCAGTAAACTCCACGTGCCATCTTTCAGGGGAGCTGACTGTGACACTGATCAATATCTGGTGGTTGCAAAGTTAGGGAAAGACTAGCAGTAAGTAAACAAGCATCATAGAAGCTTAATGTGGAGAGATTTAATCTCAGGCATCTAAGTAAGCTGAAAGTTACGAAAGAGTATTAGATAAATATCTCAAACAGCTTGCTTTGGAGAACTTAAATGACTGTGAGGACACATGAACTTGAAACTAACAGTACAAGTAAGACCAAGAATATCAGAGACTTGTACAGGGGCTTCAATGACTCTATGAAGGGTTATCAGTCTATTACTTAAGGATGTGAAAGGTGATATGGTTACAGACTCCCACAGTAGTCTGGCTAGGTGGAGAAATCATTTCCCTCAGCTACTGAATGTATGTGGGATTAATGATGTTAGGCAGACAGAATTACAGCAGTCACTGTGCCTGAGCCCAGTGCCTTTGAGGTTGAAATGGGTATCAAACAGCTAAAAGCACACAAATCATCAGGTGTTAATCAAATTCCAGCATAACTGATTAAAGCAGGGGGTAGGACAAATCATTCTGAAATCCATAAACTTATTAATTCCATTTGGAACAAGGAGGAATTGCCTGACGAGTGGCAGGAGTTGATCATTGTACTTATTTATAAGGGTGATAAACCAGACTGTAGCAATTATAGAGGCATCACACTTTTGGCAAGTACATACAAAATTTTATCCAACATCCTGCTGTCAAGGTTAACTCCAAATGCAGACGAAATTATTGGATATCTTCAGTGTAATTTTGATGCAACAGGATTGGGTGGAAGCATACATACTATAAAAAACACAGAAACTCTAGTAGTTGCTAGTAAGGAGACTGGACTATAAGTTAGATCTTGATAAAACTGAGTACATGGTCATGTCTAATGATCAGAATGCAGGATGAAGTCTGAGTATAAAGACTGATAAAAAATCCTTTAAAAGGGTGGAACAGTTCAAATATTTGGGAACAACCCTAACAAATCCAAATTCTATTCAGTACGTAATTTAGAGCAGATTACGTCAGGGAATTCTTGCTACCATAAGCTGCAGAATTCTTTGTCTGCCAGTTTCTTATCCAAAAATATAAAGATTGAGATATACAGAACTTAATTTTGTCTGTTCTTTTGTATGGATGTGAAAGAAGGTCACTCACATAGCAGGAGGAATGTAGGCTGAGGGAGTGTGAAAATGGTGCTGAGGAGAATACTTGGACCTAAGAGGGAAGAGATAACAGAGGAGTGGAGAAAACTACACAAAGAGGAGCTTAATGATCAGTACTCCTCACCACATATTATTTGGGTTTTCAAATCAATAAGAATGAGATGGGTGGGGCACATAGCACGTATGGAGGAGAGCACAGGTGGATGCAGGGTTTTTTTTGGGGGGGGGGGGGAACCCCGGGGAAAAGGGGCCCTCGGGGACCCCGGCAATATGGGGAAGAAGAATTTGAGGGTGCATTT
>Ga0123355_10005603_pt1 | contig 18422 bp, 13 predicted proteins | sample TergutEmb28metaG_3_FD_89872 | JGI IMG/M metagenome (GOLD analysis project Ga0123355, IMG submission 89872) | Embiratermes neotenicus P1 segment gut microbial communities from Petit-Saut dam, French Guiana - Emb289 P1 | ecosystem: Host-associated > Arthropoda: Insects > Digestive system > Gut ... | reverse complement strand
GTTATTTATATGTGTAAAATGTTTTTTGAATATAAGTTATGTATTTGGGATGTGTTTTGGTTGTTGGTATTGGGGGGGGGGGGGTGGGGCAGAAGTTTTACATGGATAGCAGTGTGCATAAAACTTAAAGTAAATAGAATCACACACTGTGTTGAGTAGTTTTTATCAACTCTTTGTTGCTTACAGTACACTGAGATACTCATTTCTTTTACATGGCATACCATTGTTAGACTAAAGGTAATGGTCACCACATGACATGTCTGCGCAGGCACAGGGGGAGGTGGAGGTATTGCTCCAACCCATTTGCAACCTCAGTGCTAGAGGGGGCAGTGGGTGGTCAGCACCATGCCCCAGCTGCTTGACTTTGACCCTTTGGAAAGCCCTGGTACCCACTGTGCACAAGGCTGGGTGGTCCTTGGGGCTGGTTTGGACAGGAATGGAAAATCTTGCCTCCACCAGGATTCGATCCCCAGCCCATAGCAAGTTGCAGTACTGACTGCACTATCCTGGTTACCAGTATTAAAGTAGAGCACTAATATTTGCAATGATTTTGTAATAATTAATAAAAATTTAAATGGCATTCATTAAGAGTAATGTTGAGGTGACCGTGAATGAGAAGTTGAATGCAACCGGTCATACTTCTCTGTACACTGTTTTGTTCCCTTGTTTTCACACTTCTCCATACATTTTTGTTCTCACTTTGTGAAAGGTTTGGCCAGTGAAGAAACAAAGTTGATTGAGGCATGTCTGAGATGTTTGCGGACCATCTTTGAGTTCCCATGTGCGCCCGTTGGACTAGTTTGTGAGGCCGAAGATCTGCCATTGCATCTTCTGAGTCTGATACCTCACTCCGTGTCCAACCAAGTGTGTGTTGCCACCATTCTGGCTGCAGGATGCAAGGTGTGACATTCTGATAGTTATGTTGATACCGTGATGTTCCGAGTTACGGCATCACATAAACACTGTTGACTTGTGTCCTAGAAATGCCTGGTTTGAGTCTTAGCTGCAGATACCTGTGATATTGTTGCTGTTTTATCTACATGACTATTAGGAATGTGATAACAGTGTCACATGTACTGTTGTCTGTACATGTTTTTGGGTACGTCTGAACATCGTGAGAGTTTTACCTTTCATTTTAGAATGTGGCATTGCTCATTTTGTTTTGATCCTACTGGTTTTTTGACCTTTTAATTACACTTAACCTTTATTTACGTGGAATTTAATCCATGGTGTCATGTCCATGGTATTGTGTTTTGCACAATGGCCTTTTAAGTCATTTGCATGTGTTTAAACATTGATATCTAATGAACCACATATGATGAAATTATGAAAAAAGCTGCATTGTGTTGGAATAAATCAGGTATTTTATTTCATCAAAAAATGCAGTAGAAATGTTTGTAACCTACATGCAGAAAGCAGGTAATTTTTTTTTTAACTTACATTTCTGTTTTGGGCCCCAAATTTGCATAGGAAGTTCCAGCTTCAGAAGTTGGGGAGTTGTGCTTTGGCATGGTAGTGTCAGATACATCATCTTACTGCATTCAATCGCAATTCCACCACACTTCACTACAAACTTTTCTCTTCACACCACTGGCAGTACACACCCGACATTTTTGCTGCATTACCATCACAGACAGAGCCCTTTTCGTTACATTTCCAGCTGAGGCCCCAATTTTGTGTAGGGAGGTCCAGTTGAACATCCTGAAAAATGTCAGAGATTAGCCCTGGTGTGGTAGTCTAGAAAGCTTTTTCTGTCCACATACAGTGCTGCATCACACCTGCAGCATTTCACTGAAACTTTTCCATTGACACCTCTGGCTGAACACATATAACATCTTCTGTGTGTGGCGGACAGAATAGGCCAGTGTTTGCTGACACTCATTTCTTGTATAAGGACTTAAGCAGCTGCAGCAGCTGGTCTTCCTACTGGCCTTTGCACATTCCGTTCTTGTCCAGCCTGTGCCAACAAATTCCTCACTATGGTTCACCGAAAATCTGTATGCAAAATTTTCTTACCCCCACATGAGGAAATCAGAATCAGAATATAGCTGTTAGAATGGCTAGGTTTAAGAGACAGAAGAACAATTTCTGTGTCCACTTCCATGTACAACGGCTGATGGAGTTAGAATTAGTCATTCTGTCTCCCTTATCCACATAGCCGGTGTGATGTTTAGAATCCGCCACAATTTGCAGTTTTATGGCCTTCCTGTTATTGTTGCAGAAATTACGATTTGCCAGGGCATCGTGAATGTTTTTCAACATATGTTTATCACATTTGTCCCTCAACAGTATTGCTGTCAAGTCGCCCCTAGGCCGTACTTGAAGGTCGCCATGTTTGATTGTCATTTTCTTCGGCCCTAAGTCCTGTGGCATCCCCTACCTGTTGGGTCTGACAGTGCTTCATGGCCAAGTCACTGCATAAGTCTGGGGAGGTAAAGAAATTGTCCATGTACAGTTTGTGGCCACATCCTTGTATTTTCTTTGTCAGTTCTGATACTGTCACATGAGTTGCAATCAGGTGTTGCACATTTCACTGTCTGTTTTTGCCCACATACAGTGTCATATCATACATGCATCCAGTCTCGTCACATAGTTTGTAAATTTTGATGCCAAAACATTTGTGTTTCTTGGGTATATATTGTTGGAAAATGACCCTTCTTTGTACAAAACAATAATTTCATCTATGGTCAGACGTACAGAAGTGCTGTAAAATTTTGAAAATATCATTCAGAATTTCAAACAGATTTCGTACCTTCCATAGCCTGTCAGAATTTTTGTCCGTCCTCCTTCTTGTTGTCTGTAAAGTGCAGAGAATGAAGGAAGTGAAGGTATCTGTCCTGTTCCATAGCACTACTGTAGAAATGTGTGTGGAATTGGTGGTTGTTGACCAGTAGTCTGTCAGTTTGTCCTGTATGCAGTGTCCCATTTGTATTGTTGTCGCAAGAAACACAAGCATTTCAGCTTGTCATGTTAGGGAGGAGCAAAGGTCCCTCATCAAGTCTGTCAAGGTGGTCATGGTAGTACCTGTTAGTCTCCACCACCAGCAGCATGATAATTTCCTCAAAATACAACAGGAAACGGCTAAGTGGACTGGAGCCATCATTTATATGTGTTGCTTCACTACACTTCTGTGACGACCAGAGGACCATGTGCACTGTAATGTGGATGATGTCTGGACCTGTTGACCTGGCCCATGCTGAAAAACTTCCCCTTCAACATAGTCACATAAACGAACTGCTGGATGTTGGACAGTCAGGTTGCAGTTGTGACACCCCGGCTCATCTTCAAAACCTCCCTTGTCCTCACACCTGCTGTCGCTCGGGGCCCCGCTTCTTCACTCTTGCTGTCTCAAACTAGTTAAGATATCCAGTTTGGGGACAAGAACCTGGCTGTTGTAGCTGCTGCAGTCATCACAGAGTGCTTACTGAGGAATTATTATTATTATTATTATTATTAGTAGTAGTAATAATACTATACGATATGGATGTCTCTTGTCACAGGCCTGTTCTTCCTAGTACTTCTCTTGAACCAATGGTGATCCCGACTGCTCAGGCTTCAAGCTTCACACTGCAGTACTTTCTGTATTATGTGTGATGTTCCAAGTATAGCTGTCTTTTGTAGTGAATCTATCGAACGATTTCCTAGTACAGTTTCCAGATTTTTCCTTAAGCTTCTCATTACTATTCCAGTGGCTCCAGTTATTACTGGTACAATCGTAAGTTTCAGGTTCCACATTTATTGTATCTCTATACATAAACTCTTGTATTTTAACTTTTTTTCGCTTCCTTTATTATCATCATCATCATCATCATCATCATCATCATGCAGTTTAAATAGGTGGTCACATGATGAAATGCTGTTTATGGCTTGACTTTTTTATATGCCAGTCTATTTATTTCTATGTATTGTACTTTAGTTGAGGTTATAACCCTGAGTGGCATTCACAAAAGAGGCATCTCAATTTCAGCATACTTGTTAGGCAAGCGTGACATCAACAATGCAGCCAGTAATGACCTTTATTGTGTGGCATTGGTGTACAGTCTGTATATATCGTCCTTTTTCAAACTTCCCTCCTGTAACAGTGCGTGGTCTGGACTGAAGTGTAAGACAGGCATGAAACATCCTTTGTACCAAAAATGGGGACTTTTTGTGACAATAAAAATAATAGTTATGTGGAATACAGAAATTCTCTCAATCAAGAAATAATTGAGTAATATGTTACATTTAGGAGAAACATTGTTAAAGAAAATGAAAAATAAAATTTTGACATGTTATCAAATAAAGACAGTTGGTGCTTATAGTCCATTTTAGAAGCAATATATTCTGCCACTGTGTGTGGCTTCCTGAACAAACAAGTTTCTGTTTTGGCAGTGTAAGAACTGGAGTGCCATTTATAAGACAGTGACATTGTGTAGTTATATTTCAGTAGGACAGGGTACACAGTGGTGCAGTTGGTTGAGGCACTGCGCTACAAGTCGGAAGGTTGCGGGTTCGATTTCCGATGGTTTCGGAATGTTTGATGTAATCCTTCCAGCTGCACTGTGGCCCTGGGTTTGACTCAGTCACTAACAGAAATGAGTACCAGGAATATTTCCTGGGGTGTAAAGGCGGCTGGTGCGTAGGGCTGACAACCGTACCGAATGCATGTGCCGATTGTCTTGAAATCTAGGAACCTCAACCTCCTGGAACCCTCGGGGCCTGTCCAGGCCTGTAATGGGATTACTTTACTATATTTCAACAGGGTACACAGCAGGAAATTCTGCTACAAAACACCATCACTATACATTCCTTTGACTGCAAATGTTTGGCAGAGTAAATGAGGCTTCGTGTCCACTGTAATCATGATCAGTTGTTACTACAGACTGCTTCAAACTGCTAAACATATCTTGTGAAGGGAATGAAAGGCACACTGTTGCGTAGCAAAACAAGAAACATACAGGATTTAAAGTGTAAAGACACTACAAAACTCCTGTTCATGAGGTACATGTATTCTTCATTGTGTAAATTGGCCAGAGCATGAATCTGACCACCTCCCATCATCTAATGCGGAGTTAACAAGTGGGGCTATAATTATGTTCCTCTACATGATTGTATGGCACACTTGAATGTCCGTAGCATACTGTGTGTGGAACATTCATAATCCTTGGGTTTAGGTTACCATACTAAACCCTGGAATATTCAGATCCCAAGTGTTAATCAGATTTTTTTTTTTTAGTTCAATTGTAGATTGTTCTGAAGTATTGTTTATATGAATCATATTTATTGGTTTTTGTTTCATATGTATTTTGTTATTGCCTTTCTATTGTTTTATGAATGTTTTTTGTTTGTACTGTTTGGCTGTCGTTTCAGCACCTTATTAACTATACTGTGTGTCCCACTCGCTACTGAACCCAGCATTTCTTGAATAATTTTACCACTAATGAGGATATTGCAACAAAATTTGAAGCAGGCTTACCTCGTTGTGTAAGAAATGTGACGATGTGCTGGAAGTGGCCACCATTTGCATCCAGACGGGATTGAACCAAGCGCACCATATTTTGGAAAGTCCTTGCCAGTATGTCGGCTGTCACGGCCTGAATTTCTTCAGTGATGTTTGCTTTCAAGGCGTCTATGGGTCATGGTTTGTTTTGGTAAACTCTCCATTTTGGATATCCCCATAAGAAATAATCAGGCGGCGTCAGATCTGGCAAGCGCGGTGGCCAAAGTCCCTTCAAAATGACACAGTCGCTGAAAAAGGACTGCATTTCGGCCATGCTGGCGTGTGAAGTATGGGATGTCACTCCATCCTGCTGGAAATATCCAGTTGAGAGTTCCTCATTGTCCATTTGATTTCCATATATGAGGCTGTTGTGATGGTTGCATCGAAGAAGATGGGACCAATTATGCGCTGCCGGGACATCCCACACCAAACACCAATCTTCTCTGAATGAAAGGGTTCTTCTTGTATTGCGTTGGGTTTTCACTTGCCCAAATACGGGAATTTTGAGAATTAACGTATCCTGACAGGTGAAACCATGCCTCGTCCGAGAACCAAGTGTAGTCCAGAATGCCTGGATTTTCCTTAAGAAGTGTCTGAAACCATTGACAGTATGCCACTCTTTTCACTTGGTCACGCTCTTTTAATTCGTGGACCACGGAGATATGGTACGCATGAAGCTTCGCTTTTTTCGCAGCACGTTGACAAGTGCTTCTGGACAACCCTGATTCCTGTGAAAGTCAGCGCAGTGACTTCTTGGGAGACGCCAGTAGTCGGTCGTTCACATTTTGGATCATTTCCTCTGACATTTTTGGACGACCTCCTGTATGCTTGTCCAATAAAATCCCCTTGGTTTCCGGTTTCTTTGACAAGGCCCAAATGCTGGACTTGCTCGGCAGATGTCGGCCTCCAAACTTCTCCAGGAATTGCTGTTGACATGACTTTATCGATTTTGTTTTCCATTAAGTGCGAATAATAAACACTCACTCCTCCAGATTATAGCGATACATTTTCCAACTATCCTGTGTGAACTCACACATACTGTACACTAACACTCATGAACAACAATCATATTGTGAAGGCACCCTCAGCCAAATGACAGAGAGATCAGCAGAGAGGTGCGTCAGGCAGGAAACAGGCTGGCTGGCTGGTTGGTTGGCGGACTGCTGCTCCGTGTCGCAACATGTAGGCGCACTACAGACACATTCCTCTTCACTTCTCACACAATGAACGTTCTCCTGTTCAAATTTCGTTGCAGTATCTTCACTGGTGTTAGAATTATTAAAGAAATGTGGGGTTCGGTAGCAAGTGGGACACACTTTATAATTTAACATCATTATTAGTTGAGTCAGAAGTACAGAGGATATTTGCTGCTAACATCAGTCTTGCATTTGATAGGTTTCAAAAACAGTACCCTCTTCCGTGCAGTACTGTAGGTATAACAGCACTACAGTCTCTCACTCTACTAGTAATGTGGTTTTTCTCATTTGGTTCTTTCAGTAACATTGTTCCTTGTAAAAAATGGCTGAAGTTTTACAGTTTCATAAGCTTATTTGCACTTCACTAATCTCTTATATGCTGCCTCCTCCTCAGTGATTAACCACTTACCGATCAGAAAGTTTTCTCCATCTCAATATTTCTCTGCATTTCAAAAGGGTGTGATCATGTGCCTTAAGCCATTGAAAACACCAACTGAGGCACGGGGGAGGCTGAGTGACTATTTTTATACTAGTGTTCCCTCAGCTTTAATAAGAGGTCAAGATGAGAGTCAGCTCACAATGTTTGGGACATTTTTTTCCAGCAAGTTACTCCTCCATCTGCTATATTTGTCCCTCATGCTATATGTTAATTGATCTGCTCTTTGTTTGAAGAAACACTTCATTCAGTGCACATCAGAGCACGCATTATCAACACTGTGCATCCTTCGAATCTTTCCACTGGCTCACAAATTGCCATCTGCCCTGTACAGTTATTACCATATCTTCCATAAATTGCACCAGTTTCGAGCATAAATTCAGCTCTCAGATTGTGACATTGGGATGCTTTGTATCTGTGTAGTGGCCATGTTAATTTGTTGCAGTATTGCCACAGCTTAAGCGAAGGAGGAAACCAGCTAGATGCAGCTGTGCAATGTGCATATTGTGAACATGTTCCTTTTCTGAGTCCTGGCAACATTACTCTTGAGAGAAACACAATTTGCTTCACTTTCTGAGTTTCTGTTTTGTGTAGTTTTTGCATTTCGTGAAGTATGTGTGTTTGTGCAGTTTTTGTAAGTAATTAGAAATGAAACATTACACGATTTTTCTTTCAGACTGCAGACAACCAGAATTTACTGTGTCGTCAGGGCACTGTTCCTGCTCTGGCTGCTTTACTGTGCTCTCCTCATTACAAAGTGCAGATGCCAAGTCTCCGGTGCCTAGCCAACATGTGCTTCCAAAACCAAAAGGTGTCTGCAGTTGTTGCAACTTCCAGGTACAAGTTCCTTCTGCATCCTGTGTAAATTTTAAGAGCATTGATGCATCTGAGATGTTTTAACCAAGTTGTAAATTGGAGATGATACTTTGTAATGATGGTTAAATGTTAAGAGAAGAAACTATGATGTCAGTGTGGAAAGTATGTGCTTAGTCAATTGAAAATATTAAAACCTTTTCAGTAGCTAGTTTGAGTAAGATGGGTTCAGTACAGCTTTGTCATTTTGATCAACCATACATAGCATGTGCTTGTAACCCATTTTAGTAACTTCCTGTGTCTACAGCTGCACCTGGTAGGTTAGCAATTTTTTCAGACTCTTAATATTTCGGTTTACTTATCTTGTACAGTCTTAAAAATGAATGCCTGCTGAAATAAACGCGTGCAAGGCAGAAAATGGAGTATTTTTAATTATTTCTGAGAATATTATTGAATATGACACAGAATATCTTTTTATTGACAATGGAAGTGAGAGACCATCGACATTGTGATTTAGGGAATGCGAAGCCATGTGGTTTGGTAGATAAATATGCTTCTATCAAAATGCATGGCATTGTATTCCAGAGCACTGTAACCTTGATACTGCTGTGAGAACATGAAATTTCTTTTGAGGTTTAAGGTGAACTGTATGTCAGGAATTCCCTTCTAACAGTTGAAGTTGTACCATTCTTCAGGAGTGCTTTCTGGCTCCCTGCTAGGGGTTAAAGTAGGATCACACCTCTGGAGCTCTCTCCTTGCTTGTTTTTGGTGCTTCCTTCTAGCTTCCTAGGTGTTTTTCTTCACATTAATAGAACACTACCGTCCTTCCAGGTTTTTTTTTTGTTCCTGTTGCTTTCAAGAGCTATGCAATGTGACAGTTCAGTTATTAACTGTCTCTGGTCAATGATGAAATATTGTGGTAATAATTCTATTAAGTAAATTATAATGAGTTATTCCTAGAATGGATATTAATTGATCCTCTGCCTTTAAAACTGAATACCTTACAATTCTAAATAAGGATTGGAATAAAGAATGTTGATTATGTTGTCTCTGTCTTGCAGCTTTGGAGGAAAGTCTGTGCCAGATATACTGGTGGGGCTAATGGCAAGAGACAGGCCAAGTGAGATGCAGATGGCAGCAGCGAGGTGTATTACATACATGCACCGAGCTGGTGCAATTAGTGCTGAGGATCCAAAGATCTTGTATCGCACACTTCCTTGCCTGGTGAGTTGCACAGCAAATTAGAAACAAACATGCAAGTATTGGTTATGTAGTTAGTGTGCAACTGACAGTTTACTCGTGTTGTATCTGCTGCTGCTGCCATATGTGATAAATTTTATTCTGCATTATCAGAATACTAATTTATGTTGTCATAGAACAACACTAAATTCACTGAATTTTAATTACAGCTTTCACCTTAATGTGAGTTATGACTCTTTTAACATAATTTAGTGAGGAATCTGGCAACTTACAGACACTTTTTTGCTCCTGTCATTTGGAATAAAGAGTGAATGATTAAACATTATGTTTGAATATAAAAATAAATACATTCAGTACATTGAGCAACAAATGTACTCAATAAAATGTAATTCATGTTAAATATCAAATTCTGCATGTTTTGGAGCTGGACTTCCATCTTCAGGGAGTCTACTAAAACTGATATGCAAGTCTAGCATGCCAATCTAACACAAACTAGCAGCATATAGAGTCCTTTTAACCCTTCGTCTGGGTCATTTAATTGAGAGGGCCGGGTCTGTGGTTTGCTGGTTATCATGATGGCCCTTAAATCATTTGCGTGTGATTAGAAAGCTGGATTGTGTGGGAAATACAACAGATATTTCAGCATGTCAAAAAATGCAGTGGAAAAGTTCAGTGAGTACATGCACAAATTGAATTTAAAGTGAAATTTCTAAGTTTTCAGTGTCTTTTACTCACACTTCTGTTCGGGGTGTCTAATTTGCGAACAGATTTCTGGCTTTAAAAGTTGTGGAGTTGTGCCTGATGTAGTAGTCTCAAAAAATTCTTACTACACAAAGTTCCACATCATACTTCCATCACACTTCACTAAATCTTTTCCCTTCACACCATTTCCAGTACACACAAAGACAATTTTAGCTATGTCATAGACTGAGGCAGACCATGTTTTCTGAGCGCTGTTCCAGTCTACTGACTTGTGCCGCAATTGCAAATATATCTTTTGTAAGGAGGAGTCGAAAATCTCTACATGAAATTTCCTTACCCCACAAGGAGAGAATAAATAAAACGGAGAGATTTCAGCACATCTTAAAAATGCTTCATTGCTTTGCTGTGCCAAACCAGTAGGAATGCCCTGTTTGGGACACGAACTTTGGCCTCTTGGCTGGTGCACCTATCACACAGCTGTTCAGTGAGGGGTGTAAACTTTATCTTACTACTTTTCAGTGAAAACAGTTGCAAAGTGTAACACCATATATTTTTTAGCTATATTTATGGCTCCATTTCTTTCATGTCAAATGAAGTCTGTTTACGTTTGTCTCTTCGACAGAGCTTAGTTAAAATTGTAACCCCTAGTGGAGTATAGTCCAGAGGTATCTGAATTTCAGCACATGTTATGAAAAGCATGACGCCACCATTGAAGCCAGTAATATCTTTTGTTCATTCATGTGGCTATGGTATGCAGTTCCTATATGTTATCCTTGTTTGAAACCTTCCTTCAGTAACAGTACATGGTCTGAATTGATGTGTAAGACGGGCATGAGACAACCTTCGTACCAAAAATGGTAACGTGTTTTTGACAAGAAGATTAACAGTCATGTAGAAATATGGAAATTCACTAAACTAAGAAAGAAGTGAATAATATATTTAAAATAAATAAAATTAAAAATAATATACAACCAATTTTTTGACATTGTGTCAAATAAAGACAGTGGTGATTAGTTCACTTTAGAATTAAATACGTTCTGGCACTGCATGTTGCTTCACCACAAAGAAACTTCCGTTTTGGCTGTGATGATAACCAGACTTATGATTCATAGCCATTGGGTCAGGCAACTATATTGCATTGTCATATTTCAACAGAGTACACACCAGGAAAATTCTGTTACAAAACATGCCATCACTAGGCTTGTTCCATTGAAATGGAAGACTTGGCTAAGTGAATGAGACTTGCTCCCCATTGTTACCATTGAATGTTGAAATTATAAATATGCTTACTGTTGACACCTGCTAGATGAGATTCCACAATGTAGAGCACATGAGAAACACCATACAAAATTTCACGGCATGAACATGGGTGATTAAACTCCTGTTCAAGAGGTACATGGTTCTTAATTGGGATGTAATAGCCAAAGCCTGAATCTGTCTACTAAGCATCATATAATCAGAGTTAATGAGAGGGGCTATAATTTTATTGCTCTGCTTTACTGTATTTGGTGCATACCAACTGTGGGAACATTCATAACTCTTGATATTTAAATCACCTTAAGAGTGCCTGGTACCGTCATGACATAGAGGGTAAATAGATTGCTTCAGCTACCTCCTTCTCAAAAAAGTAAAAAAAAACCAAAATGAGTACCACACTTCAAATTTCCTGCAATAGTGGCTGTCCACTTTCCATAAGAACACAACTGAAAAACAGAATTAAAAAATTTGACTTCACACATGCAGGACAGCTGCATACAATGTGAATATCACAGTCCCCTGATAAGAAAGGAAAAAATTGTTAATATATATGTAAACATACCACTTTGCATATATCATTCTGTTCACCAAATACTCTATGTAACCTACCAAAAACCCCAAAAGAACTTGTCTAATGGCGTATACAGTCTAAAATGTAACACACATGACAGAATATATGTTGGTCAGACTGGTAGTATCTCAAAATAAGTTGTTTAGAGCTTTTGAACAATAAACATTAATTTGGTCCTATACAAACCACCATGCAGCTAATAAAAACAGTAACAAAAGGATGGCATATGTGATTTGCTCCAAAAACCTTTATATTTAGCAGTATCAACTTCAAGGATCCTTCATAGATGTGTAAAATATCAGGGAAATAAATCCTTTATCTGTCCTGTTTGTGACATACAGTCTTACTATGTGGACACACACACACTACACTTCCTGTCAACAACAACAATGGACAGTTCTTTGGTACACTACATTTCCTGATGATATACTTCCTACACTCGACCTGATGTGTACTCTGGTATATACACAGGGATCTAAAATCAATAATTTTGCAGGATGAGATGAATTTCAATTGCATATGTTGGTATACATGCTGCAGACAAAATATAAACAGCTGCAAGCTGGTACTTGAAGGAGTTCACTGTTGTTTAGCTACAGTGTCACAGCATGGTGGATTTCTGTTTGGCAACTTTGTATATTCTAGAATTTTAATATTGTAATATTTTGGTGATGGCAGTGAGGGCGATCAGTACCTAAATTGGCTTGTTGGATGTGTGTTCCTTGTTTTAGTACTCTCCCTTAAGATGGAAGTCCGGTGCCAAAACTTAACAGGTGTTGATACCATGAATTGCATTTTGTGATATGTATTGTGTTGTGTTTTATTGAGTGCGCTTGTTGATTAATGTATTGAATGTAAGAAAATGCACTGTATGTGTCACAACAAGAGAAGTGAACACTTTAATTGATTTATCTTTAGTGCAATAAGAAGCAGAAATGTTTTCTCTGTGAATAATAAAGTGCCATACCTTTCACTAGCTAGAACCATAATGTAGCTAGTGATTGATGTCCATGCTTAAAGTCACCAGTGCTGCACCTGTGGCGAAACCCACAACTGGAAGCAGCAGTATTTGCTGGGCCTACTCATATGCATAGTTACATAGCAACAGGCACTATTTGAGTGTGTTTTCTTGACTGTTTATGATATTAAGAAAAATTACAAATAAAAGTTACAAGCTTAATTATGTATTTTATCGTGTACCAATTTCTATTTGATGATCATTTTTGTGAAGATTCATAAAGAGTTTTGTTTGCACCTCTTCATATGTACTTGTTGTGTTGTGTTGTGTTGTGTTGTGTTGTGTTGTGTTGTGTTGTATCACACAAACTGAAAGTACATTCAGCTGTCAGCTTTTGGTCTTGGCACCAATTTTCAGATTTATTCCATGTATAGTTTGGAATCACCGAGAGGAATATGTACAGGTAGAACAATACAGTATGTCTTTCACCTGTCTGCTCTAAACTTCTTGTGCGATCAGTCACATTAAAACTGAGCTGAAACCATCATTTTAGAAACTTCCTCTGTCTCGTCAATGAGAGTTGAAGTCATTGATCCTGAAGATCATAATCCTCGGGAATGCAACACCGTGTAGTTTGGTAGCTGGATACCAGCTTCCATCCAAAATGTTTGATATCTGCCTACCAAACTGCATAGTGTTACATCCTGGAAGACAATTGTCCTTGTAGCCACCATTTTGAAGACTTCACACAATCTGAAGCCTGATATTGGCAACAGAGTGGCTGTCCTAATGTAGATGATCGCCTGAGAAAATTTCACCCATGTATTTTCTGTGAAAATTATAGATGTGACATCCCCTTTCTTTTTTCACTTAATGCACACAGTGTCCAGCATATGTAACAGTTGGAGGTGCTTTACAGGTTCGTCTGTGTAAGAAAGATCGGCCTTGTGAAGAAAGGGTGACAGCAGCTGAGACATTAGCATATTTGACAGAAGTTGACACTGAACTGCAGCGTCTTGCATCCATTTCCAATCATCTGGTCCCTACCCTCGCTGAGCTGCTGCGCTATGAACCAGAACCATCACACACACACTCTGTGCAGCTCACTCCCAGTCAGACGGCACAGAGGCTGGAGGAGGAGGTGAAGACCGCCCAGGATATGAAACAGGCAGCTTTCAGAGTAAATATTCTTGTGAATTGATGGTCAGTAGGATGTTGCAGGCAGCAGGTTCTGCTGAAATGTTGATAAAATGAAGTGAAGATAGGGGCAATGTGTAAAATGAAATGAGGATGGAGGAATCTGTCAGGCAGCAGGTTCTGCTGAAATGTTGGTAACTGTGAAGTGATGGTTGGGGCTATGGCAGATGACAGGTTCTTCAGAAATACCAGTAACCTTGATTTGAGAGAGGGGGGAATGTGACAGACAAAATATGATTGCATAATTTTCATTTCCCAGTCTTTATGATTCTTTCAGTTTTATATTCAGTTTGAGGTGGTCCCTGTAGAAGTGTAAAATAGGGGTTTCACTGTAATATCCAGGACAAAGGAGTTTAAATTTAAAAAACCTAACCTAAACTGCACTCCTGTATTATGGTGCACAGACACTGGTGACGTAATTAAAGACCATACAGTGTGTGGAGTCCGGCACTGAAGGATTAGCTGAAAATTTTCTTGTAACATTCTCGTTGAACTCGTGATGCATGTTACTTATATAGGTTACAGGCGTGAAGTTAAAGTTCCTTTATGTTAATCAGGTGAAATCTTTTGTGGCACATAACAGGCATTTGCATCACTGGGAGCTAATGATGAGGATATACGCAAGAAAATAATTGAAACAGATAACCTAATGGACCATATTGTGAGTGGGCTGCAGGACCAAAGCCCAAAAGTCCGGCTTGCTGCTGTTCGATGTCTTCATTCACTGTCTCGATCTGTTCAGCAACTTCGGACCACCTTTCAGGTAACTGTCGTGAACAGCCTTCTGACATGAGTAAGGTTAAAATGTGGGTAGCATCTGTGATTTACTGTTGTAAAGAAATAAAGACTGAATACTTGCTAAAGTGTGAGTCTGACTGAGATGTAGGTGGAATAGGTTCTATGAAGAGGTTATATATAATGTGAATTTTATCTTCATGGACAGGCTTGCTTGAAGTTCTGCGGTTAGTGTGTGATTGGATGATGGATGTCATTCAGTATCATTGGGTGAGCAGGCCACAACATTTCTTGGACTGCTGGACCCTGAAGATGGAGGCACTGTGATCCTTGGAAACACAAGAAATTCCTCCATCAATGATGCTTCTGTAACTTCCCAGAACACAATTATATTTGAATTTCATGCAAGTTTATGTGTGACTCTGTTACTTTGAAATTGTGTCAGTTGTATTCACATTTGTTGTAAGGTCCACATTGCATGATACCATCATAATCCATTTTGTGTTTGTTGCACAAAATATTTATGGGAGAGAATAATGCATACAGTAAAATTTACAGCACCCTGGATACTGCACATACTGTTTTGTACAGTATTTTCACCTACAAGCTGGAAGGTCGCATGTTTGATTCCCGTTGGTGTCATTGGATCTTTTCATTGACATAATCCCTCCAGCCACACTATGACCCTGGGATCAACTCAGCCTCTAACAGAAATGAGTACCAGGAATATATCCTGGGGGAGGGTTAAAGGCGGCCAGTGTGTAGGGCTGCCAACCTTACCACCTTCTTGTGCCGATTGTCTTCAAATCTGGGAGCCTAAACCTCCTGGAATGCTCAGGGCCTGTCCAGGCCTGTAATGGGATTGCTTTACCTTGTACAGTATTTTCATAAGGGTCAGTAGCCTATCAGCACTTCTCACTAATGCCACTGATTGTAATGCTCCCTCCAACCAGTGCAGATCACTACCTCCCCCATTGGCTTGTCCCCCATTATGTCCCTTCTTCACTTATGCTTCTGTTACACACCCTCCTCGTATTTCTGGATGACAGTTTGTCTTGGACTGCTAGTCCCTGAAAGTGAAGGTGCTGCATTCCTTTAGAACCCTGGGTACCACCTGCCCAAAACACACAGCATTACATCCCAGAAGACTAGAATCCTCAGCTGCGCTTGTATGATAACCTCAGATGTCATAACACAGCATATATTTTAGATGGTAGACAGCTGTTGTGCAACCAGAACATACCGTTCAGTGGCCCACTGAATGGTGCTCTTTTGCTCCTTCATTTGTAAACATATGCTGCAGTAGTCTGTGATAGACTAGTCAGGTACTTAAGAGTGAGTAATATTCTTTATTTAATATTTTAAGTGTTTCTGTTCTGTAAGAAAAATACCTCTCCTTTGGTCAGCTCCACTTTTTAAATTGTTCTTTGCAAATTTTATCTTTGTAGGATCATTCAGTGTGGCGGCCATTGATGCAACTTCTGCAGGGTGCTTCAGATGATATCCTCACGGTTGCATCCTCGACTCTGTGCAATTTACTTCTTGAATTCTCCCCTAGTAAAGAACCTATTCTGGAGTCAGGAGCTGTGGACTTGCTGTGCGGGCTGACAAGACGCCAGGATCCAGCACTGCGACTTAATGGGATATGGGCACTTATGGTAATTGGACCTAGTGTCATAGGCTTCTCATGAATGGATCTGTGTCATGGAGTTGGTCAGTCAGTCAGTCAGTAGTGTCTGTGCATTACACTGTAACCCTTCATGTTTTCTCTTGCCCAGAACATGGCATTCCAGGCTGAGCAGAAGATTAAGTCCCAGATCCTTCATGCACTTGGCACAGATCAGATATTCAGATTGCTGTCTGATCCAGAAGTAGGAGTTCTGATGAAGACGCTGGGGCTGCTACGTAACTTACTGTCAACAAAGCCCCATATAGACCACATTATGGGTCTTCATGGCAATCAGATTATGCAGGTTTGTGTATGTCACATTGTTCATCTGTTTGTATACAGGATGTGCAATCACTAACATTCTCTAGGTCATAAAAATTGAATGATAATTTATTACATCATTAAGGTAGCACATTTATTCCACTGCAGTATTTTATTTTCTAACACAATCCATGACTGCATTGGTGCACTCAACTTTCAGCATTAATATTGTCATAGTGTTCATATAACTTGGGGTGATGCTGAATATGTGTATTTTATATAAGCTGAAATGCATTGTCTTAAATGTATGAATGTGAATAAAAGGCCAGAGTTGGTTTTAGTTTAATGTGGTGTAGCTTTGCCCCTTGTTTCACTGCATAACTGATCTTACAATTTTGTACAGGATACACAACATTTTGAGGTAGAAATCTCATGGTATCAAGCTTTTTGAAAGACTGAAATGGAGGTAGGAAGTTTGAAAAGAATCCCGTAGAAATAAGTTGAAAAGATGTGAACTGGGTCAAATTTGGGCCCAACTGTGGTCTCATTTACTATAAGCGTTGACACTATTAATGTTGTAGGCTGTGGTGCTGATTTTAGAAGGAACTCACAGTGCAGAAGTCAAGGAGCAGGCTTTGTGCATTCTGGCTAATATTGGTGATGGAGAATCAGCCAAGGAGTATATAATGGCCAACGAAGATGTCTTGAAAAAACTTACAGATTACATGGTAAGCAGTGTAACCACAAACCGTCATATGGTGTTTACATTACTTGGTAAGCAGTGTAACCACAAACTGTCACATGGTGTTGACATTACATGGTAAACGATGTAACCACAAACCTAGTTCCATCCAGGCACTGCCAGTTGATATATATTAAAACTGGCAAGAAGTGGAGGTGAATGAACAACGTGTAATATGAATTTGGAGTCAAAAATTAGATCCATGATTAATGCTTCCAAGTTCATATTCTAATAGAGCACTACATTAAAAAATAAAGTACATCTGATTGTATTGCATTCGAAATACCATCAGTACTGCCTGTTGTTTTTCATTTGATGATTTATATTGTTCAGTTACATCAGTTGCTGAATTTCAGTATCCATTAAGTTGCTCATGTCAGTGGTTACGGGATTTTCTTTACCAAGGTCAAAGGGGCCAAGGTGTGATGCTGACCTCTTACCTCCATCCAGTGCGAAGATTATAACATGTAGAGCTATATCTGTACCGCACTGTCTGTCTGTCTGTCTGTCTGTCTTGATGGCCTTCACAGGGATGTCTGCCTTTATAAGTTTCTGAATATACACATGCCATTAGTTTGGTTAATTAATTGCCTTGAAAGTTGACATGACTTACATGAAAAAGCATTGAAAATAAATTGTGTTTCATTTTGTTCTACAGCTTCAGTTGGAAAGATTTGTTTCTCTAATAAATGTGTAACAAATTACACTTGAGATGAACAAAGAAATGCGTGTAGATGTATCCTTACAACTGTAATCTAAATGCGTGTAAATCTGTCACTGTAACTGTGTAATCTGAAATAAAAGTAAAATGGCAGGACAGTTTCCTTTTGAAACTCTCTAGTATCATATTCTGTGAAAAGTTGTTTCATAGGTCTTGAGTTGTTACAGAGAGACAGACGAACAACCTGAGTAATTGTAACAGCTCCTATATAACATTGTGAAGATGCCTGAAAAGTGTGACATTTGAGATTGCCATAGTGGTGTTGCTGAAGATTCAGTTCTGGGATGTGATGCTGCATCATTGGTAGTGTAATTTGAGGATTTTCATGTGTTCATCTTTAGATTCAAGCAGTCTTGGATTACTTTAACCTTTATCCGACGAGCGCACCCGATCCTTTTAATTCCGCATCCTACGAACGCACCATATGGGTGCGCTGCGGCCATTTAAATGCTCCGCACAGTCATGCATAGGCTTAGAATTATAGC
>Ga0123355_10005602_pt1 | contig 18425 bp, 18 predicted proteins | sample TergutEmb28metaG_3_FD_89872 | JGI IMG/M metagenome (GOLD analysis project Ga0123355, IMG submission 89872) | Embiratermes neotenicus P1 segment gut microbial communities from Petit-Saut dam, French Guiana - Emb289 P1 | ecosystem: Host-associated > Arthropoda: Insects > Digestive system > Gut ... | reverse complement strand
GCAATGGAGAGGTATAGCAACAAGATACGCTAAATTGACATCATCATATCTTGCGACTATACATTTGCGGTGTTTGTATTGCTATTTTAATTGAAGTGGGCAGTTTGTCCACAGGCTATAAAAGAACTTTAATAGTAGTAGAAAATCGAATTCCCATGGCAAATAATTTGGATTACATTATTTTTCCTAAATACAATGAAAGTATTAGCAATATCAAAGTAAGTAAGGTAAATAAGAGTAATTTATACAACCTTTTTATTACAAATATTCGATATATGAAAGATATAAAACATTTGTATAAAGATATGAATAATATCCTTAAATTTGTTCCTGCATATAGTGTTCAATACTCAGATTGCGCTGATGTCTATGATTGGTTAAAAAACTTAAATTAATTAGGTCTGAAAGTAAAACATTAAGCTATGTGCCTTAGAACTTTTGATAAATTTCGCCTTACAAACTGAGAGTATTAGGAGATATTAGCATGAATACATTCCGAACATTTAGAGCAGATTTCGGTAATTTAGTTTATTTGGTCACACATTATTGCAAGTTTGGTAAGGTATATTTTTTTATAGGTTTTTTTGTTACCGTCCTACTATCGCCAATATATTATGTGTTAGGCGTATTTCTTCACAAAACAATAGTTGATAACATATTTTTAGGAAGCACTTGGGCAACAATTGTTTTGCTAATTTTGAAGTTTCAACTAGCATTTTTTGCGATTGATTTTATAAGACATGCGTATAACATTTATGGCGATTCATTAAGATTACGTGTTATGGACAAGCTCAATAAGCAGATATACGCTAAAGCAGTCAGTACAGATTTACGCCACTTTAATAACGCTTCTTTTTATGACAACTACTCATGGTCAATCAGCCGCTTTTCTGGCTCTTGCAATTCCGCAAAAGAAATGATATTTAGATTTTTTGCTAACCTGCTTACTATAATATCAATGATAACCATCATATCAATACTAGATGCCTTTTTGTTGATATTTGTGGTTATAAGTGTGGTTATCAAAATTGTAACAAACCGAATTCATGTAGACATTTCATACAAACTCCAAAATGAGTCGTTATTTCCTATTAGGGTGCTAAGATATGTTGAGCGAATATTCTATGAACCGCAAAATGCCGCAGATTTAAAATCGAATAAATCTGCGGAAATTTTACTTAATAAGTATGATGTAGCTAGTGAGAAAAGTATAAAAACCGTTTTGAAGTATGCAATGAAGAATTTACTTTGTGCGGGGGTAGGTTCTCTTAATTTTGTTGGGTTTAATTTTGTTGTGATGATATATCTTGCATTCCGCATTGTAAACGGGGATTTAAGTGCAGGAAGTTTTTTTGCTCTTTTGCAAGCATCACTTAATTTAAATAATATTTTATCTGATTTTTTTAATTTGTTTAATGACATCCGTGAATCAAGCAATTATGCGCTGAGAATAAGAAAATTCATGGATGCAGAGTCTGAAATTGAGCTTGACACAACAGACAAATCCCAAGAAAGTTTTGAAGAATTGGGAGTATGTTCATTATCGATTGATTTAAAAAATGTAGGATTTAAGTATGATGATAATCAGCCTTGCCTACACAATATTAATATGAGTATAGCTGCTGGTGAAAAAATTGCTATTGTTGGCGAAAATGGAGCGGGAAAAAGCACTTTGGTAAAATTATTGCTTCGTTTATATGATGTTAATGAAGGGGTGATACTGCTTAACGGTAAGCCTATCAAATCTCTTGATGCTAGGGAATTACGCAGGAAAATAGGAGTGGCATTCCAGCGCCCTCTTGTCTATGCAATGACTATTGCAGAAAATATGCAACTTTATAATAAAGCCAGTGAAGAAGAACTACTTAACGCATTAAGGAAAGTTGGTTTAGAACGTATTTTAGCCAATGCATCACAAGGATTGCATACTGAACTATCAAAAGAATTTTCAGATGATGGTATTGTCCTCTCTGGTGGAGGTGAACAAAAGTTAGGACTCTCACGAATACTCACAGACAATTTCAATCTGTTAATATTAGATGAGCCGTCCAGTGCATTAGACCCTATTGCGGAATATAATCTAAATAATTTGCTCTTGAAAAACGATGCAACTACAATAATTATATCTCATCGTCTTTCCAGTGTTAAAAATGTAGACAGAATATATCTATTAGGCAATAATACTATTTTGGAGAATGGCACACATGACCAACTAATACGATTAAATGGGATATATGCTGACATGTTTAATAAACAAGCAGAAAGCTATACCTAAATATAAACATATAAGGTGAATATAAATGAGCTTGAAAATATCTATTATTATTCCTGTCTATAATCGTCCAACCCTTGTCGCCCGTTGCATTGAAAGTTGCATATGCCAAACCATGTCAAACAGCGATTATGAAATTATCATTATTGATGACTGTTCCACTGATAATACAATACAAGTTATAGAAACATACTCGTCTCGCTATCCAAACTTGATAAAAATAATAAAACTTTCTGAAAATAGTGGCGGAGCTTCTCGTCCAAGAAATATTGGAATTGATAATGCCCAAGGTGAATATGTTTTTTTCATGGATAGTGATGACCGAATGCATCCTGACCTTTTGCATGACGGTTATGCTCAAGCGAAAGCTAAAAACTGCGATTTAATTATTGTTACATTTTATACCTGCTTTCTGTCTAATCTTCATGATTATATGCTTTTCGATTCTGAGCTATCTTTATCTCGTGAGGATTGGAATAGTTTTTTTGTATTACCAGGTCACTTTTTTAGAAGAGAACAAATTTCTAATCTCAATCTGCGGTTTTCAGAAAATATTCATGGTATTGAAGATAACTTATTCACTTTTGCGTTTATGTTTCGTTCTATTGACTTATGTTGGGATATAATAAGAGGAAAAATTTCTAAACAATACAATGGCTTTGTCAGAGGAGAACCTTATTATTTCCAAGACAAATCTCGTAAACACTTAGACATTGGCACTATTACTAATCATTGGACAAAAGGCAATGCTGCAATTCCTATTATAGAGCAAACATTCGCGAAAATCGCAGAAAATCCCAAAATTGCAGATAAAATACATCTGGCTCTTTGTTTTTTGGGGAATTTTAATGAACGTGGTGAACTTCCCATCGCTGTATCTTGTCGGACTATTTCTGACGCTAGATTTTCAGAATTTCATGAAGCTATTTGTGAACTCATACCTAATGAAACAGATACATTACTACCCCCTTCTGTTGCTCTGATAGTTAATGCTTTCCGCACAAATAACAAAGCAAATCTCCCAGACTTGGTTGAATCACATCTAGCAGAAACATTTCAAACAGAAACAAATTTTGCAAATTATATATGTGCGTTAAAAATTATTAGTAAACATTATTTGGTTATAATTTCAGTAAAAGATAGTGCTTGTTACGGCAATTTCAAACCAGAGTATTCCAAAATGTTAATTCCTTTTGGTTTGGAAAAACTTTTGTATAATAACTTTTGGCATAGTTATATTGGGATTATTGATGAAGGAAATATTATTTGCGAAAAAGTTGCTATTGAATCCCTAGAGTTTGTTGGTAAATTGGACGATATTTCTTTATCCATTACAAGTCAAGGCTATCCAAGTGGAAATTCATCAAGTATCAAGATTAATGGAAAAGAGTATTCCTTGAATCGTAATGGATTTAATATCGTTGTATGCGACAAAACCTCACATAGTGTCCTTGATGCAGTTAATTTTGACACTCGCACCTATGATTTGGCTTGCTTTAGAGATTCACGTGACAATTAGACGGTCTTTTATATATTCACAGAAGGGTACAGTCTTATGAATAATGAAGAGAAATTGATTTACAATATTACAAATAATATTTGGAATTCTGAATATCTATTAAATATTTGCGATTGTGTTGGTGTAGACTGGAGCATTGTTCTTAAAATTGCAGTTGAACAGGGAATTTTTCCAATTGTATTTCCTAAGGTTTTGCAACACCTCCCTACGAAAGAAAAGATGACATACATTGCACATAAAATGCGCCTCCAGTCAAGAATAAAGATTGTTATTGAAGAAGCTCATGCAATATCAAAGATGTTTACTGATGCTTCTATACAACATGCAATAGTCAAGGGTTTTGTATTATCTAATTTAATTTATGGAGATTATTTAGTGCGACAATTTGGAGATATTGACTTTATGGTGAGTGAAATTGACATTGTGTCAGCATGTTATAAAATGGAAAGTGCAGGGTATTATGAAGAATTTTTAAATGATATTGAAACTAGCGGATTAACACTTACTGATTATCATAAGAATATGTGGTATTCGGGTGATATTAATGATATTGGTGATACAGAAAAGGCATTTCGGGGTAAAAATGCGATGGTCGAACTGAAGAAGGAAAAACCATGTTATGGGGTCTCGGAGGTATCTGATGCTATTTCACGTTGTGTTGATGTGATTATTTGCGGGTATAAGTTCAAGACACTATCTGTTGAAGATATTTTTATCTTCACACTTGAAAATATGTTTCACAATTTTTACACCACAGTGGGCATTCGTGCAGACTACCTGATAAGAGATATAGTGGACTTTCATAAGTTTATACTTGAATATAAGGATATTTTTACTCTTGAATATATGGACATCATAGAAAAGGGAAATCATAAAAACCACCTAGCTTTATGTATTGATATTTTGAGAAAATATTTTGATTGCAAAGCATTCTCCAAAATACCAACTATATTGTCTTCCTTAAAGTCTGAACCTGAAAATATTTTTGAATTTAATATCGGATGGCAAATTAGTTTTTTTGACAGATTATTCAAAAGTGAATTGCGCATTTCTGAGTTTAATTGGCACTTGTTTCATAAATGCAAGACATTTAAAGAAAAGCCATTAGATTTAACAGTACCCCCATGGGATATAACAAAGGGCGTAGTTGATACACCCATTGAGATATGGATGGATTCATTTAGTTTCGATATTTTAAAAGGAAAAATACATTTTGGTCTTGGCTATGACACAGATAATTTTTATATATCCTTTAAAATACCATTAAGTTTCCCTGATTTATCTATCTCATATGGCATTCCCCATACAGGCAGTGTGATTGGAGATATAAACAATATTGGTTTTAGTTTTGATTTAATGGACAAAAAAATAACGAACATAGAATCGAGCATTCACATAAGCGGATGGCATACAAATTTATTCGATAATTATTATGTTGTGAGCATTTTGTCACCAAAACATGAAAACATTCCTGTGACTAACAGCAATCAAAATGATTATCCTGTGAATATTACGATTGGGTATCAAAAGGGGGACAGGCTTATTTGTCGTTTGGGTGGGTATAATGATGCTTATAAATTTTGCTTAACATAGAGTTTGTTACGTGAATCGTGACAGACATGCACCAAAAATCCCATTGAAGCATCACTTCAAAATAGAAGATGAGTTTCAGTCGTATTATGCCTAAACGTGTACAAGAGGAATGAAGTATATTATGAGCAAATTGCAAAAAATATTTCAGCAAACATAAGCTCAAGTATCAATTTTTCTATTGATGCAGGGACATCTGAAACATGGCATAATGTGAAAGGTTTTGATAATTTTAATATAGTTAATACTAATTTAAAAAAATATCGAGCCAATAGTAACCACAGTGAACAGATACATTTAAAATACATTCTGATTCTTGGTGTAAATACTCATGAACATGATTATATTGGGGTAGTTAAGATAATGAAAGAGCTGGGGATAAATCATCTGATACTATCCTGTGATATAAGAGGAAAATATAAAAGATCCAAAAAAGAAATTGACGAATTAGTTTTTGCAACTGCTTCATTGATTGAAATATTACATTTGAATAATTTAAAATGTGTAATGCAAAATTATTCTCCTAATGAAAGCAAAGGAGTCAGAGCAAACTTTATAAAAAATCTGTTTAAGTTAGGAAAGGTAGCAACTATAAAAGACTTACTAGGCAAATAACTACACAGAGGAAGCTATCCAAAAGGCGAATTTTACTAGATAACACCATATGTTTATGGTATTTGTTGTAATAAATTACATTTTTAGACATAATTAAATTAGTCAACTCATTAAACCGTGAACAGTCATGTAAGGGGTTAATCCGAACTCCAAAATATTAATAACTAAGCCAATCACGATATCATGAATGACTGAACGAGAATAATAAATAGTCTTGCAAGTCTCTTGATGCGAGTTTTGAATCGTTACCGCCTAAAGGCGGTGGTCAGTTGAGCGGCTGAAGTCGCCTTAAAGATTCAGCGTTTCATAGCCTTTCATGCTTGCGTCTGTGCTAAAAGCCATCGCAACAACTAAAGTAATATAGTATGGCGGAAATATCAGCCACAAAGATGGTGTGCAAGAAATAGTAAACAAGTTCAAAGCTACCCAAATGAAGGGTGGCTTTTTTTCCTGAGTTTGACACTTGCCTCCTAAGAAAGGCGTAAAATGGGGAAAGTATTATCCCCAAATACGCAAGTTGTCCCTGGGAACGTTAAACCAGCGACATTTGCACATGCCTGATTTCCTGGTTTAGTTCAAGTTTTTCAATCAGTTCATCCCTATTGTTAATGTTATCGGGTGTGTTGATGCGAAGTTGCTTAAATATGTCCCTGCCAAGGGATTTGCATGTAGATTTTATAAACATTTCGCCATCAGTGGCTGTTATGGCCGTCTTCCCAATAGGCTTCAACCAACTTGATATATTCATAGTTTTTCGCTCTTGTGGTCTTTATAAACATGCTCTCTAATGATTTGTCAAGGGGTGAAATCGCCCAAAAATATAAAATAGTTCGCCCCCTTGAAAATCAAACGAAAAACAGGCATAATAGCATCAGAGGAGTTGATTGTTCTATGATAATTTTCCCACCAAATGCAGACATTCTTTCGCCCATAGATGACCACATTTTTAAGACCTTACTGACCCACCCAGACGCAAAACCTGTGTTAATTGATGTATTATCCTCCAGTATAAACAGGAATATCACAGATGCCACTGTTCGCAATAATGAATTGCCAGTTTCAGATGATAATGAAAAGGGCGAGAGATTTGATGTGAACTGTATCATTGACCACAAAGACCAAGCAGATGTAGAAATGCATGGTTCTCATATCCAAGAATTGGATGATGCACATACCAGTTTTATCAATAAGTGTATGTATTACTTAACTGACCTTCATTCATCACAACCTTCCAAGGGTAAGAAGTATCACGAACTGGCACGTACCTACCAGATTACGTTTTGCAATTATACAATTTACTCTCAACGGAAAGATTATATAACAAGAGCATCCATGCGAGCAGAAGATGGGGCGCAAATCACAGACCAGATAAATTTTATCCTTATTGAGTTAAGCAAATTGGATGAAATACTAAAAAAACCAGTAGATAAACTTACTCCACTAGAAATGTGGTCTATATTTTTTAAATTTGCACCTGATGTGAAACGAAGGGATATTGTAAACAAAGTAATAGCTGAGAAGGAGGAACTTCGTATGGCTTCTACACTATTAATGGAAATAAGCCAAGATGAACACCAACGCGCCAAATATAGGAGCAGACGGATGTTTGAAACTGATAAATTCCATAATGAGGCAACAATCGAAGAACGCTCTATGTTAAAAGTTGCCCGTATAATGAAAGCAGACAACGAACCTTATGAAAAAATTATGCGATATACAGGGCTAATCATTGCCGAAATCGAAAAGCTGTAAACATCAAAAACACCCCCTTAGTACCTTGCGCCATGACAACACAAATAAAAACGAGTTGTTGAAGTGGGGTAAGGTTTTGGGTAAGCGTAGCCTATGTTTGAAATACGCCCTTTTTTCAACCACAAATTTTTAGAAAGCCACACAAAGTAAACAGCCCATAACCAATTTTAGGTTATGGGCTTACATATCATCTTACAATTTCAACACTATTGGTAATTTCATTCCATGTTACTTTGGCATCAAAATATTCACTTATAAAACGTAATGGAATCATTGTTCTGTCATTAATTAATTGAGCAGGCATTTCCATGCCTTCAAGAGTTTCTCCAATAGCAAAAGTTAAACTTTGTCCATTGTTGGTCAATGTCACTTCTTCTGTAGTTGGATTCCAAATTACTTCAAACTCCAATGCTTCTGCAATAAAACGCACAGGTATCAAAGTAATTCCATCTTGAATTACTGGTAATACATCCATAGGTGTAAAACTCATTTGTGGTTGTGCTAAATCGAAAATATTGCTCGAATCAAGGGAGAGAATTAGTCGTCTTAAATCTTGTACATAGTCGATTATAAACTCACCTGTTTCACCTGTGGTAAATGCGAACACACCAGTTTCACGATTATAATTCCCGCCAATATTATTACCTTGAGGGTTTATAGCTGTTATCCTATAGTAATTTGTGTTAAGAGAAGATGTATCAATATCTGTAGTAATCAGGAATTCTGGATTATTGAAAGGCATCATTTGAACACCATTTATTGTAGTTGATAAATTAACTCCACCTAGTCCATTTGGTTCTAGCAGTGACCTAATATCCAATTCAAAAGTACCATTTGCAGAAAATGGAGAGGCTCTGTTAAATAATTCTTGCATACCTTCTGGGCTAATTGTTAGGGTTGGAGAACCTCCAAATATTGAAATTGTCAGAAGATAGTTTCCAGTAAATAGTGTTCCCAATTCCCGTCCAAATAATCTTACATTCGTGATACCTTCTGGCAGTTCTAATACAACATTTTCATTACCAGCATTTAATTGATTGTTAATCTCATCACGGTTTTGAAGTGGTGTGTTAGCACGTGGTGTTGGGGTAGCGATAGGTGCTGGTTCTGTCTCTTCCTCTTCTTCCAAGTCTGGGTAGGCTTGTTCTGGTGAGCTAACAGGAGGCATCCAAGGTTCTCCACCTCGAATAGTTAATGTGGAAGTTTCACTATAATCAACAAAAAGCACGTTACCATCTACAATGGTAGTTACACGTAGTTGCCAAGTTCCAGCATGATTTGCTTGCGATACGTTAGGCAATTGTAAAGATATATACTCAAAATTAGTACCAATTGTAAAATCAATAGAGTCTCCAAAAGATGTACCATTTCTTAACCATGTCGCTGTAAAAGTAGCATCAACAGGAGCAGCGACACGTGCAACTCTAAGTTGCATATCAACTGTGCTACCAGATTGTGCAGTATTGTTTGTTGGGAAGTTATTGCCTTGCACAGTGAAATTAACACCGCCTGTTGAATGATATCCGCCATCATTGCAATAGCAGTTTTCAGCACAATCATTACAAGTTATACAATCTTCACATACGCAAAGTTCATTGCATTGACACTCATCGTTACCATTGCTTTTTTCACAATCACAACCTATACATGTGCAATCTTCACACTCACAAATTCCTCCGCAATTGCATAGCTCTCCACCAATAATAAGGCTGATTGGTTCACTTTCGCCAACTAATCTAGTCATGATGTAAACACGCAATGTCCACTCTCCACTAAATTGTGAAACAGCTACTCCATAGTGTAATGGATGTTGTGGTGCTGGAATTTCTACACTTCTTAATGAATAGGCATCAAGGGGATTTAGGTTAAATATTGCAAGGGTTACGTCTGTTCTGTGCCAAGTTTCAACTCCATCCAAGTACCAAACAATGCTAACTGATGAACTTTCACGAACTTTAGTTATTGGAACAACGCCACCCAAGTCAATTATGAGATAATCAATGGGTTCAAAATTTTCAATCATATCGTTTACATCAAAAATTTTGCTTAAATCCTCGTTATAGCTAAATTCAACTTCAGTTAAATACAGCTGTGGCTGTGGGTCTGGTAGAATATTTAAGGTAAAGGTATTTTTATTGGATGCTATTAGCTCACCATCCATATACACATCAAGTCTGTACACTCCTGCATAATGTATATGAACAGGCCAAGTTGTACCCCATGTCCATGTTGCAGAAAAATTATGGACTAATTTTTCTGGATTATCAGAGTTAAAGCAACAGACCTGACGATTTTCATGTATTCTGTGTCCAAGTATACGTCCATCGTCTATGTTTACCCACTCCCATGAAAGAGGAATCACAAGATTATTGGTAATTTCATCCATGTCTGCGTACACAATAAGGTCAAACGATGCAGGAATTCGCCCTGTTGTTGTAAAATATTCACCATCCGTCAGTGTTGTACCTGGAAAATGCCACTCAAATTCAATGGATGTTTCAGGAAGTTCATTTGCATGAATTTCGAGGAATATTGGGTCACTTTCAGTTTTGACATACCAACCACCATCTTCACACATCATAGATATATGCAACACGTAATAACCGCTATTTTCAACTCTGAGCCAATGGTTAGCATGGAATCCATGTTGCATACTATAAGTCAAATTTTCAACTGGATTTATATTGATACCTTGCAAAGTTGTAAATGAGTGCCAAATCCAATTGCTACTCAGATGCAGTCCGTCATCAACACTTAGCCAGTCTAAAATGAGTGTTGGAAGAATTGAATATTCTGACAGCCCTGTATCAGCATCTAATGTGACATTGATATTCACAACATCATTAATCCAATTATTCATATGCTCATATGAGTAAAATTCTGATTCACCAACTAAATTTACTGTGATTGTGAATAAATCTGGATGTATTCTACTAGGTTGTACAACTTCTGTAACTTCTATATTTACAAGTTCACTCTCAGCAACAAATACATTTCCCACATATACTCTCAACCAATAAGCACCAGAATGAAGCCAGCTCCATAAATGTGCAGTCCAATCTTCTCTGCTATACAGACTTAGTGGGTCATGCGGATTAATACCTAATTGGTCAAAATTATAGGTATGTCTTGACCATAAGTTTTCTGTCCAATTATCACCATATCCCCTCCATATTTCAAAATGAATAGGGGTAAAAAAGCTAGGTTCTTCAAGGTCGTCAACGACAGTTTGCAATTCTACAGCAATAACGCTTATTGGAAATTTCGCCCTTTTCAATAGCAGTGAGGTCTACACCAATTACTTCTACGTTATATTCCGCCAAAAGTCCTGAATTGAACAAGTCAATACTAAGATTCAACGCTGCTTGTTCACCAAAATTAGGAAGCAATGCATCAGGCTTTTCCAATTCGATTATTTCTTTAACCTTACTCTTATTTAATGGCACAGCATATGTTTTGCTTGTCATTTGAGGGTCTGTCATTACTGTGGCAGAGTTGGGGTTTACGAGTATTACTTCATACCCCCTTTCACGCAATGTGCGACATGCTTGTACGCCAGAATAATCAAATTCACATGCTGAGCCAATAGCAGTAGCACCTGAGCTTAGTACAAGAATCTTTTTAATGTCTGTTCTTTTAGGCATTTTTATACTCCTCCTTTGTTTTTGGATATGATAAGTTAATCATTGTGGTACACTCAATTAGTTTTTATTATCTTTTCAAAAACTGGTTAAAAAATTTTTTCAAGGAACTCAACTATCCTCGTAACATCCGCAACATGTTTGATTACAGTACTTACGTCTTTAATTACACTTTTGAAAGTTTCTAAAGTATTTTGATGGTCGTTACTATTACTTACCAGAGTATCAGGACTGGCACCCTGTTCACGCGTTCCATCGACAAAAATCGTTGATTTTTCGATACGTACATTTATAATGGCTACATCGTCGCTTTCACCTTTATTCTCCTTATTCTGCAACAAAATCACGTAATATACCTTTTAGTCGGTTTGCTTCTTTACAAATCTCAGTGATATAATTATTAATGTTATACTCTTGTTGAGTTTTGAGGAGGTCTACATGTTGTTTAACTGAGTCTACAAATATTCTCTCATTCGCATTGATGTGACCAATGATTGTTTCTTAAGTATACATTAATTTATCACTAGACCTTCTGTCTTTTAGTATTTTAGAGAGAAGTTTTGGTGTTTTCTCAAAAAGCACTTTATAACGTACCTCTGGTTCAATGCTGTTGTATGTGTCGAATATTGTATATAATGTTTTACGTATAATAGAGATGTATTTTGTTGATTCTGAACCATATACATCCACAATAATACGACATCTCTCTGCCATTACAATAGCAACTGTGTCTTTAGCATATTTAAGTACCACGCCTTTGCGCCAAAGCAAATTTTCATTTACTTCGCTTTTGTTGTGGGTGTGTCTGATGATTATCAACCTAGCCATGATGTCAGGTGGCAAGGTGTTTTCAGTTCCAAAAGTCATCCTCAACTTATTACTGTTGGCAACATCATCAAACATCGGTATCTCGGCAGATGGGCTATTTAGCGGTGATATACTTGGGATGCAGATATGTTGTTTATCTTTATAAGAGAAATATGCTAATTGGTAATGTTCCATCAAGTAGAATAAAAAGTCTACATCTTCATAAGGAAATTTGTATTTATTTTGTTTTTTCTCTTTAATTTCCCGTTCATCTAAAATTTTCAAAACATAATCAACATCAATAATGTATCTTGCTTGGTCATCATTTCGAGCAGTGTCGAGAATATTATAGATACCTTGAATTGCCCACTCTGGATTAAGAATATAGTTGCCAAAATGTTCTAAGTGTTTGTATTGAAAACAAATCCCTAGAGTGATTAATTCCTTCAATACGAAGTCTACTTTATCAGCAGGAATTCCACACTTTTTTGCAATCGTTTGAAAATCCTTATTGGACATGTGTTTGTTATTTTGTTTGAAGTGATTATGCAATTTTTCTTTCAACTCGTACCCATAGGTAGTCATGTATTGATTTTTCCACAACACATTATTAGATACTGTCTCCATGACAGTCTGACGAAATTCTATCAGCTTTTCTCTATCGTCCTTTATGCTAAATTTGTGAAATGGTTCTTGTATAAAGCGATATTTACTTCTCAAATCGTCCTCATCAGTTAGATGTGGTCTGTCATCTTTTATGTTACTCAGAAATATAACTGGTGAAAAACCACCTCCATACGTATCCACTTGACTAATCCAATATTCAGAATTATCAGGACTGTTTGGTCGTTCATCATAAACATAAATATATAAGCAACGAGAGGACATAAAAAAACGGTGTGCAGAATGGGTTATTGCATGACCTGCGAAATCCCATACGTGTGCATGTATTTCTTTCTTTTCGCCCTTTTCAGGTATATCCCAATCTAATCCCTAATGTACATGAATTAGCATCAGGCATTTTTTCATCTGCATCAAGCAATCTTCTAGCAAGACTTGTCTTTCCAGCTGCCGCTTGTCCTATAATGATGATGCGAACTTCGTCTATACTTTGGGTATCCATACCTTGTCTTTCCTTCAGGTATTCTCCCAAATCAGCAGCCCCTTCGGCCTTGTGTTCATCAGAAACGACTATGCGAGTATCTAGCTCATCATCTATCTCAAATCTATTTTCAAATAAATTTGCGTAAAGCTCTGCCCAATAATCACAACCTACTTTTTTAAGGTCATTAATAAAGCTTTCCCATAGTTCCCCATAAATTGTTGTATCATTGCATAGTGTTTTTTTATCATTGTTGAGTAGGGCTTCTATATCGGATAACATAATTTTTTGGAATTTGTCTTCTACACTCTTATCACTATGATGGGAGAGTGCAGAATTTACAAAGCTTATGGCTGAGACAACATCGTCTATGACCAGGTGATATATAGCTTTGATTACGGAGTTTGGGGGTTTAACATAGACATTCCTAGTCGCATCAAAGACTGGTTTAGCAATAGCATCTTTATTGTTGATGGATTCAAATGAATGTTCCTTGGAAAACGAAGCCAATTTGTCCAGTGCAAAAAAAACTGAATTCAAATGAGTTTGCACTTTGTCACCCCAATAACTAAACTCATTATGGCCACCAAGAAAAGGTAAAATTCTAACACCACAAAGCCATGTAAAATGGTTTAATTCCTTAACTGATAAATCATTAATACGTTTTTCCACATTATCCATATAATTATTCCTCTCGTGAAATTAACTTCTTACCAGTTCAATAGTTTTGATAGTTGATTCATTGTATTATCTTTAAATTCATTAATAGTTGAATAAAGTCCTTCAACACTCTTCCACTTGATAACATTTTCATCGTCAGAAGGGGCAGACTCAGATTTAAAACTATCTGAATGTTCTTTAAACTCATTACTTGCGGATAAATACGATAGTACGATTTGCCCCATAGGTATCCAACTTACTTTGGAGTGGTTGTCATTAGTAGATTGGAAAGTTTTTTTGAGTGCATTTTTCAAGACTTCCAATGTCTCCTTTAAATTTTCATCTTTTATATCATTGTCTAATGCACTAGACAATGACAGGATGACTTCCTGAATATTCGAAAATGTTTTATCAGGAGAGAGAGTTTCTTTTCCAAATTGTTGTAATGCTATGACAGCACGGATTGCATAAATTTCCTCAGAAAAATTCTTCCTAGGAGTATCTTTTTGCTTCTTAAAATCGGTTAGAAGCACTTTGAAATATTGAATTTTTTTCATATGTGTAATATTTGAAGCATCCAACATTACACATGCGTCATCAAATGCCTGTACTGCTTCAGGCGAAGCGAAACTTCCTTTTATAACGGGGTTTGGTGCATTGGCTTTAATTAGTACCACGCCCTCGTCATCTTCACACTTGCGGCACTTGTATTTTGGTGTAATATGCTTACGAAGCGAAACTTTCGCAGGCTCAATGACAAGCTCTTCACGTATTTCATTGCCAATCAGATGAGCTTTGGTGTCACAATGAGGACAAACTTTTTCTTCATCCGAGAGTTCATGAATAATTTCTTCTATGGGTAAATCCTTAGGCAAACCTTCTTTGCGGGTGCGCTTTTTGCGATGATGCTCTTTTACAACTTTAAGTGATGACTCTTTTTCAGATTCGGGATTGGCTACTGCGGTTTCGTCAGTTTTGCCTTCTATAGTGAGTTGGTCGTACAAACTTTTCTCGCTTGAGATTCCAAATTTTCTTTTTTGAGACAACTTGAATAACTCCTCATAGTATTTTACAAGGAATTTAAGCTCTCTTATTTCATTTTTTAAGGCTTGATTTTCTTGTTCGAGAACTATATTTTTCATGTCACTCACCTATGCTTATTGTAACACAAAAACCGCTAAAAATCTAGCATTTTAGCGGTTTTTTGGATAGAATTTTTCTGAAATTTCACGCTCCAGGATTTAATATCTCTCGTCTTTTAAATTTTGAAGCCAACAATGTTCCGCCAACTCGGTTTGGCCATTGAAAGCGTCCTTTTTCCAACTTTTTGGTGTGAAGCCAAAATCCATCCCCATCCCATTCCAAAATTTTTAGTATATTCCTCTGATTATTACAGAACACAAACAATGCATCATCAAATGGATCAAGCTTGATGCTTTCGCTCACAATTGCACTCAGAGAGCTACTGTTTTTTCGCATATCTGTTGAGCCACACGCCAAATATATCTTTTTTCCTTTCCTCAACATACCGCCACCAACTTTCCAACAAGATTTTCTAAATATGCAGAGGGATAGCTTGCATCTGCTTCGATTATAAACTTGCCATAACGTATCACTATTTTTGAATCAAACAATGAGGGTTCTTGTGGCTTGCCTTCTTTAATTGTTTCGTTATGAAAAGAACTTTTAATAGTGTTGTTCTGTAGACGATTTGATTCCTGTGACAATACAGGCTTCTGAGACTCTCCTATTCAAATCTCAATCCATTTGGGAGAAACAGAATCTGTGTATTGCGAAACATCCGTGTTCGCTTCAGTAAATACATTTTCTTTACAGTGTGGAGATGTTCGTGTTGCTAAATCAACATTATCTGAAGCCAGCTTCGTTTTCAGTCTTTTCTCAGCCGATAGCATCGAACTTGAATTTATGCCCCTTTCCCTACACCAACCTTCTCGACTCATTCCACTGGCTTTCATTTCATTAATTAAAGCAATCCATTCTTTTTCGCTTCGCCGCGCATTGTGAGCTGGCATCAAATGAGTATGTCCGCTCATCGTTTTATAGTTGATTTCATTTTCATCACACCACACCTTTAATGACTTCCCACTACTTCTGTAATCCCTGACGAGATTCTCCCATTCCGCTTTCGTTCGCTGTTTCATTGTAGCACTCCTTGAGGTTGGTACTGGCTCAAAATCTTATATCGTACGCATTTGGTACTTGTTTCACCAGTTCTTTTGGAGTATACCTCTTTCCCACGACTACGACTAGACGTGGGTTTATTTGACGCTTACGAATGAAAATCAAGAACTTGTAGTCATAGCAAACAATCTTGAAAATCAGTTCAAAACGACTACATCTTTCACTAATCCCGAGATATTAGCCATAGACAATGAAAACCTTTTAAGTTTCTTCCCTGACACACTAGGCCTTGAAAAATATCGTCAATATCTTGATGATATGTTAAGATACAAGCCTCATACATTAGGTACAGAAACAGAGCTAATCCTAGCCGACATGAAAATGGTGGGAGATTCTGCAAAAAATATATTTGAAATGCTTCAAAATGCAGATATAAAGTTCGGCTCTATCACGGATGATGACGGCAACCAAATAGAAGTCACCCAAGGACTTTATCATACATTTATGGAATCAGATAATCGCCAAGTACGCAAAGATGCTTACAATACGTTTTACGATAGCTGGTGGAGATTGAAAAACACCTTAGCCACTGCATATAGCAATTTTGTGAAAAAGAATGTTATTTTTGCGCGTACCAGAAAATACGATTCTGCCTTGAATGAAGCATTATTTCAGTATAATATCCCTCGCAGCGTTTATGATAATCTTATCACAAGCACGAATAAATACCTTCCAACATTACACCATTACATGGCTTTACGCAAGGATGCTCTTAGCCTAAAAAACCTTCACATTTATGATATGAGCGTACCACTTGTGGATAAACTAGACATCACTATATCATACGAGGAAGCAAAAGCCAAAATAATAGAGGGTTTAAGACCACTAGGACAGGATTATTCAGAGATTATGCAACAATGTATTAATGGTTGGATAGATGTATTTGAGAACACAGGCAAGCGAAAAGGGGCATATTCGTGAGGTGGATATGGAATGCCACATCCTTATATACTGATGAACTATCAAGAAAAGGGCGTAGGCAGCATGTTTACCCTTGCTCATGAAATAGGTCATGCAGTACATTCCTATTCCACATGTAGAAATCAGCCAAATGTTTATGGTTCGTATTCCATATTTTTAGCATAAATAGCATCCACAGTAAATGAAATTTTGCTGATGGAATAGATGCTTTTTGACAATTCAAAAACTTTAGGAAACTCTAAAATGCGTATTTTCCTCATTGACGAATATATCAAACAATTTGTTAATACAGTATTCCGTCAAGTGATGTTTGCTGAATTTGAAGCAGAAGCCCACGCCATGACAGAACGTAATGAAGCACTTACCCTTGCAGGATTAAATAATCTCTACAGAAATTTAGAGATAAAATATTATGGCTCTGCCATTACGTTGGATGAGAAAAGTGATTTGACTTGGGCTAGAATCCCCTATTTTTACCGTGCCTTTTATGTATATCAATATGCCACAGGCTACACGACTTCTGTAGCTTTCGCAAAAAAGATACTTGGTAAAGGTCAAGATAATGCAAAAACGGACGAGAGCAGAAACGCATATTTAGACTTCCTCAAAAGCGGTTGTAGCGATTATCCTATCAATATTCTAAAAAAAGCAGGAATAGATTTATCCACGCCAACCCCAATTCAAGAATCCCTATTTGTATTTGAGGAAATAATTTCAGAATTGGAAAAAATGTTGAAAATGTAGCTTTACCATATTTCCAAGTAAATTGGGGGGCAAAATTGTGGCACATTGACGCTAAAGCAATTACAGTTTTTTAAATTTTCTCAAAGAATTCAGATTAGCTTTTACATCTAAAACCGCATTAGCGGTTTTTTTGTAGAAAATTTTCTGCAATATTTGCAAAAATTCTTAATTTGTGATTTAATTGTAGCGAAAAAATTTAACAAAAACATGCCAAACCTTTGTATTTGAAATTTGCTTTTCTTCAAATGTTGGCATTCCAAATTTATAGATTCTGTACATTTGTTGGAATTTTATTTGTATTCTTCTTTATATTTGCCTTGAATTTGTGGGTGAATTTTTGCAAAGTTTCATTCTTGTGTTTCAATTGTAACAGATAAAATTGTAATATAAATATGCTTAAAATATATTTTCACTACAAAGTTTTATGTGAGATTTAACATTTACATTGTTTACTTTTATAAAATACACTTCCCAACATATTGGGAAACAATCAAAACTTGTAATTTATTCTGCTCAATTTGAAAATTTTCTTTCCCCCTTTTGTGGGGGAAGGTTTTTAAAATACTCTGATTTGTTATTTTATGAATAGGCAATTGTTTT
>Ga0123355_10005601_pt1 | contig 18425 bp, 10 predicted proteins | sample TergutEmb28metaG_3_FD_89872 | JGI IMG/M metagenome (GOLD analysis project Ga0123355, IMG submission 89872) | Embiratermes neotenicus P1 segment gut microbial communities from Petit-Saut dam, French Guiana - Emb289 P1 | ecosystem: Host-associated > Arthropoda: Insects > Digestive system > Gut ... | reverse complement strand
CCCCCCCCCCCCCCCCCAATGAAACTGAGGAAACTATACCATATTACATAGTAAATACATAAGTTGTAAGAATATCATACAAGAAAATGGCCTCATCACATTCCATATTATGTATGAAGGCCACTTATTTTAATATACCCTTTTTAATGCGTACCGTATTCTACACCAGTATGCAGGTAAGGCAAAACTAATTGTTCATTTGGAGTTCTTACTTGAATCAGATTGGTAGGCTGGGATAGCATAGTCAGTATAATCACTTGCTACAGGCTGGACAATGTGGGCATCAAATCCATATGGGGTGATATTTTCTGCGCCTGTTCGGACTGGCTCTGAAGCCCACCCAGCCTCCTGAACAGTGGCTACCGCATCTCTTTCCCAGGGGTATAATGCCTGGGGCATGGCATTAACCACCCACCCCCATGTAGCACAATGGTTAAAGAAAGAGTAGAACTGTATGTCTTCTCCTTTTCTGGCCCTTCATGGCCTGTTATAGGGTGAATTTTACCTCCCCCCCCCCCCCTCAAAAATTGCCCCCCATTAAGGGTTAAAAAATGGGAAAGGGAAAATTGCTGAAACATTGGTTAATTAAGACAACAAACTCTTAATAATGAAACATAAATTTATGATTCAACCCTGTAGATATACATAAAGCTGTTGTACTGAAAAAAGAAACTTTTGCGTGAAACTTCTTTTCTCCCATTCATTAGAATCTGCCTTCACAGTAATTCTGAAGCTTTGTAGGCCATAAGTTGTACTATTATAATAGAACATGTGTGGTCCACCTCCCAGAGCATTATGTTTCTTTCAGTATTAACGTCACTACTGAGCATTTTCTCATTTCCTCTATGCATGTTGCATACTTTGCCCATCCCATATTCCTAGAATCTGTCACCCTAATAATATTTGGTGGAAGCTCCTCATTGGAAAATGTAACTGTTGTAGGGCACTGTCTTAATACACAAAGTTCAAGACAGTCTGAGGTTTTAAATAAACTGAAGTAGGAAGAAATCTTAGGAGTTGTGTAAATACGTTCCAAGTTTCGTATGTGTAGTTGAAGTAGAATTATTTGGGTGGTAAAATGCATTAATGATGGTAACAGTGGCAGACAGGCATACTGGTGCTGTTTATTAAAAGTGCCTAAACAAATCTGGACCTGTAAAGTTTATGCAGAACAGTGATTTGAGACAAACATAACATATTTACATGAATGCAAGATGACTAATCTAAGACAACCCCTCAAAAAATAAAAATGCTAAGAAACAATATTTTACTCTTATTTCCATATACTTAATACAGAAAGCATGTCAGATTCTGTCTACTGTAATCAACCAGTATCACTATTTCTATCTTCAGTTACTCCTAAGTTCCCCATCCTCTTCATTGCCATTCCACAACATATCATCATTCTCATCCACTGCACTGGATGTACAGCACTTCTTGAAACGGTTCACAGTCACTTCCAATATTTATTGGTTTATAAACGTACTTGAGTCCATTAAGATTAACAGTTTTCTTCCTAGATGGTGTCAGTGATGTTAAGAATTTTAAATATGTGTTCTGGATTTTTGTGTTCTGTCTGTGGTCTGATCAGTCTGAGTTCATGGCCCTTTTTATGGTTTTTAATTTGTGGGTTGGTCCAGGTTTTATTTTTGAGTTTGTAGCTAATTTTTAATTTTTCAGTAGCCATGGTCCTGTTACAACCTTGGACTAGATCTGTTCTTAGGTGTATAGCTTCACAAGTTACAGAGCATATGGTGCCCAGTGACTGAGAATAGCTCAATCAAAGGGGTCTTTCAGTTTAGGTGCTTTACTGATGTTGATATATTTGTTAACTGCAATTGGTTGACACCTGGTGGCAGCAGTACAGTACACATTTACACACAAACAATACATAGAACAACACAATTTACAAGATTGGTTGGAAGGTTCTCTGTAATTCAAACCTAGAGTGGTCAAACTAAAATTAACATTAAACTAACCGCGTAAAAATTATCGCCTAATTGGGAAGAGTGCGGGCCATGCCCCTTCTTTGGGAGTTATATCCTGGCATTTGCCTTAGAAGTGAGGAAGAAGCACGGCAAAACCTCAGTCAGGGTAGCTGAAGAATGCCAGTTGGCACAATGAAAACAGAATGAAAATGGGAACAGGGCTAGGTTCTGAAAGGTTGCGCTTTTTTAAATAATTAGACATGGAGAAGATTGTGTCAGTTACCTTCACTCGTATTGTATTCTCTGTTTTGTTTATATATGATGATTTGGTGATGCAGGCCTTGGTTTGGCTCAGCAGGGGCTGGTTCAAAGCCATCAGGTTTGGTGCTTCATATTCAAATTTTATTTAAATATCAAATTTAAGGAAAAAACCTCATCTTGCATTCAAGTAAACATGGTAATTATTTAACCTACATTAATTTTTTTTACTGATCTGAATTTCTAATATGCATGTGTGAAAATATTTTTTATATCATGATTACTCAGGTGTCTTTGTTACTCTTTTAAAGAGGCAGTTTTATACTCCGAAGTATTGCTTAGGATCAGATACAGGATGACAGATTCATGTATTGGGCCAGTTTATGTTATGCATTTTCTCCTTCCTAAAAGTGGAAAGACCAATAAGCAGGTAATTAATGGTGTGTGATTTCGTTGTATATCTATTTATTTTTAACTTCACACTCTTAAGACATGTCTTACAAACTGTTCTGAAGTTTAACCTTATAATTCATTTTACTGCATTTGGCTAATGGCTAGATAAAGTCCTAAGCAAGTACAAATACTAAGCGCAAATGCGACTCTCATTCCACACATGATGTCTCCTTACTGACAGATCTGATGGCCAATGAAAAATTGGTACAACTCAGTACAGTTTTGCTGTATCATATGTATATATTATGTATTGCTACACATCTTTGAGGTGATTCATCTGCCAAATGTTAATATGAATGTATTTATGTTTATTATCATTGTAATAGTAATAATTATTATTATACCCTACTCGAAGATACCTTATCGATAAAGGTTTCATGTTGCTCAATATGTTTTAATATCCTATACTTACCTAATATGAATTGATAATAATTACATAGTAAATTGTTTTTATATCTACATTATTCCTTTAGTGTGTTATTTCTGCAACTAGGAGTATATTGAGGTGATTCCATGTTAAATTGCACACTAAGAAACTGTACATGTTTTAGTTTTAAAACTTTGTGCACCGGTTGGCCATTTCAAGAAACTAATGGTTGTGAAGTTTATTCACAACATATCATATATATCACAGAGTGAAATTCAATGACATTTGTACTATGCATGGCTCTTTCGAACACATTATCTGTGGCAAAATTTTAAGGTAGAGAGTTCCATGAGAGCTCAGTCTAAAGCTGATAGTGCACACCTGATACACTGGGCAATAAATGTTAGTTTTTATACAGGCAGAGATTTTTGGCATCATTTTTATCTGATTTTCACCCCCTTTACCAAATACATTCAGGGTAAGAATACTGAGAGATGCTTTGTTTAATGTCGTACCCAATATCTTCTATATCTGAGTGGGGTGACACTGAAAGCATTTCAGAAGGAAAGCTTGTGCACCATGAGGTTGATATATGTGCCTGTCCATTAGTCATTGTTCCAGGAAAACTCATAAAAGCCGGTATTGTCTATTGCATAATTTATACGAGATGTGTGAGATTGAATAAGTGGAAAATAGCAGAAAGAGAGAAAAATTTAAAAAAGTAGAAAAGACGTTAAAAATTACAGCATAGTATTGAAATTGTTCTTACTTTTATGGTGTGTGAAAAAGAAAAGGTGGACATGGGCAGCGGCGTGTTCCCGTGATGGGGGACACTGGTGTACGCACTCCATGTCAGCACAGTTTGATCACCGATGTTTAGGTCAATGAGGCATTGGAATTCTTTTCGGACAGTAATCCTAACTGGAGCCTGAGCTCTGTAGTGTAGAACGCACTGAGAATAAAGGAAAGGCAGTTCTGGGCAGTTAGCTGTAGATGCATTCCTAAACAACATCCTCTTTATCTTACGAAGGACGATATCAATGTCTATATCCACAGGACTGTAACCTATTTTGGATGTATGGACCGCAAATAAATTACAATTACAATTACAATTACAATGCAGAGTATGCAGCTGCGTCGAGATGCGAGGCAGGGAAATGACGGGGTCAAGAGTACATTTTATTATGTATGATTGATCATTATAATTGACACTGTGTGTTTATTCATTGCGTAATAACTGCCGTTGATACCTTGGTTTAATTAATTACCTCTGTGTACCAGTAAAATTGAGCCGTCGTATTATGTAGCACTCTACAGAGCGCAATTATCCCGTTGAAAACAGGTTGTAAGCTGTTGTTTACCCAGGAACGCGTCTTGAGCTTAAGTGCGTTAATACTGTAGATTGTCAACGCTATTGCAGTACGGTACAGGTCTCGTACCCACTAGCTGTTTGTATGATTCACCACATGCTTGTGAATCGGTATCATGTTTCATTGCCGATAAGAAAGAGCGGGTCGGTAGATTTCGTAGGCAAGCATGGATCGTATTTCGTACGTCGCACCACATTGCTCTAATAGGCATTTTGTAGGGCACATAGTATGCCGGTACTCCGTGATGGTTAGCGGGAAAGGGGTTAAAAACTGACTTGAAGAATTTAACCCCAAAGTGTCTCCGCTAGTATGTGAAATTGTCATTCACTACACACTGGTGTAACGCTCGCGACACTGGCTGTAAAGCGTGTTGCTGTTGCGCTGTCTACTTAAAATGTTCCCGGCCGGATTGTGTTGGAAAGAGTCTCGCTACGTATGATTTCGACAACAGAATGATGACTTCTGATATTCGATATCTCTCAGACTAATTGACCTAGTTGGCTCAAACTTAACGACAACTATTTTCTCCAGATACCCAACGAGTGCACGAGGTCGGTGGGGGGGGTGGGGGGGGGGGGGGGGGGGGGGGGGGGGGGGGGGGGGGGGGTGGAGTGGAGTCGTCGGTATCTTTTCGTTATTTTTTTTTATTGGATTTGGAATCGTCAACTGATGGGAACGGTGTTACTGAATGAGTTGGTAACACTGATTTGGCCAGTGGTTGCATATTTTAAGTGATGTTCTTCATACAGTGGTTGAAAATTGAATTTGTCATTAGTGTATTTGTGAATGATAGGGGATGTAATCCTGCTTAATATTTATTTGTTGCTCCTCGGTATGGAATGGTTCAGCTGGCCAGTGAAAGAATGTGGCTTGGCAATTGTCTGAATTTGTATGTAAGTAAACTGCTATAGCCTGTTAAATTTTGTAGTGCATTGTTTTGGGAATGGCTTCTAATGTACCTTTATTCAATGTACAGATTATATATTTTTAAAGATGAAGAGTATCATACTAATACAAAGAAGAATTGAAATTGTTTTATTTTGGTTAACCTTGTGTATGGAGCAGTGGATATTTTCCAGCATAAGCATTGCCATTAATTTTGTGGTGGCAGTATGGGTAGACTAAGCAATATTTGTGAGTTGTTTCACAGAAGACATTGCGAAATTATGTCTTTATTTTGTAATATATGTACAGATTTCTTTATGCATTTTTTAAAACACTTGTTAATATGCTTATAATAGTTAATAATGAGAAATAATGTTTTTGTGTAACAAATCTGATTACATGTTGATGCAGCTCTGTAAAGTATGATGGCTAAAGTAAAGCAAGGCATTATTTATGATATCCAGACTTTTCAATACAAAGGATAAAGTTTGTTTTCAGTGTCTGTTATGATGCCAGTTTTCTTGCATAAGTTGTATTATTACTTATCAGCCATAAACTCAGAATTTTGAAGCCCTCTTTTGAAATACTTATGTACAAAACTGGGTAGTGACTGAAAAAAAACAGTGTGCTTCAGTAACCTTTACTTTTGCTGTTTTCAAATGTAAACACTTAACAGAGCATGGGGACCGCGGTAGTACAGTGGTTAAGGTGCCGTACTACAAATCGATAGATCGCTGGTTCAATCCCAGCTGGTGTCAGTGGATTTTTCATTGACATAAAGTCCTTCCGATCGTACTATGGCCCTGAGGTCGACTCAGCCTCTAACAGAAATGAGTACCAGGAGTATTTCCTGGGGGTAAACGTGGCCGGTGCGTAAGGCTGACAACCCTACCACCATCCTGTGCCGTTGTCACGAAATCTGGGAACCTTAACTTCCTGGAACCCTCTGGGCCTGTCCAGGCCTGTAATGGGACTGATTTACCTTTACACTTAACAGAGCAGGTGTGAGCAGGTATGTTTGTATGGTGAGACCTAAACTGCTCCAGACCAGTAAAAAAGAGAAATTTCTGCAAGTTATGCACGGAAAGTGGTATATTTGTGGGAATGAGGAAAACAGAGATCTGGATGGGGACAACAAGTTAGGAGAGAGAGAAGTGCACAGGAAAAAACTGAAGAGACAGATCCTTGGAACAGTGTAGATGGAGAAGCTGGGATTCTAGAATACTCGCATACAAGTTGAAGTGTCAAAGGATGATGATGATGATGGGTAAATTTGTATTTAACAGTAAAACCTTCTACCTCGAGTCACTAATGCTCACACAACACATCCTACCTGTGATCATTTTTATCCAGACATGCTTCATTGGTTTCACTTTTTAGGTATGTTAGGTAAAATTCTGTCTTGCCCATTTGTCTCTCTTTTAATGACTGGGCGTGGGATGTTTAGGTCAATGTTTATGTTTCCTGAGGTGATATACAACAGATTTTAAAGTATGCATGTTTTAATCTAAAGCATCCACATTGAATGGGGCACGTAGTGGCGCAGTTGGTTCAGGCACTGCGCTACAAGCTGGAAGATCGCGGGTTTGATTCCTGATGGTGTCATTGGAATTTTTCATTGATGTAATCCTTCCGGTCGCACTATGGCCCTGGGGTTGACTCAGCCTCTAACAGAATGAGTATCATAAGTATTTCCTGGGGGGTAAAGGTGGCCAGTGCATAGGGCTGACAACCTTACCACCTTTATGTGCTGACTGTCTTGAAATCTGGGAGCCTCTTAACCTCCTGGAACCTGCAGGGCCTGTCCAGGCCTATAAAGGGGTTGCGCTTTTATCTACATTGAATTGTATAAGACTTTTTCAGGCTATCAGCTTTGTCAGGTTGTTGAACATCAAGTAAATAAACCAATGTTTTGAGAAGAGAGATGGTTTTCAGAATGTTGGTTTACTCCCTGTTCAACCACCTGTTGCCACTGCTAGCCTGAGACAGTTTTAATGTATGCATATTTTGATGAATGTTTGCCTATAAATGCTTATTCTCAGAATTTGTCTACATTTCATAAAATACTAAATAATACGGAATGTTTCTTAAGATTGGTACATCTTTCAGTATGTGTGGTAGGCTGTTCAATACTTGTTTATTTACTGTTCTGAGACACAATATGTCATTTCCACAACAGAGCATTCAAAGAAGGGATTTACAGTGAGTCTGTTTGACTTTGCTGATATCAGAAGTCACATTGCACATTGTTGATTATTACATCAAACACCCTATGAAGTTTGCAGCGGTACCTCTGGACAGTGTCTGACAGTCATCATGTGTTATTTTCCAGTCATATAATTATTCATGATTTTGCATCATTTCCCAAGGTATTGTGAAGGGGAGTTAAATTAGCAAGCAATTTTCATCCTATGATTATTTTTTTGCAATACCAAAAATGAAGACAATGAAGTGGTGAGGCCTTCACTCTTCTGGAATGAAACCTAAGTTTGCTTTGACATTGGGTTACATAATTACCGTGTATGATAGTGGTTGAGAAGATGGTTTTCTTGTTACTACTGCAAGAAAGAGGTACATACTATTCATAACTCTGTCAGTGTAGTTTCTAGTGCGTGAACTCTAGGACTTACTGTAATGCCAATAAGTAGGGTATTATGAAAACCACTTTTCTTATGATACAGAACCATGTGGTTCATTTTTAGGTTGCAAGTAAGGAAAAATATTTTCTAATACAGCATGTGCATGGAAATAAATAAGCTCTACTCAAGTGTAAACCTCATGTGACTGACTGCAGACAAAACTGCCAGTTCCCTTGGTTAAGGAAGCCAATCTGATAGCCAGAAAACTGCACCCAGACAAACATATAAACCCCATGTTGTATGCTGGGAAGAATTTGGAGAATGTAAATAGCCAATCAGTTGTGTATCCATCGACCCAGTGTTAAACACATTATATAGTAGTGCAGTAGATGAAGCTGTTGTACTGTGTGCAGAAGCAACACCTTTCATGCTTAGTACATGGTCTGTTTATGTTAGCTGAGCAAACCAAGAAGAATTTCCTAATGTGAAAAGCCTCATTTCAGGCACGAAGTAAGAATTCTGCTTTCAAAAACTAACAACCACCACCTGTTTTTAGTCTGTCTTGACTTGCTGGTTCACGTGGCTTCAGGAACCTCAACCATGTAACAAGAACCTTGATACTACTGACAAAATTGTTCAGCCATTTAGTGATACTGATGATAGGGCATGCATAACTTTGGTGAGGGCATCTGGGAAGGATTTTAATGTAACGAGATTCTGCATATGTAAGATCATATGTTGCATTTTTTGACAGCAGCCATTATGAAACTAGAAGTATATGGAATATCACTGCATGACTTGGAACCATTTTTGAAGACATATGAATGAAGATCACCACTGACAAAGTTTGAAGAAAGTGGGATGCTGTACTGTGACAGAACTGTGGATGCTACTGAAAGGAAGCACTATTAAAAATTACGGGTGCAGAAGAAGCAGAAATTCCTGAATGAGTTGAATGCTGGAAATAACCCAAAATTCACGCATGTGCAAAGTAATTAAAGACATTAAGGGTTCTCTTTTAGACCTTGCAAACTACTGTTCAGGGGGAATAGGTTTTGATCAGAAAATAACCATAAGATTGTTGCAAAGAATTGTGTCGCTAACAGTGGGAAGACCATGTAATGTTAGCTGCTTGCATTCCTAGTAACATTCATTGATTAATAATCAGTGTTCTTTTAACTATCACTGATATGCAAGTTTATTTTACAGTAATGGTAGTACTTTAATATGAGAGGTTTGTCATTAGTAGATACTTTTAACAAATGAATGCATATTCTAAAGTACTTACACACCTGTTTTCAGTTTTTAGTGGTAAACATCTAATAGTTAACTAATAACAAAAGCCAAACTTCTGTATCTGATCAACTTCAGCCATATTTCTAAATTTTGTTGTGCCATTACGATTTTGATTTATTTCTGTACATTTTAACCCACTGCCATCACCTTTCATTCCATGAAGGTGCCCTTGGTAAAGCACTTACAGAAAAGTGACAAGTCTTTTAACAGATATTGATTCATTTGATAAGTGGTTATGTGATACTTTATATATACTTATGCTACAGACATACTATCATGTAAGATTTTAGGTGGGGATGGTAGGAAGTGTATACTTAAAGTCTGTGCTTGTGAATTATGCCATTGTGTGCTATAATCAGTGGATACCAAAGTATTCCTCATCCATCATATGCATTGGCCTTAACTGGGTCCTTCTCTTTAACCTAATTCCTCACTCTACTCACCTTTTCACCATAGAAGGATGCAACATGTTACTCTGCAACACTGGTGTCCATCAATAAGTGTAATGGTATCACATCAGAAAGGCTGTCATCTAAATAATATCATATGTGAACTTCATACACTTAATCCGTTGGGAGGCCCATATTACATAGAATATGAATACATATTGAGCACATCTCATGAAATATTTACTAAGAAAACACAGCTAGTTCTTTAATTATGCCTGTTTGTTATACATCTTGTTGCTTTAATCACCTTGAAAATTTATACCCTCATTTTCGGTTTAATGCCCTTTGGTTGCCCATGTGCTAAGGTGCTGCCAAGACTATAAGAAACTCAACAGTGAAGAACAAGGCCGGGAAGCAGTGCACTCACTGTAAACTGCCTTGGTCACTATGTACTGATCATTTAGTTCAGGGATCTTCTTTGTATTTCTTCACTATTTATTAGAGTCTAACAAAATACATTTGTTATGCAATATTTATATACATATTTTACACTATATTACATTATAAATATAGTTAACATAAAATACTCATTTGTATACAAAACTAATTGAATGTTGCATTTGCATTCAAACATCCGTGGGAGGTTATCCCTCATTACGATAATGTCCAATCCTGTAATGGTGGAACACCAAGTATATTGTTAGAGTCAACACACCAAATATGCCAAGCAGACTTATTGCCTTTTAGATTTTAATGTTTTCAAATAATTACAGTTTTAATTATTAATATTTATATACATGGGACCAGTGTTGAACTGGCCATTGCAATATCTTGTACATGCAGGGACATGTGAGTTGCACTCGCTAATATAAGTGTATACTCATATATCGTGTATAAACCCTTGAATTGTAGATACTTGATGATGGGTCAACCAGAACCAGAACATGTCAGAGAAACTATAATGTAAAATAATGATGTATGTATGTGTGTATGTAGCCTAAGAAGTGTATTTTGTTGGAATCTAGTAAAGAGTGAGAAGTGTAAATCGACATTCCCGAGAGAAACCCAAATGCAAAAGCAGCAAAAGGCAATGCAGCACTCAAGAAATCACATGTAATAAAGCCGTCTGGAAAGATGAATGTAATGCTAATATCTGTCATGTTCTTTACTTGGCTAAGAGCACAGTATGAAAAATGTGTGATAATGCTGAAAAACTGTGCTAAGCAGGGCTGTAACAATTTCTTATTCGAGCAGTCTATGCAACATACAGAAAAGTTGTGTATGTGAATTGAGGATCAAAAGCAATGCCACATCCCTTATCTTATCCTTATTATCAGTAATATAGTGCTCATTTGCAACAAGAGTGTCAACTCAAAATTTGTGATTTTTCAGGAGAAAAGTTTGAAGGTTTTGAAGTGCTATAATATTCTGTGACTGCAACGATGACACAACTGCTCTCCAGCAGTGAGTTTTGCAAACTGCGGTATGGCACTATACCTGTTAAAGGTGCATCTGCAAACATTTCTGTCTATACCATAATTAAAAAATGCCAAATTTTGAGTTGTGACACTCTTGTCGTAAGAGAGCGATATGTATGTATAGCACACGGTGATGCTGTTTGGTACAAAATCCCCTTAACCTGTACTAATGGAGTTAAGTATGGAATTACGTATTCCACAGGCCAGAGTCCTTCTTGAGAAGTTAACCTGTTCTCAGCTAGTTAAAGAAGTTCTCATATTTTATGGAAGCTGAAGGTTCAATACTGCATTTACAAGTGCCTGCCACCTGTCCCTATCCTGAGTCAGATCATTCCACTCCATGCCCCCCATCCCACTTCCTGAAGATCCATCTTAATATTATCGTCCCATCTATGCCTGGGTCTTCCAGGTGGTCTCTTTCCCTCAGGTTTCGCCACCAAAACCCTGTATACACCTCTCCTCTCCCCCATACATGCTACGTGCTCCGCCATATCATTCTTCTTGATTTGATCACCCAAAAAATATTTGGGGAGGAGTACAGATCACTAAGTTCCTCATTATGTAGTTTTCTCCATTCCCTGTTAGGCCCAAATATTCTCCTCAGCACCCTATTCTCAAACACCCTGGGCCTACATTCCTTCCTCAGTGTGAGTGACCGAGTTTCACGCCCATACAAAACCAGAGGAAAACTTATATTTGTGTATATCGTAATATTTTTATATTTGGATAGCAAACTGAAAGACAAAAGATCCTGCAATAAATGATAGCAAGCATTCCCTGACTTCAGTCTGCTCTTAATTTCTTCCTGAATAGAATTTTAATTTCTTAAAGTTTTTCCAAAATATTTGAACTCATCTACCTTCACAAAGGAATTAATTATCAATCTTTATAGTCTGACTTTGTCCTGCATTCTGATCTCGAGACATACCATGTACTTTACTTTAAATGCCAGACTGCTGGCTACAAGTCAGTACTCAGAAGGTCCTGCGACCGGCCAGCTCGACACAGGTTTTTCTTGGTTTCCCTGTGCCAAAAAGCAAATGCTGAGATGGTTCTCAAGATTCAAAGTTGCTACCACATGCTTCTCATGTAGCCCTCCCGACTTAAATTTAGTAGTAACCAATTTCATGTTTTGCTTACATGTAAAATAACCACTGCCATTGGGTAACAACTCACTTGCAGTAAATAAATATTATTATTATTTATTTTACTTAGTTCAATCAGTGTTGACTTCTAGAGCAGTCACCTTATTAGAAACTACTAAAGCTTCTGTGTTCTTCTATTATGAGTGCTTATGCCCAGTGTACTAACATCATTAGCATAAACCAAAGGCTGATGTGTACCATTTAATTTCAAGCCATCCTAGTTTACCTGGACCCTATAACTGATCCAAATTTTTTTTTTTTTTTTGCTCGGACCCATTTATTTAGGTTTTGCTCTTGAATCTAATATTGGTATACAGGTGGTATAAGGATCAGTGTGGCTAGTCCGTACAGTGGAGAGCAAGGCTTATCTGAGGGAATATGACGTGGTAGGTGTTAGGTGGTGCATGTACAGCTGTAACTGTACATGAATTTATATCGGTAAAATTAACACTCTAAACAAAATAATGTCACTTCATTGATCAAATAATTGAGAACCAAATATATTTAATGAACAGCACAATACACCATCTTGTCTCTACTGGCACACCTGGCGGTTTGGAGTGCAGGACCTCGATTGACTGTGTCTGTGTTATCTGCATTTCCTTCCCATGGCTAGTGCAATGGCCTGGCTTATCTCCCTTTTTATGACCTTTATGACCCCAATGTCTCAAGTTCTCTTGGACATGGGGTGCTGGCCACTGTAAACCCCTCACTCCCACACACTACTTCCATCCTCCTCACAAGACAAATGGACTACCTGGACTCTGCTATTGGTTTCATTCAGACACATTTTCATTAGCTTTACCAGTTTTATTGGGATACCATACTCAATGAGAATATTATACAAGACCTCCCTCCTAACTGAATTGTAAGGTTTCTTGGAGTCTACAAATAGCTGATGCACTGCTTCATTGTATTCCCATTTTTTCTCAAGTATTTGATGAATGCAGAATATATGACACGTAGCTGACCTGTTGCATCAACATTCACGCTGATGATCCCCAATAATTTCCTGTGCATATGGAGTTAACCTTGACACCATGGTGTTGGATAAAATTTTGTACGTGATTGGCAAAATTAATATGCTTCTATAATTACTACAATCTGTTTTATCACCCATCTTATAGGTAGGTAGAATGATTGACTCTTTCCACCCCCCATGCAATTCCTCCTTGTTCCAAAGAATTAATAATTTAATGGAGCTCACAGCAAATTGTTCTACCCACTGCTTTAATCACTTCTGCTGGGATTTGATCAGTACCTGGTGATTTGTGTCTTTTTTATCTCTTCAATAGCCATCTCAAACTCAAAGGTACTCGGCTCTGGCACTAGTGGTTCTGCTATATGTATTTCTGTCTGCCTAACATCATTAACCCCCATGTACATTCAGTAACTGAGAGAAATGGTTTCTCCATCTAGCCAAAATACAGTGGGAGTCTGTCCCAAATCACCTGTCTCATCCTTTACTATACTAGTTATAGGATGGCAACCCTTCTTAAAGTCACTGATGCCCCCATAAAAGTCTCTGATAGTTTTGATCTTACTGTTAGATTGAAGTTCCTCAATTTTAGCTTTCAGATATTCCTTCTATTTTTCCCTGAAATGTCTACTAGCTTCACATCTTACATTGCTTAAATTATCTACATTGCTTTGGTTTGGAAGCTATAACCACTGCTGCTTCCTTTGATATAAAAAACCTAAACATTCTATATTAAACCATGGTTTATGCTGCTTCAATTTGTACAGATCTAGACTCTCTTTAGCTGAGGTTTTGGTATTATCTTTAATGTTCTCCCAAGCCCTATTTATGTCCTCACTTACATTTAAGTTCTCCAAAGCTGCACACTTGTTTGAGATCTGAATCTGATACTGTTTCCTAACCTCCAGCTCATTTAGCTTCCTGAGATTAAACCTTTCCATATCAAACTTCTGTGCTGCTTGTTCACTTACTGCCAGTCTTTCCCTAACCACCAGATAGTGATCAGTATCACAGTCAACCCCCCTGCAAGATAGTACATCAAGTATATTCAAATGCCATCTCCTAGCTATCAATATATGATCAATCAGGTTGTGAGTCGTCCCATCAGGACAGGTCCAGGTGTATTTTTTAACGTTTCGATGTGGGATCATTGTACTCTTAATAAACAGATTTTTTGATGTAGCAAAGTTTCCTTTGCTAACACCATTATCATTACTATCCTGATGTAGGCTGTCATTCCTAAATTGTTGGTTAGAAAATAGTCTCTCTCCCTACTTCTGCATTAAAGTCTTGTAACAGAATGTTCATATAGTACTTACAAAAATGATGAAAAACATGTTGTAATTCCTCATAAACACTGTCTTTTGAATCATCACTTCCCTCCTCACTTGGTGCATGCACATTCAAAACAATGATATTACACCAGTGACCTCTCAGAACTATATATGACATCCTATCACTAACAGAATCTACTCTCTGAACTGCTAATACTCTTCTGTGGCATACAAAAAATCCTGTTCCCAATTGATGATTTTCGTTTCCTTTTCCACAGAAAAAAACATAATCCCCTGCTCTTACTGTGCCCCTTTGTCCCACCTAACCTCCTGTACAACCATTAAATCTAATTTATATCTTGCTAATTCCCTGGCTTCTGTTGTAGGTGAACCTGACCTATACAGACTCCTAACATTCCATGTACCAAATCTCATGTCCCTCTTCCGTTACTTAGGTCGTACCAAAGTATCAGACCAGGTCCGAGGCACATGTTTATGTATCATGAATTTGCCAGTTTCTATGGTTAGGACTTGTCAACACCTCGCCCAACCCCCAAGCCGGAGGACCACCCCTTGTCGGCTGTCCGCGACTGCTTATTTAATATATTCACAGCTACCCTCCATACTGGAGTCCATTCCTCCATCTGCAACCAGCGGATGTGCCATGTCTTGGTGACAGACACCCACTTATTATGGAAGTATGGAATAAATTATGGAATTATTTATTATGGGAATATCATGTTTGAAAGTTAAGAGGATCCAAAAAGTACAGTATGTGTTGTATCTGGTGTAGCATTCACATAAAACTGAAACAAATCACTAGTGCAATAATAAGCCATGTTAAGTGTGCCCCTCAAAAGTGTTATCCAATCTCCAGCTGTACACAGGTACACATAGATCTTCGTATTTGTGAGAGAGAGCTGAAGTGAGATGGGGCAGGGAAGTGAAGAAGCTACAAATGATTTTAAATACACTATAGCATGGTAGCATCAAGCCCCCGTGATGCATTTATTAACGCTGAAAAACACTGTTCATGTCAAAAACATTCACCAAGAAATTAACTGGAAATTAAGTCCAGAAATTCATGTAACTTTCAATGATAGTGTATTGTGTCTTGTCTCTTTCCTACAAAAGGAGTAATAAGTAATTTTAGGTGACAGAATTAGTCAAAATCACTCAAAGTAATCAAGTTATGAATTTTTTAACTTCAGCATCTGTGTGCTTAGAACAGTGATTCCCAAAGAATAGGCTATGCAGTTTGAAGGGGGGAGGGGGAGGAGATAAAATTTTGTTTAATGAGGTGCCTTTAGGGCAGTGGAATTTTAACCAAATAATAATTTGAAGTCATGACACTGACTTTGAGGAATACAGTCTCTGGGGCTGTGATACTGTGCGGTCTAATAGATGTTTACTGACTTTTTGAGGGATCTTCTGCCTGTACAGCTTCCATCCTGATGATGGAGGCAGTGGTTTCCTCCAAAATGTTTGCACCTTTCTGCCAAATGACAGAATCGCATGCCAGAACACTATTGATGAAATATATAAAAGACATAAATGTTAAAACTTCAATGAATATAGCTTACTTTTGCTGATAATGCCCATAATTGACAACTTACTATGAAGAATCCATTCACTAGTTGGATTCTTCTAAATTTTGATAACTACTGATAACAGATAATTTTTTCTTTTGGTCCCATGCAGACCATATACCTTTGTGAAGCTGGGAAATCACAGCACTCTAGATATAAAATATTTTGAACTATGAACCATAAGGAGATGGAGCAAGAAGTGAAAGCTTAGTACCTGACTAAGAGTAGAAAGCTCATGAGACTACTGCATTTTTCTCATGGTGACCACCTTGCCCGGCCTGTAACAATAGAAATGAGCCATTACAGCTATACATTTATTTCTGTTGTTCTTGTAAATTAAGTGATGTTTGTATACTTCTAATAAGGGTAGCTTAGGTTATGGCTGTACAGAGCATCCAGGGAAGAAGTGACCAAATTGGTTGTCTTGTTCAGTACACATAATTTGTGGTTGACAGGACGGTGAATATCGAGATTAGTTTTCTTGGATGTGATGGTGTGTACTCTGGTAGGTAGGTAGGTCCCCTCATGGTAGGGGAGGAACCTGCTGCTGCCATCTTCAGGGTATAAAGGTCAGTCATTAGGGAAAAAATGGAAACGGGTATGGAACAGGGAAGACCCCGAGGAAATGGTTAAATCACAGTGCCTGTCCAGCTCTTCCCTTTGTTTCTGTTTTTCCCCACACGGCAAGATATATCTTTAGGCATTTGTGTTGTGCTACAGACTACTGTTGAAGTGGACTACAGAATATCCTTATGCATTTTGTAATAGTGGACCTTCTTTTATTAATACTGCAGTCATAACCCAAAACAGGAGAGTTTAAAAGAAAACAACTATTACTAACGATCACAGACACATACAAGAAACAGGATTGTTTCCTTCCATTTTTTTGCCATAAAGTCTCTAGGGTCAATGAAATGGTGTTTCTACCAGCTACTGCTGTTAGTGTATAAATTCAGATATCCCTAACTGTGCAACCATCACGAATGAATGGTTCACATTTTACTTAGAATAACTTCTCCACCTCCAGGAGTCTGATCACTTCTCACACAGAACATTCTGTGTGAACAGAACAGTGGAATAAATAGAAGTAACAGCTGTAGTTAGCAAATCAAACAAGTCACAAATAATTTGATGTTTGTTGGACCATGCATCATTGTGATAACTGAAGAATAAAAACCAACTAGATGCCACTTATTACTTTACTGTACTTCTTATAGGCTCATCATGTTTCGGGCACTACTATGCCCATCATCAGGAGTGCGTGACTATAATGTTGATTACCACATTGGTCGTTTCGTTCTTGGTTTGCTGTAGGTTGGAGGTTAGGTGCGGTTAGGCTAAAGTCTGCAGCCCGGACACTACTTGTGTTATATCATGCTTAGTTTTTAAAATGTGTGTTGTTTAATGAGCAGATTCATTATTTGTATGCATCACCAAATATTATGTGGGTGATCAAAACTAGGAGGATGAAATGGGCGGGATATATGGTGCAAGAGGGACAGAAGCAAAATGCTTGCAGAGTTTTGATAGGAAAAACCTGAAGGAAAAGACCATTTGGAATACCTAAGCACAGATGGCAGGAAAATATGAAAATGGGTGTTAATTAAAATATGATAGGGTCATGCAGACTGGATCTGACTGAGGGAAGGGACCAGTGGCTCTAGTGGACATGGTAATGAACTTTTGGGTTCCATAAAATTCAGGGAAGTTCTTGGTGAGATGAGGAACTGTTAAATTCTTATGGAGGACTCTGTTCCATTAGTTTGTCAATTACTTTTGTTGGTATGGGAATCTATAAAGTTTTTCAAAACAAACAGGACAAGGTGCCAGACGGGCAACATGAAGCAAGGTATGGTACACGCTGAGTCGCAGTTCTGGAGAGACCTGTGAACCTCACAAGTACCTGGCACTTGCTGTTTGTATGTGTGTGTGTGCACTGATATATATTATTGTATCTAAAGCAACAAATTGCACTAATTATACTGCAAATGCTAGATGTCATGATACAAAATTTAGTTGTCTATGCAACCAGGTTCTCAGGGATTTATTCATCCCTGCCATATCCCATTCACAATGCAACCCATCAGTGAGAATTCCATGTCTTGCCTGTCCATCCATTTTCTTCAGGTTGCAAGTATGAAGTGTTTTATTAATGGAGATCTTTAGTTTGAAGGGGGGGGGGGGTTTTGACTGCCAAGAAAATTTGGAAATATGGCAAGTTGCATATTCTAATCCTAAAGTTCAAATTTCAGTGTGTGACAGCAGCAATAAGTCTGCCCCCCTTCCCCCCCCCCCCCCCCCCCCCCCCCCCCACAAAAAAAAAAAAAAAAAAATGTTTCTTTTTTTTCCCCCCCTTTTTTTTTTTTATTTCCTTTTTTTTTTTTTTTTAATACAAATTAAAAAAATTTGAGCTAACAAGGTTTTTTAAAATTTTT